>Ga0209444_10001059_pt1 | contig 15290 bp, 8 predicted proteins | sample LauGreFaBDMM15DN_2_FD_188215 | JGI IMG/M metagenome (GOLD analysis project Ga0209444, IMG submission 188215) | Freshwater lake microbial communities from Lake Michigan, USA - Fa13.BD.MM15.DN (SPAdes) (version 2) | ecosystem: Environmental > Aquatic > Freshwater > Lake | place: Lake Michigan, USA...
CTGGAGGGGAAGGTCGTTAGGCAGGGCGTTAACTACATCGAGCACATGGCAGATGTAGGGCCGCCCATCGGGCTGCTTGCGTACCTGCCACACGTGGACCTCGGCCGCCAAGGCAATCGCTTCGTTTAACAGCCTCTGCTCCCTCGTGATCTCATCGCTCATACCCATCATCCTGCCCAACCCCGCCAACCTGGCAACGCCAAGCCACCCCCTATGGCGCAATATAATACGAAGCCCTCGGCCGATAGTCGGGTTATGACTTCTGTAAAATATAATTATCTTTCTGCTCCCAGCGGGTTGCCAAAGTTCCGCTCTGTGCTATCACGAAGGCAACCCCGATGCCTGGCTTGCACCTCTATCAGAGTCTCGACATGTCCGCGCTGGCCCAGCAGCTGGCGGCGGTCCTCGCCCGTCCGCATGGCAAGCCTTTCCATAAGGACATAATTGTCATTGATGGGAAGGGGCCCAGCAACTGGCTGACTCATGGATTGATTCGTGATGGCGGACTGGGCGTACAGATGAACGCTGACTTGCTCAGTACCTGGCGACTGACGCCTTGGCTTTGCTCGATCCTGCGCGATGAGGGGCTCAAGGAATTCCCGACCGATCCGCTGCAGGGTCTGACTTCGAAGCTCTACGCTTTGCTCTCCGCTGACGCGGGTCCATGGAAGGATTACGTTGGCGATCCAGCCCAGGATGGCGGCACGGTCCTCTGGGATCTCTGCGTCCGCCTGACCCGTCACTATCGCGAACTGCTTCGCAATGACGCCGATTGGATTGCCCGAGCCGAATCCGGCGCCCCAGACCGCTGGTCCCAGCTCTGGCGCTCCGCTATCCGCGATCTGCGCACGGAGTTCACGCAAACCCGTTCGATTCCGCTCAATTCACCGATACATGAGGCGGACGTCCAGTTCGCCCTCCGTCAGCCCGAGAACCGTGCTAAGATCGCCGCCCGCCTGCCTGGTCGTCTTTGTCTCTTTTCGGGAGGCGATATCCCTCGGTCGCATCTGCAGATTCTCGATGCCCTTCGTGACGTTTTGGAAGTGAATCTTTTCATCCTGCAGCCGACCGAAGGTTTTCTTGGCGACCTGAAGGCCTACGAAGCCGGGGAAGGGGACGATGCCGAACATAAGTCCGAGCGTAGCGCCTCTTTCCGTCTACTTCGTTCCTGCGGTAAGTATTACACGCTCCAGCAGGACAAGGTCATCGTTCTTATCGAACCTGACGTGGAAGAATTTTTGCCACCTCGCCGCCGCGCCTCCGCCCAAACCCTACTGGGTCGCATTCATGCCGGCGTCGACGCCTTTGATTCTCCGACCGTTCCACTCCGCGCCCCCGACGCCTCGTTCTCGCTTCACCGTTGCCACGGGGCCTGGCGCGAAGCTGAGGTGGTCCGCGATCAGATCCTCGCCGCCTTCGCCGATCCAGCGATGCAGGGACTCCGCCAAGGTGACATCCTGATTCTTTCTCCTTCCCCCGAAGTCCACGCTCCCTTGCTCGCCGGCGTGCTGGGCGCACGTGAGCCTTCCTTCGAGTTCGGCACCGCCGGCCTCCAAGGTCTCCGTAAGTCACCCATTGGTAACCTGGTCAAGGCGCTCCTGGAACTCCCGACCGGTCGCGTGACTTCCCTTGAGGTTCTTGGCATCCTCGGACTCGATGTGGTCCGTGATCACACGGGCTGGACCGATTCAGAGCTTGAGGATGTCGAGGAATGGTTCCGCCAGGCTCCTTTTCAGTGGGGCATCGATGCCTCGCATCGCGAACTGGTTCTGATGTCGGGCTATGATGATGAGGAAACGACGGAGGCTCCGCTGGCTCATCCAGACGAGATTGGTACGCTCGACGAGTTCCTGACCCGTCTTTCCCTAGGCACGGCTTTCGGCGGCGTTCCTCGCGTGATTGCTGGCTCATTACCTCTGGTCGGCGTCGACGGTCAACAAGCCCTGGGCCTCGCCGCCGAATCCCTCCGCGTCATCGGGGCCATCCGTAACTGGGCCGATTTCGCGCAGGCGGAAGCGAGCCTAGAAGCGTGGCTTGAAGCCTTCACGAAGGTCACCCAAGCCCTCCGTCCGCGCTCTCGCCTGCACCTAGAGGAGTTCGCTGAACTCAGCGGTGCCCTTGCCCGCATGCGTACCCGGGTCGCCCAGTTCGGCGCTACCCCGATCTCCCTTCGCCTGTTCTCGCAGCTGGCCGAGGAGTATTGCGACTTCGAGGCCGGCGTTGGCCAGTTCATGACCGGTAAGATCACGCTCGCGCCCTTGCGGGCCGCTTCGATCCACCCGGCCCGCATGGTCATCCTGATGGGCATGAATGACGGTGCCTTCCCCCAGCGTCCCCCTAAGGCCGGCCCGGAGATCGTCGTCACGGGCGAAGGCGAACAGGCTACGCTCACGCGGCTCCGTATCGACGCCCGCGAAGACACTTCGATGCACGCCTTCCTATTAGCCGTACTGGCCGCGCAGGATCGCTTGCTCATCACGTTTGATGGTTATGTTGGCTCTGAAGGTAAACCGGCCAGCGCCGCCTTGCCGGTCGAAATCCTGCGTGCCGCCGCCCAGGATTCTGTCGAAGCTGGTTTCACGGTCCGCACCCACGGACTTCTTTCCCACCATCGTCCTATGCCGCATGGCGGTTCCCCCGATCCGTCCGTCCGCGATCTTTCCGCAGTACAGGTTGCCGCGGCCATTACATCGCCGATCAATAAGGTTCTGGTGCCGGCCCTGCCTAAGGCCGCCGCCGACTTCACCTTCGCAGAGTGGCTTCGCTTCTGGGAATCTCCGCCGCGTCACGCCCTCCGTCAGTTGGGCGTCCATATTCCCTGGGAGAAGAAGGTCATCGCGACCGCCGAACCTCTGCAGCCCGACTCCGAAGCCCGTCAGCAGGCCGAGAAGTGGGTCGAGCGTTGCGTCAGATATGAAATCAAGCCCGAGTGGAATCTCGCCTCCCGCACGGGCTTCTTCCCTCCTTCACCGGAAGGGGAGGCGCTGCTCGACATCCTAGTCAAGACCGAGAACGAAGCGGAACGTCTCATGCTCTCCTTGCTACGCCAGCATCTTTCTGCTAATGCTATAGAGTTGCTGACCGAGGAGGAATTAGCCGCCGCTGAACTCATTCCTTTCAAGACCGACGACTTCCGGCTTTTCGTCCATGGCAATACGGTCGGCGTCGCTTGCCTAGGCTACTTCAGCGAAGGGAAACATCCGTACCGATGGTTGATGTGCCTGCCCGCAATCTCAGCTCAAGTCGGGCGTCCCCTTAACCGTCTCTTCGTCACCGGAGTGCTACCGCCTTCCGCGGACGATGTCGTCGAGGCGGTGGCGAAAATCGAAGCGTTGGAGGTAGACCTTAAGATTAACTACCTCGAACTTCCGGCCGCAGCTCTTGACGCGTTTCGCTCCAACCTGACCCACCTCATGGATGCGGTCGTCGACGAGTCTGCTCCGCTGATGCCGATGACGTTCAGCCTAGGCGTTTATCATCGCTTCCAGGGCAAGCCGCCGAAGCTCACTGATTCGATCCTGCGTACTTCCGAAAACGGTCCCGGCGACAGCGCCGACGCCCGGGCGCGCCTCCTGATTCCCGAGCAATACGACTTTCCGACGATGGCCGATACCGTCAGCAAACTCATCCCGAGTGACGTCCGTCGTCTGACGACGCGCGATGTCCCCAAGTACGCCCGCCTCACCTTCCCGCAGTACCTAGAAGCCCTCGAGGCGGCGAAGCGAAAAAAGCAGGAAGAGGCCCGGCTCAAGGCCGAGCGGGCTGCCGCCAAGGCTGCCAAGGCCGCCGCCGCCGAGTCCGATGAAACTCCCGCTAAGAAAACTCCCAAGCCTCGGAAGAAGGAGGACCCCTCATGAGCCGCCCCCGTTTCAGCCTGTTGGACTTCGACCTCTCGCCTGGCTTCCAGGTGATTGAGGCCGGTGCCGGTTCAGGTAAGACCTATAATCTCGTCCGCATCGTCCTGCGCCTGCTCACGCGCACCCAGGATCCGCTGCCGATTCGGGAGATCCTGCTGGTGACCTTCACGGAAGCCGCCGCTCTCGAGATGCGCATGCGTCTCCGCGCTATCCTTGAAGAGGCATTACGCCCGAACCCGAAGGGCGACCTGGCCAAGATCATGGCCGTGCCTGGCAGCCGTCGCCGGCTCCAGCGTGCCTTGGATGATCTCGGCTCGATGCAGGTGACGACTATCCACGGTTTCTGCCTGCGCGCTTACTCCGACCATGCGGTCAACTGCGGTTTCCCACCGTTCCCAGGCGACCCGCAGGATGGATCGTCTCTCGCCGCTGAAATCGCCGCCGACTGGTATCGGACGCAGCTCGAGCTAGAGGTGAAACTTCATGCGGTCGAGGCCGCCACGAAGGCGCTGGTAATGTGCCCGGACGCCGAACTAGACCCGGCTCTCGAAAACCTTCGCGGTTATGTGGCCCGTCGCCTCGAAGACGCTCCGATGGTCACCTTCGACCAGCTCATCGGTCGCCTGCAGATGGCTTTGCGCGACTCCACGAAGGGCCTCCGCCTCCGTGGCCTCTTGCAGAAGGACTACAAGGCCTGCCTCATCGACGAATCTCAGGACACCGATGCCGCCCAGTGGGAGATTTTTAATACGCTCTTCGGCCCTAAGTTCGCCACGGGCGACCACTTCCTGCTCATGGTCGGCGATCCGAAGCAGTCGATCTACGGTTTCCGCGGTGCCGACGTCCGGACCTATTGTTCGGCGATCAAGCTGGCCAAGGAGATCCTGACGCTCCCCGATAATTACCGTTCCTCCCCGCGGATGGTGTCGGCGTTCAATACTCTGTTCGCTCGCGATGGTTTCTTCGCTACCTCTGAGATTACCTACGACCAAGCCGGTTCCGGTGCAGGCAAGATCGCCGAGCTTGCCGGGCTACCGTTCGAAGTCGTGCATTCTGACGAGCCTGCTGCGGTCGCCCGCGAGGCGATGCGGCTCCTGCGGGAGATGGATGCCGCTCTTCTGCGTAAGGATGGCTCCGTCGGTACGCCCGGTGACGGCTCCGAGCCTGCCGAGGTCGGCATCTTGGTCCGCAGCAATACCGAGGCGGCCAAGATCTACCGCGCCTTGGTGGCCGCAGGGCAGGGGGCTTCGCTGGAGTCCCGCCAGTCGGTCTTCGAGACCACCACGGCCTTCCAAGTCCAGCTGCTCCTCCGCGCGGTCCTGCGTCCCTCACATGCCGGTAATCGCAAAGCGCTCCTGCTTTCCCGCCCGTCGCTCTTCGGCGAGTCGGCTAAGCTCGACGACCCGACCGACAACGCCATGGCCCGCTGGCTCAGTCAGTGCCTGACGATATGGCGTAAGCAGGGTTTCGCTCCCGCTTGGGAAGCCCTCACGCGTCGCTCGCCCGGCGATGGCCTGCTTTCCGCTGTGGAAGGCCTCGGTCGTTGTCAGTTCCGTCACCGCGCCCTCATGGATCTTTCCCATGTCGGCGAGCTATTGATCTCGCGTCAGCGTTCGCTACATTGGACCCCAGAGCAACTCTTCGATCACCTGACTTCCCGCCTCCGCTCCGAGGATGACGGCGAGGTCGACAATGCCGAGGCTTCGGAGGCCGAGTCGATCCGCCCGGACGTCGCAAACTCCCGTATCTTGGTCCGCACGATTCATAAGTCGAAGGGTCTCGAGTACAATGCGGTGATCTTGGCCAAGGCCTTCAGTTATTTCCCCAGCTATCCCAAGAAGGGTATGATCCTCCGCCGCGCGAACGGCACCTCCGCGATCTATACCGGCGACGATGAGGATCCCTTGCGCGCCCCGTTAATGAATCAGCAGCGTGAAGAGGACGCCCGTCTGCTTTACGTGGCGCTTACCCGTGCCCGTCACCGTTTCGTCTGGATGGGCCTTTCCGACCCTAAGCCTGATCGCTTCGGCAATCTGGGTGAGCCGGGTGGCTTCTCGCATGTCCTGGTCGACGTCGCCTTGGACCCCTCTCTTAAGGTCGAAACCCTGCCCAAGGAAATCAAGGCCTTCACCGCCGGCTGCGCTCCTCTCACGGCTGACGACCCGCTTTCCCAGCCGCTCCCCGCCATCCCGTTCCACCCCACCCTCGAAGCCATCCCTGAGCGCCTACCGATGGCCTATGGCGCCACGAGTTACTCGGGTCTCTCCAAGGGCAAGCACGACTCTTCTTCGACGGCCTCGGGCTTCGAGGACCCAGATGATCCGGATGATGCCGTTAGCCTGCTGCTGCCAGATAACCTGAAGGGCAACTTGCTCGGAAATCTCCTGCACAAGCTCCTTGAGTTGGTCGACTTCCGCCGCGGCGTCCAGGATCGCCCCTACTTGCGTGAGATGGTCGAACGCCTCCTGGGTGGCTCCGGTCTCCTGGCCCCATCCGACCCTTCCTTTGCGTCGACGGTCGATAAGCTCACCACATCGGCCCAGATCTGGCTCCAACAGCCACTGCGCTCCCATGCCGGCGCACCGTTCTGTCTCTCCGATCTCGATCCGGCTACGCAGCTCTCCGAAGTCCGCTTCTCCTTCGCAGCCTCCATCGGTAGCCAGACCTTCCCGCAACTTGAAGCCGAGTTCGCCCGGGAGTTCGGCGCTGCCGCCCAGCCTGACCTAGCCAAGCTCGGGCTTTCCTGGAATCGCGCCAACGAGCTCGATGGCCTGGTGACCGGTTCGGTCGACTTCGTCTTCGCCCATGATGGCCGCTACTATGTGGTCGACTGGAAATCTAACTTCCTCGGTGAGAGTGCCGCTGATTATCTTCCCGAGCGGATTTCACGTAGTATCGCCAAGGAGCGCTATCACCTCCAGTTCTCGCTCTACACCGTCGCCCTGGACGCCCACCTGAGCCGCTGTCTTGGCAAGGACTGGAACTACGAGCGCGATTTCGGCGGGGTCTACTACCTCTACCTCCGCGGCTTCGGTACGCACCCAGAGGATAAGCACGGCGCCTTCTTCCATCGTCCCTCAGCCAACTTCGTCACGATGCTCCGCTCCATCCTCCAGACCCGCTCCGCCTGACCATGTCCTTCGTCCCTCATAATCAGGAAGAGACCGATGCCCGGGAGCTGGCTCGCTCGCTCTTGTCCGCCCTCGGACTGTCCGAAGATCATTCTTCTTTCCAATGGGCTGAACGTGCCTACCGGGCGGTGCTCAACGGACAATCTTGCTCTATGCTGGGCGCGGACGAGTCTCCGGCCTTGGATGCCGTCGTCGGCACGTTTGATCAGGGGGAGACCCCGCTGGTCCTTCGTGGCTCCGCACCCCAAGCGCTCCTCTATCTACGCCATATGGATGAGCTTGAGGCCGGGTTGGCCAAGTCTGTCCTGCAGTTGGCCGTCCAACGTGACCAACCTTGGAGTCTCGCCTCAGCCAAAGACATCGCTGTAGCCGATAAATTGAACGACGAGCAGGCCGACGCCTTGAAGCGCATCGCTGAGCGCTCGTTCATGATCCTCACCGGTGGTCCCGGTACCGGTAAGACCTACACGCTTAATTCGCTCCTCAAGTATGCCGTCAAGGCGGGCGAACTCTCTCCCGCCCAGATTCGACTCGTCGCCCCGACCGGACGCGCTGCTCGCCGAATCGCCGACGGCCTCGCCGAACTGCGTAAGCAGCCGGACTTTACGGACCTCGTCGAGCCCCAGACCATCCATTCATTGCTCTATGAGCCCGAGGCCTTCGATGGTATGCAGCTTCTCGTCGTGGACGAATCCTCGATGGTCGACCTCATGCTCTTCAACGAGGTTATCGCTAAGCTTCCGGCTGGTTGCTCGCTGGTGCTCGTGGGCGATCCCAATCAGCTCCCGTCCGTCGAAGTTGGTTCCGTGCTCGCGGACTTGTGCGAAGCCCCGGCGCTATTGCCCAATAAGGTTCAGCTGGTCCGCCAGGTGCGTTCTAAGGATGCTCCCGAGATCATGCGGTTCGCTGAATCTGTCCTCGGAGGGCAGGGCAGAGAAACCGTCAATCTGCTAACCCCGACCCCCGAGGCCGTCGTTGAGCTCGTCTTGCCGTCTTTCACTGCCTTGCGTGAAAAAGCGCGAGCCGGCGATGTCGACGGCTCCATGGCTTTGGTCGACGAGGTGCGTGTGCTTTGCTCGCACGTCCGTGGTCCGCTGGGTGCCGAGACCCTCTCTCGCCTTATTGCAGAGAAGCTCAGTATCCGGGTCAGTCCGCCTGGTTCCGGTTCCCTGATCATGGTCACCCGTAATGACCGTCGCGGCACCGGACTCTCCAACGGGGATGTCGGCGTCATGGTCGGCGACCTTGTCTACTTCCGGGGTTATGCCGCCGGCTTCGACCTCAACCGCCTTCCCGAGTATACCTCCGCGTTCGCGACCACCATCCACAAGGCTCAGGGCTCGGAGTATGGCCACGCCGTCGTCGTGCTCGGCTCCAGCCAGCGTGAGGGCTTCCTTAATCGTCAGCTTATTTACACCGGCATCACCCGTGCGCGTAAGCAGGTGACCCTCGTCGCCGACCGCGCCGACTTCCTCGCCGCCTGTGCACAGGAAGTCCCCCGCGCCTCCGGCCTCAAGCAACGCCTGATCTAGGTAGGGCCGCGTCGCCGCCCCGCACCGCCCACGCCTCGGGTAGTTTTAATATGCCTCGGGTAGGGTTGGAACTGCGTGCCAACCTAGCTGCCTCTCGCGGGCTCCGCCCGCGCTCCGTCCTCCGTACTCTGTCCTCCGTACTCTGTACTTCGTACTCTATCCTGCCACGTCCCTACCTGTTTTTGTCATCCACTTTCTCACTTTTGCACAGGCTGTAGGCCGATTTGCACCTTTGCATTCACTGACTCCTCCCCTCCGTAATCAGTACTCTGTACTCCGTAATCTTCTTCGGCCCGCACCTTTCCACCTTTGCACAGGCCGTGGGCCGTTTTGCACATTTGCAGGGTCTTCGGGTCTTTCCGTCCTCCTTACTCTGTACTTTAATTCACCTTTCCACTTTTCCACAGGAGCTCCGCTCCGCTTTGCACCTTTGCACCCTTTCCTCCGCCCCCGCTCTAACATCCCCTTGCCCCTTCCCGCATACCTATTCTAGAACCCTTTTATGCGCGAAGCTCCCGCCCGTGACCCCTTGTCCATTGATGTACGCTGGAATCATTTCGGTTGGCACGTGATTCTGTTTGTCATGGTGCTGTGCTTTGGGGGGGTTCTTGTGTATGCGGCAGTCTCAAAGTATGGCCCGGCAGAGATCCTCTTCGGCTTGTTCTTGGTGCTCGGTGTAGGGGTCGGTAGTGGGGTATTTCTCGATTCGCACATCAAGGACCGGGCCATGGGTAAATTCCTTAAGGCCAAGGCGACCTTCGAGCTTGGGCGGCGTTTCCAGTTCGGCCGCGGAGTGATTAAGGACGAGGTAGAGGCTCGCCGGTTATACAAATTAGCCCTTGATCGCTTGCAGGACCTGGGACTCCAGTCCGACGCCGATACCTGCTATGCTTGCGCGATGCTCATGGAGCAAATCGCAGGGCCAGATGATCCCGCCTTGTGTGACCCATCGGTCACTTCTAGTTATTACCTGCGTGCTGCCCTCATGGGTAATGCCAAGGCTCAGCATGAAGTGGCTCGCCGGTATCTGCTCGCGCAAGGCTTATCCCAATCGCTAACGGAGGCCTACGCCTGGTACAATGTCAGTTCAGCGACCTTTGAAAAAGAACTAACAGATTTATATGGTGAGACGCGGTTCGTTACGGACCCAAGGATTAGCGAGGCCGAGAAGTCGGCGAACGGTCGTGAGGAGTTGGCGCGAGCGATGACCCCCGACGGCGTGGCCGAAGGCCAACGCCGCTCGCGTGAGCTCTTGCGGAAGATAGCCGAACTCGCGCGAAGGTTTGAGCTAAAGTTCTGAGAGCGCCTAAAACGCTAACAGGGTTCGCGCCCGGCCACCTATACCGGGCTGCGAGGGTTAGAGTTTAAACATCTATTAATGACGATTGCCGCTGGGGCTTCACGGGAAATTAGCAGTATTTGCCGTGGTTCTTTTGCCGAAGTATATAATACTTTGACCGTTCAATATCTTTGTCTTGTCCGTGTGGCGGGGGCCGGTTGGGTAGTGGATACATATGGCCCGCGTTGCTAATCCCCTCACCAAGGTCCGGAAGCGTCTGGCTGTACTGTGCCTAGACGAAATTAACATGACGGCCCTCCCTAAGGAGCCGAAGCCCGACAAGGAGGGCCATCTATCCTTTTACCGTAAACTTACCCCTATTCAGCGGGAGATCATTCCGAAGGCCGACGAAGCCCTCGATCTCGCGTGTGAGCGCTTAGGTTTAGCCCGGGAAATGGTACACGGGTTTGTGGAGGCAGATTCGGCCATGAACGCCGGGTGCTTTTCTAACATCCGTGGAAATGCTGTAGTTACTGTCAATTCAGGCGTCGTGGAGCGACTCACGATGCAGGAGCTCTGCTATGTGATGGGCCATGAGCTCGGGCACTACATCATGCCGATGCGCCTGCCTCGGCTTAAAAATGGTTACCCGCCCAGTATGGAGCACGCGATTACCGCTCGGAAGTTGGAGATTTGTATGGACCGCTTTGGTCTAGTAGCTTGCCAGGATGTTTCTGTGGCTTGTTCGGCAGCCTTGAAGATACAGTCTGGCCTAAGCTCAGAGAATCTTCGCATTGATGTGCATGCCTTTGGCAAGGAAGTCGTTCAGGGGTACGTCAAGGACCCGCATGAGTATGAGTCGGAGGCGCGTTCCTCCCACCCTAATACCTATGTCCGGCTCCGTGCACTGTGCCTGTTTGCTGACTCGGACGTATATCTCGCATTGCAGGGCCGCAAAGGGGGCAGGGGCGTAGCTGAGGTGAACGCCGAGGTGATTAGCGACCTGCGTAACACCCTAGATTTCTTTGCCGAAAAGCTTATGACGGAGGTCGTTGAGGCTTTTACCAACCACGTGGCTGCCTTGAGTCTAGCCTACGAAGGCGAAGTGAAGCTGGCACATTTCCAGGTCACGCCCGGTGTGTCCCTGAATCAGGAGTTGGTCGTGGAGTTGGCGGGTCAGTTGCAGGCCATGCCCGAAGAAGAGCGTAAGACGGCTTTCAATGAGAAGATAGGGCGTCTGAGCTTAATTGCGATGCAGCGTTGCCCGGCACGTATGACCAAGCACCTCGAGGGCTTGTCGACCACGCTCGCCAAGACTAAGCTCAAGGACTTTGCGGTTAGCCTGCCTGAAGAGTTCGCGAAAGGCTTTGAGCGTTACCAAGAGGGCTCATAAACGAGACATGCTTGCGCTCGGGACTGCCTTGCTAGAAGGGGTCTACTAAAGACGTCAGGAGTTGACGCTGGCGGTCACTTTAGGCAGGGTGGGTTTGGTGCTTCACTTGGTCTGCCATCACTCTCCCGCTCTAGTCGTCCCTCGGCCGTGAATGTCATTTGTACTATCATTAGCGTACTGATTTTCCTGTCAGTGGCCGGAGTTATTCTGAAAGCTGCGGCTGAGTTTGTGGGTGAAGTGTTTGCTGCGCTCATGACTAGTTTAGAGAGGCTTTTCACTCCCGACCCACCAAGAGTCCGTGGCCCCACACTCGACTCGCTCGGTGAGCCTAAGCCTGTTGTTCCTTTGCTACCGCCGGCCCCTACGCCGCTGGTGCCACCAAGATTAAACCTCGATTTATTGGTTGAGGTTGGGCCGACTGTCGGGGTCGCGCCTTCGCTCATGCTAAAAATTCGCGGTGGCCCGCTGGTTGCGGATACGGTGAGACTCGTCTATGTGGTGACTGGGTGCTTTATGGAGAAGGGTAGACCTCACGAATTGGGTGATAGTTCGTCGATCTCATATCCGCCCGCGCCCTTCCGCGGGGTTTGTCAGTTACCCCAGAAGCTCGATAACTCAAATAATTGGATACTGCTTCGGTCGGTTTATCAGGATGCGATTATTCCTCCGCGCCGCGGAGTGCAAACCTGCCAGTTCTCTTGTCAGGTCTTCCTGCGTGGCGGAGAGGATACCTTTGGGACGCCTCGTACTATCGGGGCCGCGATGCAGACGGCCACTTACAGTGTCTCCCTGGACTTTAATTGCCTAGGCTATCTGGATGAACGCGAGTGGGTCAGTTTTCGTGTAGATGCCCTCGCCCTTTTGTTAGCTATCCTAGATGGTTGCGAGGTCGAGAAGCCGAGCAAGACCCAGAAGCTCAAGACTTGGGTCCAAGGGCTCGCACTTCCCTCTAAGTCCACTGAACGCCAACGGGCGATTACGCAGAGACTCTTTGACCAGTATCTGCACGGTCTCTTCTCCGGGATAGGCCTAAGTTTAGCACGTCAGCACGAGGTTGTCGGCGAGTTAAGCCGGTGTAAGGACTATGAGTTTCAGCGTAAAGTCGCTCTGCTGGCAGTGCAACTGGTGGGTGGTGAGTCGAAGCATGGTCTTGGCCGTTTCCTTTTTGGTAAGATTATCGATGGCTTCTCTGGGGCGCTCTATTCGCTGCCCCGCCGAGATTTAGAGCCAGCGCCACCCTTGGCTCCTGTCCCTGCGGTGCAGCCTACTCCGCCCCTGGTGATTCCGCCTGTTCCCGTGGTCTCCCCGGCTCCTCCGCCTGCTGTCGCATCAGTAATCCAACCTGCACCTGTTGTCATTCGTACCCCTTTGGCGTTGCGCGTTAAGCCTATCCTTGAGCAAGGATTAGCCAAGGGGTTGGAGGTCTTTGTGCAAGGCGCGGCGGTCGATGACGACACCGCGACCAGGGAACTGCACATCGGGCTTCTAGATACATCGGATTTGGATGAGCATCCGTTTCTGCTCGCTCAAGCAGATATTAATCAAGTCCAAGAGCCCTTTCGGTTAGCCTTTACTTGGGTCGGCAGAAAATATGACCCCCAACAGTGGAATTCTGCAGGACGAGTCATCTTCGGGCAGGCCCTCCCGCCCCTAGGTGGTGGCCGAAATGTCGTCGCGGTCGGTTGCCTCTATGTGATCCCAAAGTCTGGTAGTACTCCAACCAAGTTAGACACCCGCTCGGAGAAATGCGGCCTTAGCATCGGTGTGCCTGGTTATCTTAAGCTCAGGGATTTACGTCTAAATATTCGTAAGCAGGCTTTTCGACTGGCCCTCGGGTTTGCGACCTTAGCAGGGAAGGGGACAACACATCCGCAAGACAACATCTTGATGGCCTATATCAATTGGATTGCGGGCGAGTGCTTAGTGACGTCTGAAAAGGAGCGTACGAAGCAGGTCTTGCAAGATATGCTCGGTGAGCAAAAAGAATTAATGTTCCAAGGCCCGCGCGCCCTCGCCAGTTGGAAGCGCTTGGCGACCCAATTCTCCAAGCAGTCTGATGCTAGCCTTCAGCATAAGTTGGTGACAGTAATGGATAGGCTGATAGATGGCAGGAAGGCCTTACTCCCTGGTTCGTACGAACTCTATAACCACAGCCTCGATGCTTTTGGTCTAGGCCATTTGCCTCGGCGCGGGTAGGCCGGCTGCCAGCCGGGTACCCGCCAAGCTAGGACTGCATAGGTATTATAATAATCTTACGGCTGTTGGGATTTGACCTGCCTTTCCTCAAGCTTAGTCCTCTTGGCACCCCTATGTACGAACCTTTTAAAGCTGAAGCCGTTGAAAACTACGCCCAGAAGTGCTGTGTTGCCTTGGTGTTAGACACCTCGACCTCCATGTCCGGTCCGCGTATCGAGCAATTGAACGCAGGCATCCAGTCCTTCATCGAGGAAATCAATGCAGACCAAGCTAATCTCGGACAGAAACTTGAGATTGGTATCGTCACGTTTGACTCCGCGGTGACCAGGCTCTGCGAGCCTAAGCTGACGCAATCCATGGAATTTAAGCCGCTGACTACCGCTGGACTGACCAAGATGGTTGATGGCGTCCAAGAGGGCATCAAGATGGTTCGTCAGCGCAAGGAGTGGTATAAGGGGACTGGGCAGAAGTATTACCGCCCTTGGGTCATCATGATCACCGACGGTGATCCAGATACCGATCAGTTGGGTTTGTTGCCGGGATTGGCGGCTGAAATCCACGCTGGCATGGACAACAAGGAATTCTGTTTCTTGGCCATTGGGGTGGAGGGAGTGAGCAAGGGCGTTTTACAGCAGCTTTCCCACCCTGAAATTCCACCGCGCATGCTCGATGGGCTTAAGTTCGGGGCCTTCTTCCGCTGGCTTTCCGCGACGATTGCGGATGTCGCCAAGGGCGAAAGCGTTTCCGATGCGATCAAGAAGAGTAGCGATCAGTCTTGGGATGGCGGTTTCAAAATCTGAGGCTTCGCTCGCTTGCACCCGTGAAGCTCGATCTGAGGGATTTTTCCATGTTCAACCCTTGGCACTCTTGCGAGGGTTGCCGGCGCTGGGCACAGGAGAAGCTCGCGCTGGAGGCTGAGGTGCGGGAGCTCACCCTGCAAATTGGCCAGCTGAAGGATTCTGGTGTCCAAGCCATCGGCCGAGCCCCCGCTTACCCGACTGAGGTAGCCGTCGAGGTCTTACCTTTGCCTGAACTCGATGGCTGGGCACATCTCAAGGCTTCCGTTAAGGGGTCTGGCAAGGCTGAGCTACAGGATGCCCACGAGATACTCACCCATGGCAAGGCAGCCATCCTGATTGTCTGCGATGGTGCTGGCAGTAAGACGCGTTCCAAGGCTGGCGCGGACTTTGCGGTGAAACAGCTGAAAGGCAGCATCGGCGACTTCCTAGCCACCGAAGCGCCGCTGGGTCCTGATGAATGGATTATCAAGAGTAAACGCTGGCTCTTGGACGTCGCCCAAGGATTGGCGCAGATGGCGGAAGCGGAAAAGCAACCGCTCCAGGAGTACGGCTGTACCTGTATCATCGTCTTTGCGAATGATGAGTACGTGGCCTGTACCCATGTGGGTGACGGTCGTGCTGGTTACCTAGATGAAGCCTCCATCTGGCGGAACTTGATGGTACCTTACAAGGGCGCGGAGGCTAATTCTACGGTTTTCCTATCCATGCTGACGGAGGAGAACGCTGATAACTACGTTCGCCACCACACAGAGCCCTGTCGCTCTCGCTCCATCGTGGCCCTTTCCGATGGTCCAGAATCAGTTTGCTGGCATGTTTCGACCCTCAATCAGGCTGGCGATGGCCTCATCGACCCCAACGTCCCCTCGGGCGTTTTCTTTGGCAAGATCGCCAATCAGTTGGCGGGCGCGGCAGTACAGAAAGTCACGCAGGACAAACTCGACGAGGCCTGGGCGAAGTTTTTGACGGATGGTAATCCCCAGCTGGCGTCCGAAATCGACGACAAGACGCTACTCATCGCCTTGCGTGGATGAACCTTTATTGCGCCAAACTGGGTAAGTTGACAGTGGAGCAGCCTGCTTTCGCCGCTGGCGGGGCGGGGGAG
>Ga0209444_10001061_pt1 | contig 15283 bp, 11 predicted proteins | sample LauGreFaBDMM15DN_2_FD_188215 | JGI IMG/M metagenome (GOLD analysis project Ga0209444, IMG submission 188215) | Freshwater lake microbial communities from Lake Michigan, USA - Fa13.BD.MM15.DN (SPAdes) (version 2) | ecosystem: Environmental > Aquatic > Freshwater > Lake | place: Lake Michigan...
CAACTTACACGGAGGTTGATGTTGCATCAGGAGCAAAAATCCTAACTGGTTATACAGTTTCTGGAGTTCGAAGTAGCACGGAAACGCAGGCAACAGCGCTATTTAATCCCATTTTACACGACAACGCCAGTAAGACACTTTCTTATCATTTCAATAACCAAGTGATTGCAGCAGCTGGAGCAACAGAATATGCGAATTACATCGATGTGATTTTTGCCCAACCACAAGTTGCTAAATACATTTGCGCTAAGCTATATCGTTATTTCGTGAATTACGACATCACGTCAACAATTCAAACAGATGTGATTGATATCCTTGCGCAAACATTCATAACGAACAACTACGAAATATTACCGGTGATTCAGCAATTGCTGTCAAGCGATCATTTCTATGACATGAGTGTCAGAGGCGCCATTATCCGGAGTCCATTAGATATGGTGATGGGTGTCTTAAATCCGACCCAAACCATTCCAAATTTTGGATTGGTTGGAGATTACCAAACCTACATTTCCCTTTATTACGTGGCAGATACGATGGGTCAATCGTACATTGTCCCACCAAGTGTCGCTGGTTGGACCGCCTACTATCAAGCACCGGCTTTTTCAAAACTGTGGATCAACTCCACCTATATTAAAAAACGTTTCGATATTGTTTCAGCGCTCGTTTATACCGGCGTGCCAATCGGGACAAACGTGTTAAAAATGAACCATCTGGGCTTTTTGAACGGATTATCTAATCCGTCGAATGCGCCGCAAGTGATCGATGATATTTGCGACGTGTTCTTCCCGAAAGCAATTGATGCAGCGGATAAGTTGATGCTCAAATTGATTCTAACGGGTGGACTTCCAGATTTTGAATGGACCATCCAATACACGGATTACACGAATGACCCAACGAATATAGCAGTTTCCAATCCAGTTATGCAGCGCATGCAAGCAACTATGAACGTTATTCTCAAAATGCCTCAATTCCAAACAATCTAACCATGAAAAGAAGAGACTTTTTAAGAAATACATCGCTGGCTTCCTTGTCCTTGCCATTTATTTCGAATGGATTTTCCATGCAAGCGATTTCAAAAGAATTGTTTGAGTATTCAAAAAACGCAGAGGATCGTGTCCTTGTACTCATTCGTATGAATGGAGGAAATGATGGATTAAACATGGTTTTTCCCATTGATCAGTACGCGAACTTGATGGTTCAACGTCCAAACATTCTGATTCCGCAAAATCAATTATTAAATTTAACATCTGACGTTGCGTTCCATCCAAAGATGACGGGGATGCAGCAAATGTTCAATAATGGTAAATTGTCCGTGATTCAAAATGTGGGCTATCCTGAAGCAAACCGTTCGCATTTTCGCTCCATGGATATTTGGACAACAGGTGCATTGGATATAAATCAAACGAGCGGATGGTTGGGACGTTATTTTGATGCAACTTATCCGAATTTCCCAGCTGATTATCCAAATTTGAATTTCCCTGATCCATTCGCTATTTCGATGGGCTCGGAGGTTTCTACGACCTGTCAAGGATTGATGGGTAATTTCTCCCATGCGGTGAATGATCCTTTTAATACATCGAATTTACTTTTGACGAATGTAACCAATGATGGAACGTATTATGGCTCCCACATTGAGTATATTTCTACATTGATCAATCAAACAAATGAATACGGAACGGCAATAAGTTCATCGGCAAACGCCGGGAATTCTTTGTCCAACCTGTATGACCCCTTAAATCCACTGGCCGTTCAGTTGAAGTACATTGCGCAAATGATTTCTGGTGGACTAAAAACGAAAGTATACATTGTCAATATTGGTGGATTTGACACCCACGATTCGCAAGTAGATCAAAATAGTTTGGCGGATGGAAGTCACGCTTCGTTATTGGAAATGATCTCAGATGCCGTTGCTGCTTTTCAAAATGATTTACAATTGTTAGGTTTAGAAGAACGCGTCGCTGGAATGACCTTCTCGGAATTTGGACGTCAAATTGCAAGCAATGGTTCTTTCGGAACAGATCACGGAGACGCAGCACCAATTATGTTGTTTGGTTCTTGTGTGAATTCGGGAATTATTGGACCGAATCCAACCATTGACAGTCAAATCAACGAACAGGCGGGTGTGCCCATGCAAATCGATTTCCGAAATGTGTACGCGTCCATTTTACGCGATTGGTTTGAAGCGCCGGAACCAAGTATTCAAGCCTTGTTTGAGCAGAATATTACCTACTTAGATGTACTATCTGGATGCAGTGTTGGTCTAGCGGAGCAAGAAGCACAAAAACAAAAACCTTTAGCTTATCCAAATCCAACTCCGTCCAATACGACCTTGCGTTTTCAATCACATGGTGAACACTATCAAATTTTCATTGTTGATCAGCAAGGAAAAGCGATTGCTCAGACTTTTGATGGACAACTGGCATCAGGGAAACAAGAATTGCAAATGGAAACATCTAAACTTCCAGCTGGACACTATTATTTCTTGATTGCGTCTACAAACATGCGTGAGCTAGTTGCCTTCCAAAAGATTTAATTTTTCTTCTGAAGCTCATCCACACGCAACTGACGCTGCATTGGATTTTCCTTTCTCGTCTGTTCTTGCTTGTACAATTGATATCGCGTCGCTTGCATTTCACGAGGCCACGTATTATTGTTCAAGTCCGTGTCGGCTGTTTCTAAGAATGGATCCAAACGGAACGATTTCACTTCCTTGTCGAAAATGAACACTTTACTCACTTTCTCTTCGTAAACTCTCCAGATTTCCGCAGGAATGCGTCGCACCTCTGTTGTTCCATCTGCAAAAGTAAATTCGATGATCAAAGGCATCACGAGTCCACCAATGTTTTTAAAACTGATTTCGTAAAATTGCTTGTTGGAATTCAAATAAGCCAAATCCTTTGCGTCTAATTTTGCGCAAAAATCTTCGTATTCTTTTTTGTCCAAGGCATCCACAAAGTAAATGTTTCTGCTTCCGTAAAAGTCATCGATGTTCGGGTCTTTTTCGTTCACTGTTTCTGTAATACTTGTTTTGAATCGGGTGTCGCCAATAAATGGATCCTTTTGCGCGTTTTGTTCTTCTTTCAGTCCTTTTTCAATCGTTGGATTCATGGTGTTCAACTGAAACCACTTCACATCATCGATGGTAATATCCACGTTGTCAGTTCCGTAGAACCATCCTCTCCAGAACCAATCTAAGTCCACCGCTGATGCGTCTTCCATTGATCGGAAGAAGTCGGCAGGAGTTGGGTGCTTGAATTTCCATCGTTCACAATAAGTTTTAAACGCATAATCGAATAGTTCGCGTCCCATGATGGTTTCACGCAGAATATTCAAGGCTGTTGCTGGTTTACCGTAGGCGTTGTTTCCAAACTGCATGATGGACTCCGAATTCGTCATAATGGGAGAAATCGTGCTTTTATCACCACGCATGTAATCAGCCATCATGTACGCTGGACCACGACGAGATGGATATCCGCGTTCCCATTCTTGTTCGGTTAAGTATTGTACGAAGGTGTTCAATCCTTCGTCCATCCATGTCCACTGACGCTCATCTGAATTGATGATCATCGGGAAGAAATTATGTCCAACTTCGTGAATAATCACTCCCCACATGCCATATTTATCTCCTTCCGTGTACGTTCCATCGGATTCTGGACGTCCACCATTGAAACAAATCATCGGGTATTCCATGCCAATCCATTTACTGTGAACAGATATCGCTACTGGATAGGAATAATCAACCGTAAATTTCGAATAGGTCTTAATCGTGTGAGCAACTAATTTCGTGGAATAACGCTCCCAAAGTGGATTCCCTTCTTTTGGGTAATAGGACATACACAATACATTTTTACCATTTACTGGCATGTTTTGCGCGTCCCAAATGAACTTACGAGAAGTGGCAAATGCGAAGTCACGCACATTCGTCGCTTTATACGTCCACGTTTTTGTTTTTTTCGATTTATCTGCTTCTGCTTTTTCCGCCTCTGCTTGGGTAATAATGATCACTGGAACATCTGATTTTCTCGCTTGTTCCAAGCGTTTCTTCTGATCTGCAGTTAAGATACTTCCGTAATTCTGACATTCTCCAGTTGCTGCTACAACATGGTCAGCAGGAACGGTAATGTTTACCTCATAATCTCCGAAAGGCAAGGTGAATTCTCCGCGTCCAAGGAATTGCTTGTTCTGCCATCCGGTTACGTCGTTGTAGACGCACATTCTTGGGAAAAACTGTGCAACGGTGTACAAGTAATTTTGGTCCTTTTCGAAATATTCATATCCTGAACGTCCACCCACTTGCATGCGGTCGTTGATGTTGTACCACCATTTCACTTGGAAGCTAATGCTCGTGTGCGGCATCAATGGTTTTTCCAAGTCGATGCGCAACATGGTTTTATTAATGAAGTAGGACATTTTTTGTCCAGATGTATTCGTGATTTGCTCAATTTTAAATCCACCATCGTAGTTGAAATCACGTTTACGAATATCACCCATGGACTTAAAATCCTCCATTTTTTCCACTTCGATTAATTTGGTTTCGGAGTTTTCGTCGTAGATGTTTTGGTCTAACTGCAACCATAAGTAATCTAATCGATCGGGAGAGTTATTGGTGTAGGTAATCGTCTCAAAACCACTTAGTTTTTGCGTTTCATCGTCAATCACCAAATTCATTTTATAATCGGCTTTTTGCTGATAATAGTTGTGTCCAGGCGCTCCTGATGCCGTATGGAATTCATTTGGCGTCGGTAATTCTTGATCCAATTGAGCAAATTTCTTTTGAGCTGAAACACTGATAGTGCTTAATAAAAAGAGGGATAAAATGATGCGTGTTTTCATGGTTTTAAGGCAAATGATTGTTGGTAATGATATGGAGTGAAACTCAGTGTTTCTGCTGTTCCACGGTAGAGAATGCTAACTTTATTTTGTTGTTCTGGAAAAATGTCCATTAAAAACCGACAAGTAACTCGGATTTCTTGATGAATTTGCTTTACGGGTGAGGAAAAATACAGTTCAATAGAACCATTTGTAAAGATTTGAAAGGATTCTAGTTTCCATTTCGCAGAACAATACGCATCAACAGCATTTGAATCGAGGCTACATCCGTATTGAAGTAGCACAAATTTATTCAGGTAATTTTCAAGGATGTTTGCTTCTTCAGAGGACGGAGTCAACTTTTCTAACTTTGTTTTTAGTCCGTAATCCGTCATTAACGTGGATTCTAAATCGTGACTTGTGGCAACCAACGTTCCTTCTAGTTTTTGTCCAAACTCATTGTATTCGATTTCCACGAAAGCAAAAAAGTATTGGTGTCCCCAGCTAGTAGAAGATACTAATAGACAGGTGGATATAAAAAGAAGTAGTTTGAATCGTTTCATGCGGTACGAAAATACAAAAATTAATGAAGTTTTAATAAGCCCTAATCACTTTGCTTTTAGTACTTTCATAGTATGAAAAGATTACTGAGTTTCTCCCTTGCGTTTCTAGTTCTTTCCGCCTGTGCAAAAGAACCAAGCGCTTGTGAATGTGGAAAGAATATGATGAAGCCAAGTCAAGAACAAGATGCGGGTTTATCTGAAGCTTGCGAAAAACATGTGGAATCTCTACCTGATTCAGAACAAATGAATTGGTATAATGCCAGCATGGAATGTATGAATGAACAAAAATAAGGACAACACATTTCTAAAATCACACGCATGATGATTCATAATAATTCACTTCAATCGTCTATTTTCAATCGCTTCATTAGTGAAATCCGTGACGTGGATATTCAGAAAGACCCGGTTCGTTTCCGCTTGAATATGGAGCGAATTGCGGAGATTTTGGGGTATGAGCTTTCTAAAAAACTGGAAGCGAAATCCCTGGAAACACAAACTCCCCTGGGTATTTCACATACGGATGTTCCAGCAGAAACACCTGTGCTTGCGACCATTCTACGAGCAGGACTCTCCATGCACAGTGGACTGTTGCGGATATTTGACCGTGCAGATAGTGCATTCATTTCAGCCTACAGAAAACATACTACTGCAGAGGATTTTGATATTCACGTTGAATACTTAGCGGCGCCAAACTTAGATAAACGTGTTTGGATTATTAGTGATCCCATGTTGGCAACCGGAAGTTCGATGCTCGCAGTTTACAAGGCTCTACGAAAAATGGGGAATCCAACGCAAATACATATCGTTGCAGCAATAGCAACACCTGATGCGCTTGCGCTCATTAAAGCTCATCTGCCATCGAATACAGAAATTTGGGTAGGGGCAATCGATCAAGAATTAACCGCTCAATCGTACATTGTTCCCGGTTTAGGTGACGCTGGCGATTTAGCTTACGGAATAAAATTATAAAATGAATTGGACAGGGTTTTGGAGTATATTTTTTCTAGCAACGTTTAAATTTTCTGTTTCGACCATTCCAGGTCCTCATTTGGAAATGACATTTTTCGAAACCGTTCTTGCATCCTTTGCTGGTGGAGCTTTTTGTGCTTTGGTAAGTTACTTTGCGAGCGATTTAATTTTGCTTTTCTTGAAAAAAACAGCACATAAAAAACAAGCGATCATGCTTGAGAAAGGCATCGAACCGAAAATCAAGAAAAAATTTACACGAATGAATAAATTCATCATTCGGATTAAGATGAAACTTGGACAAGTAGGAATTTGTTTCTACGCGCCATTCTTTCTTTCTGTTCCAATAGGGAGTATGGTTGTCGCTAAGTTTTACGGCAAACGATGGGAGACTTTTCCACTTATTTTACTCGGTTTGGCCGTGAATGCAAGCCTCACATCAATTTTGGTTTATTTTGTATTCTAACAAACACATCTTTTTTGATTTAGACCGCACCTTGTGGGATTTTGATCGAAATTCTGAGGCGGCATTGCGTCAAATTATTCAGGAGGAAAACCTGATTCCTCATTTCGAATCTTTCGAGCGCTTCCACAAAGCCTACGAGCGTCAAAATGCGCATTTATGGAAATTATATGGACGTGGTAAAATTAAAAAGGAAGAACTTCGTTATGAGCGCTTTCGTGCGACATTTCAAAAGTTTAAGATTCGGGATGAGGCTTTAGTGCGCCGTGTGGGGGATGCTTACGTCGAGATTTCCCCGCGTCAAACTGGACTTTTACCAAATGCCATTCAAACCTTAAAGGAATTGAAGTCGATGGGTTTTTCGCTTCATATTATTACAAATGGATTTCAAGAAGTGCAATTCATTAAATTGGAAAATTGTGGAATGCATCATTTCTTTGATGTGATTGTTTGTTCCGAGTTTATCGGCAAAAACAAACCGGATCCAGCCATTTTTCACTATGCGATGAAAGAAGCGGGAGCCAAAGCATCGGACTCATTGATGATTGGTGATGATTACCGAATCGATGTCGCAGGTGCTTTACAAGTTGGAATGCACGCCGTTCACTTCGATCCTATTGGCAAGAACAAATACAATTATGATTGGATGATCAGCGACCTAGCTCACTTGCCAGAGTTGGTCATTCGCTTAATGCGCTAGTTATCCGCGGATTTCTTGTCTCGTACGCTCGTAAAATACCATTCCAGCTGCAACACCAACATTCAAAGAAGCAATCTCACCTTTCATCGGGATGCGTGTTTTGATATCAGCCAAATTCAATAAATCTGAGGTGATTCCACTTTCCTCAGAGCCCATGATTACAGCAACTGAACCGCGTAGATTGGTCTCATAAAGTGGGACATTCCCTTTCTCCGTACAGGCAATGATGCGTAATCCGGATTGTTGCAAGTAAAACAAGGTGTTTTTTAAATCGTTTGTTTTACAAATCGGAATGCGATTCAAGGCTCCAGCGGATGCTTTCATGGCATCGGATGTTGCCAATGCTGACCCTTTGGAAGGAATTAAGATGGCATGAGCACCCTGACATTCTGCTGTTCTTGCGATGGCACCAAAATTCCGAACGTCTGTAATTCGATCTAAGACTACGATAAATGGTTTTTCGTCCTTTTCCAAAAGTGCATCGACAAGTGGTTCAATTTCTTGGTAAGAAATAGGTGGAATCATGGCGATCACACCTTGGTGGTTTCCTTCGGTAAGGGTATCTAACTTTTGTACAGGTACAAATTGAAGAAAGTAATTTTTTCCTTGAAGCGCTGTCTTTAATTCCTCAAAAAGTTCTTTGTGCAAGCCTTTTTGAATTAAAATTTTATTCAATTCTTTATCCGCATGAACAGCTTCTATGACTGCGCGAATTCCAAAAATGATATCCTCTCGTTCTTTGCGGTATTTTCTTTCTGTACGTTGTGGTTCCATTAGTTAAAATTAAACTCGAGTTCAACATTGCCTTCGAGCGTGATAGCAACTGGACATGCACGTCCAGCCATGATGACTTTTTTTAGTGTGAGTTCATCCCAATTATTGCCAGTTAAGTCCATGGTTACGACGATTTTTTCAATTCGACGTGGTCCAGAACCCATGTGTTTTTCTACCGTTGCTTCACAAGATTCAAAGGAGATACCATGATTTTGACAATAAATCCCCATGATGGTCATCATGCATGAGGCGAGGGATGTGGCAACTAAATCGGTGGGAGAAAATGCTTCTCCTTTTCCTTGGTTATCCACGGGCGCATCGGTCAATATTTTTGTCCCAGATGCGATGTGTTCACATGAAGTGCGAAGATTTCCTAAGTACGAAACGCGTGCTGTTGCCATTGCGCAAAGGTACGGATATTATTAGAAATGTATGATGTCAAACTGAATCAGCTCATTTCCGTAAAAGCGAGAAAGGATCTTAATGTTTTACTTCGACAAATCCGTGCTTAACGATAGGTTCTGCACCTTCAAATTTTGCATCAATTCGATAGAAATAGGTTCCTTCCGAAACTACATCTCCTCCTTTTGTTTTTCCATTCCATCCTCCAGCGGGATCATCATATTCGTAAATCACATTTCCCCAGCGATTTAAAATGGTGCAACGGAAGGTTTCTAAACCTGAGTACTGTATGTAAAAGATTTCGTTGCCAACAGTGGAAGAAAGAGAAATGACATTCGGCGCAATAATATCACATGGTTTGAATCCGATGGTTGCCGTATCAGAAACCGTATAACATTCATTGGATAAGGTATAAATGTAATTTCCAGGTTGCGAAATAATCAATGGAGTCGTTGCATTTGGAATGTTCCATAAGCCAAATTGATTAGGTGTGTAATTTGCTTGTAAAGTCCACACATCGTTCATTGTACTGTCCTTCGCTGAATTTACTTGAAGTGGTTCTAAAGGGAAACTTGTTCCTTTACAAATGTTTGTGTCTAGTACTTGCGTATATAAATAAGGCGGGAATTCAATTTCTGCAGTCAATGTTTGATTACACGCGATGTCCGTATAAGTAAGCGTGTAGATTCCTGCATAATTTGTCGTTAAATGTGGATTATCTGCTGTTGGATCTGATATGTTCAGACAGGTATCGGAAGATGTCCAAACTCCACCCAAAGAGGAATTTGTGCCTGTGATGTAATAATTATAAAAACAAGCTAAGGTGTCTACATCAATACTTGGTAATGTGTAAAGCTGAATGGTCGTAGTTGCTGTGTGATTACAGACATTATCCGTGTAGGTTAATTGATAGGTTCCGGACGCTGTTGCAGTGATACTTGGATTAGCACTTGTGTTGGCTGGACTAAAGTTTAATGTACCACCACTCGGTGTCGTGTAAGTCCAGGTTCCACCTGCGGCATCCGTGACGGTTCCACTTACGCTGTAGGTTAAATTACATTGATTTACATTGGAGAAAATCGTTGGATTTACTGGTAAAATGATCTCTGCGCTATATATTTGGTTACAGGTATTATCCGTAAAAGTAATCGTGTATGTTCCCGGTGTATTTACGGTTACCAATGGATTCAAAATCGAAGCGTTATCGAAGGTAACTTGAGTCGAACTAGCGGTCCATGTCCCACCTTGCGACTGCGTATTTGCCACCTGTAGCGTCGGAGAACAGATCAGCGTATCACTCATGATGGAAGCCGCTGTCGAACCGAAAATCGTAAATGTCGTATCCGTTGTACAGAATCCAGCTGAGTCGATTAAGGTAACCGTGTAGGTGCCTAAAGGCAATTCAACGGTAAATAAACTGTCTACTGCAGGATTCGTTAATCCCCAAGTAATGGAAGAATAGTAGGGTTCATTTGGAACGCTAATGGAGGTTGAGGTGTCTGGTGGACAATACGTCAGAATTCCTTGTAAATTAACAGGGACTGGATTCATCACGATAATCGAATCACTCACATGTTTGTAACAACCATCTTTACTTACGGTTACGCCATAGATTTGTGTTGAACTAACGGCGCTTGTCTGTGTTGTGGTAAAATTATCCCATAAATAGGTGTCGTACGGACCATTAGAAACACTCAAGTCTACATTTCCACATGATCCCGCTCCAATCAGTGCGGCAGAATCTAGGTTGTTGATTATGGTATCAATTACGATCACGAATGTTAAAGCGGTTACCCCTGGTGTTGGAACCGCATCATCTGTCGCTGTAACAGTGATTGTATAGGTTCCAATTGTTGCTAATGTTCCAATAGCTTGAAGAATGATGGAGCCGGTATTTCCTGGGATATTTGCTACTTGTATTAATGAAGGAAGTCCTCCATTTGTGTAGGTCATGGTCGTAGTTTGATTTGCCTCCGGGGACAAGAAATTAATCGCAAATTGCGCGGTGTCTCCAGCAGCACAAATTTTAAACGTATCACAAGAAGCAATTCCTTCCGGAATCGGAGGGATGTTACCACTGTTGGACGCATCAAAGGCAAAACTTTTGTAGTCCAACCAACTAATTCCATCTGGATTACCCAATGCACCATCGAAATCGACACCGGGGTGATCGAAACGTGAAATCAAGAAGTAAGCTACACCATCACCTTTATTCGCTCCACAAGTTGCTGGAATCCCATAAAAACCATTAACTCCTTGAGAAGCTGCTCCGGTTGTCCATTGCATGTCTTGGTAACAAAACGCGACATTTCCTTGGTCAATTACTGGGTCGGAACCGTTGGTAATGATTAATTGAAAGGTATTTAACTTATCTCCTTGCATGGAGTAGTATCCGACATCTTCCCAGTTGATGTAAACAGCAGTTGGAGTGATTTTGTATACAACTTGTCCGTTTCCATTTCTGGTATCAACATCCGCCCAAAACGGTGCAACAATCGCGTTTCCTGTTGAAGGAAAGGCAGTCGCGCTAAAGGTGGAAAGTGGACCGTTGAAGGTAATGTTTCCATTGTTATTAATATAAATGGAATTGAAAGTTTGGCCGTATAAATTGAAATTAAATGGAATAGGGATTAAGCCTGTTGAACCATCGTCATTCGGCAGCATGGCTAAGATATACGTAGAATCTGGCTCGATGTAACAATCACACGCATTGGCTTTGCTGTTCGAAGATGGCTTCACATTGGGTTTTCCACTTGGACTACCAATGCTGTGGTTTGGTGCGGTAACAACTTGTCCAAGTTGCCCTGATGCTTTTAGTTTTTGGTATAGGGGTGAATCAGTAATTACTTGCGCTAAAAAAGATTGGCTGATGAATAAACTGAGAATAAATAATAGATTTTTCATAGGTGTTATGTTGCTCAATTTGGCAGTGCTTAGACGATAAAGTGTCCCGAAAAGTTGCATGGACAAATCTGTATCAAATAGTAAGCTAAGTTACGAAATTTAAGGAATACAAAAAGACAGGACCAATTAACCATCAAAAGCAAGGTGTGCATCTGTCGGAATTATTGTAATTTTAAGGCTCAAAAAAGTTTTTTATTCTATGAAAAAGTTACTCTTTCTCTTCACTTTGATTTCTTCTGTATTAGCTTATGGACAGAAAAAAACCAGTACATCAGAGGTGGTAAAACCGCCTTACGACGCTGGTACAGTTGGCGCATTGTCGTTTCGGATGGTTGGTCCAGCCTTAACTTCTGGACGTGTCATTGACATTGCCGTGAACCCAACGAACAAAGACATGTGGTACGTTGCTGCGGCATGTGGTGGTGTATGGACAACCAATAATCATGGTATTACGTTTTCACCCATTTTTGATGGATACGGATCCTATTCGATTGCTTGCGTGGAGTTGGCTCCTTCGAATCCAAATACGGTTTGGGTGGGAACTGGAGAAAACAACAATCAACGTTCTGTTTCTTATGGCGATGGAGTGTATAAGTCATTAGATGGTGGTAAATCATTCACCAACATGGGATTGAAAACCTCTGAACACATTGGAAATATTATTATACATCCAACAGACGAAAATATTGTTTGGGTAGCAGTTTATGGTCCATTATGGAGCAGCGGTGGCGAACGTGGTGTATACAAAACGACAGATGGTGGAAAAACGTGGACAAGAACATTATTCGTGTCCGATAACACAGGGATTTCCGAAATTGCAATAGACCCATCGAATGCAAATGTGCTTTATGCGGCAGCTCATCAACGTAGAAGACATGAGTGGACGTATATCGGTGGTGGACCAGAATCGATGGTGTACAAGTCAACGGACAGTGGAATCACCTGGCGTCCAATCAATGCTGGATTGCCGAAAGGAGATATGGGACGCGTTGGACTGGCTGTTTCACCAGTTGATCCAAACTATGTATATGCGATTGTTGAGGCTCGATACGGAAAAGCGGGTGTTTATCGCTCAACAAACAAAGGTGAAAATTGGAGTAAACAAGGTGATTTCAACACAAGTGGAAATTATTACCAGGAAATCATGTGTGATCCGTCCAATAAAAACAAAGTATTTGCAATGGATACATACATGCATCATACGGAAGATGGTGGAAAAACGTTTAAACCAACGGGAGAAACGAACAAGCACGTCGATAATCATGCTATATGGATTGATCCAACAAACACCGATCATTGGCTAGTTGGTTGTGATGGTGGATTGTACGAAACATATACACATGCCAAGGAATGGAAGTATTATGCGAATCTACCGCTCATTCAATTCTACAAAGTGGTGACGGATAATGCTGCTCCATTTTATAATATTTACGGAGGGACGCAGGACAATAATTCCATGGGAGGTCCAGCAGCAACAAACAATGCGGCCGGCATTTTAAATTCGGATTGGTTCATTACAAATGGTGGAGATGGATTCGAATCGGCAACAGATTGGTCAAATCCAAATATCACCTATGCGCAAGCACAGTATGGATGGCTTGTTCGCTACGATCGTATTTCAGGTGAAAAAGTTCCGATTCAACCGATGTCTGGAAAAGGTGAGTCAGCTTATCGTTGGAATTGGGATTCACCATTAATTGTTTCGACTCACGACGCATCTACATTGTACTTCGCTGCAAACAAATTGTTTAAGTCCAATAATCGCGGTGACGATTGGCAAACGATTTCAACTGATTTAACACAGCAAATCGACCGCAATGAAATCGAAGTAATGGATCAAGTTTGGACCATCGATGCCGTAATGAAAAATGCCTCAACGACCATTTACGGAAATATTGTTGCGCTGGATGAATCTCCTAAGAAAAAAGGTTTGTTGTACGTTGGCACAGATGATGGCCTTATTCAAGTATCTGAAAATGATGGTCAAACGTGGAATAAATTTGCGACATTCCCCGGTGTACCGGTCAATTCACGTGTGAATATGTTGACGGCATCATTGCACGATGAAAATGTTGTTTTCGCGGTATTTAATCCTCAGCGTTCTGGGGATTTTAAACCTTATGTATTGAAGTCGCAAGACAAAGGTAAAACCTGGATCAATATCACAGCGAATCTACCTGTGCGTGGAAACTCTTATTGTTTAAAGCAAGATCATGTTGATCCGAACTTAATGTTCGTTGGAACAGAATTCGGTGCATTTTTCACAAATGATGGTGGCTTAAATTGGACAAAACTAGCTGGATTACCGACTGTTGCAGTGTATGACTTAGACATTCAAAAACGTGAAAACGATTTGGTAGCCGCGACATTTGGACGTGGATTCTATGTCTTGGATAATTACACGCCATTGCGTTTCTTATCCAAAACTAACCTAGATAAAAAAGCACACTTATTTCCTGTAAAAGAGTCTTTGTCTTACGTTCCAGCTGATCCATTGGGATTAGATGGGACGGGATTTCAAGGACATAATATGTGGGCTTCAGGAAATCCTTCTTTTGGCGCAGTGTTCACGTTACACCTGAAAGACGAGTATAAAACCTTGAAAGATTCACGTCAGGAAAAAGAACAAGCACTTGAGAAAGATAAAAAGGATGTTACTTATCCATCATTTGAAGACTTGCGCAAGGAGGCATTGGAAGATGCTGCTAAAATCATTTGGATTATTTCAGATGCTTCAGGTAAAGAAGTTCGACGTATGGTTGGAACTCCTTCCAAAGGAATTAGTCGCACCGTTTGGAATTTACGTTCCAACACGACAAATCCAATTGGTTCCGGAGGAAATGGGTTTTTAGTCGCACCTGGAACGTATTTTGTAAGCGTGTCATTGGTGAAAAATGGAACGTTGGAAGAATTGATTTCAAAAACAGCTTTTGAAGTAAGAGCCTTAAATAATCAAACATTAGTGGCGAAAAACCCACAAGAATTGGCAACATTCAGAGCAGAAGTTTCGGAGCTAAATCGTAAAGTTTCAGGTGTAGGAAGATTAATGGGCGAAACGAATGAAGAAATTGAGTTGATGGAAAAAGCACTAATCAATTATCCAAATACAGATATCACTCTGTTAAAGGAAATCAAAGAATTGAAAACGTTGATGTATGATTGCAACATCCTGATGAATGGCGACGGTGTTCGTACAGTTCATGAATTCGAGGCAGCTCCAAGTATTCAGTCGCGATTAGGAATGGTGGAATACCAATTGTACGATAACACAGCAGGTGTGAGTAATACGCACAAAGCGAACAAAGCGATTGTTGAAGCAGAATATGCGGAACTTCGCGGAAAGTTAGATGAGGTTATCAAACGTGTTCAGGTTCTGCAATCGAAGTTAGATGCAGTTGCGATTCCATACACAAAATCAAAAGAAAACTGGAAGGAGGATTAATTTCCGAAAGTTTAGCGCATAAAAAAGCCCTGATAGAATCGTCAGGGCTTTTTTTATGTTTTAAATTTGCTTATTCACCAAATTTTTCGATCACTTGTTGAGTTACCCCTGTATTAGAGAATCCACCGTCGTGGAATAAGTTTTGCATGGTTACGTATCTTGTTAAGTCTGAGAACATCGATATACAATAATCAGCGCAAGCTAGTGCTGAAGCATTTCCAAGTGGAGACATTTGCTCAGAGAAATTAATGAATTCCTTG
>Ga0209444_10001065_pt1 | contig 15259 bp, 14 predicted proteins | sample LauGreFaBDMM15DN_2_FD_188215 | JGI IMG/M metagenome (GOLD analysis project Ga0209444, IMG submission 188215) | Freshwater lake microbial communities from Lake Michigan, USA - Fa13.BD.MM15.DN (SPAdes) (version 2) | ecosystem: Environmental > Aquatic > Freshwater > Lake | place: Lake Michigan...
ACTTCAATTCGCTTGCCATCAATTTCAACAACAACGCTGTTTCTAGCAGGTGCTTGTGATCCTGATTGAGCAACACCTGACCATGGCTCAATGTCGTTGTTCCATTCAGTTTCAATCCATCTGGTGTAGATACCGAACTTACCTTTTGAACCAATAAAGGCTGGGTCGTTCACAATCTTTCTGTGGAAAGGAATAACTGTTGGCATACCTTCGATGTGTAGTTCAGCAAGAGCTCTTCTAGACCTCTCGAGTGCTTCTTCACGAGTAGAACCAGTAACGATTAGCTTTGCAATCATCGAATCGAATGAACCACTGATTTCTGATCCAGCTTCAACACCAGTGTCGATACGAACTCCAGGTCCACCTGGAACCTTGAAGGTGTGAATTGAACCAGGCGCTGGCATAAAGTTTCTACCAGCATCTTCACCGTTGATTCTGAATTCAAATGAGTGACCAGTTACAACTGGGTCACCATATTCAAGCTTGCCGCCTTCAGCAATTCTGAACTGTTCACGAACTAGGTCAAGACCAGTTACTTCTTCAGATACTGGGTGTTCAACCTGAAGGCGAGTGTTCACCTCAAGGAATGAGATGGTGCCATCTTGAGCAACTAGGAACTCACAGGTTCCTGCACCTTGGTAACCAACTTCTTTCAAGATTGCTTTAGAAGATTCGTATAGTCTCGTGATCTGATCATCAGTTAGGAAAGGAGCTGGAGCTTCTTCAACAAGCTTCTGGTGTCTTCTCTGAAGAGAACAGTCTCTAGTTGAAACAACAACTACGTTTCCGTAGGCATCTGCAAGACATTGGGTCTCAACGTGGCGTGGTTTCTCTAAATACTTTTCGACGAAACACTCTCCACGTCCGAAGGCAGCAACTGCTTCGCGAGTTGCTGATTCAAATGCCTCAGCAACTTCTTTTTTCTCATAAACAACTTTGATTCCACGTCCACCGCCACCGTAGGCAGCTTTAATTGCAATCGGTAATCCGTGCTTGGCTACGAACTCAAGAACTTCTTCGGCACCAGATACTGGGTTTAGTGTTCCAGGAGCTAGTGGTGCTCCAACTTTTTCAGCTACGTGACGAGCAGAAACCTTGTCGCCTAGTTGATCGATTGCCTTAGGTGATGGACCAATCCAAATGATGCCCGCATCAATTACGGCCTGAGCAAAGCTTGCGTTCTCGGCAAGGAATCCATAGCCAGGGTGAATTGCGTTAGCCCCTGATCGCTTAGCGATTGAAAGAATCTTGTCGATAACCAGGTAGGTGTCAGCACTGGTTAGACCATTTAGTGCATAAGACTCATCGGCCATGCGGCTATGCATAGCGTCTCGGTCTTGGTCGGCATAGATTGCAACTGTCGCGATTCCGGCATCTTTAGCTGCTCGAATGATGCGGACGGCAATCTCACCGCGGTTGGCAACGAGGACCTTGTTTATCTTGGCTGATTTTGAGGCAGTCATAAGACTCAAGCCTACCTATTTAGAGCTCCAAAGGCTTGGGTAATCTACCCCAAGCTTGATGCAAAGCTCCCTGAGGGTAGGCAAACTAAGGCCAACAACGGTATGAGAATCACCCTCAATAGCCCTAATAAAGGCCCCTCCAAGGCCATCAATGGTGAATGCACCTGCTACTTTCAGGGGTTCTCCGGTCCCCACATAGGCCAAAACTTCCGAATCTGAGAGGTCTGCGAAGTGAACCGTGGTGCTTGTGGCCTGACCAACAGCCTTAGGGGAAGGGGAATTGTCTCGGTTATCAATAAGCCAGTGGCCTGTGTATAGCCTTCCTGAGCGACCCCGCATGGACTTCCAGCGTTCAATGGCAACCTCTGGTTCATGGGGCTTGCCTAAAGATTCACCATCTAGATCCAAAGAACTGTCACAACCAATTATGAGAGCTCCTTGAGCATCTGGGTGATTGGTTACTGCTTCTGCTTTGGCTTTAGCAAGGAGTAGGACCATGTCTTGAGTATTGGAGATCTCTCCTGCTTCGAGGGCCAATTGGGTAACTAGTTCCTCATCTACTCCTGGAGAGATGGTCACAGGATCAATACCGCCATCTCGAAGAAGTCGAAGACGAGCGGGGGAAGTAGAAGCTAGGACAAGTTTGGTCACAAGACCAGACTACCGAAGCAGGTGTGGAACACTTGTGTAGTGAATAAAACAACTAATTGGCTTGACCAGGTAATAGAACTCGATATCGAGAAGGTCGCTCATGGCGGCATCTTCGTTGCAAGACACGAAGGCAGGGTTGTTTTCGTATCTCACGTGTTGCCTGGTGAAAAGGTCAAGGCCAGAGTTTATGAAGATAAGGGTGGCTCGTTTTGTAGAGCTGAACCAACCGAGATTCTTGTTGCTTCTCCTGATCGAGTAAAACACTTTTGGAAAAATGCTGAACAAGCCGGTGGAGCTGAGTTTGGTCATATCAAACTCTCTCGTCAACGCGAATTGAAAGCAGATGTTCTATCTGAAGCACTGCAGAGATTTGCTGGGATAGAAATGCGAGTTCCAGTTATTGCTGCTCCTGGTGATGATGAAAACAATGGTTTGGGATATCGAACTCGTATCCAACTACACGTTAATGAAGATGGCGATGTTGGCCCATATAGAGAACGCAGTCACGAAGTTGTGCGTGTAAAGACCTTGCCTTTGGCAGTTCCTGAAATTCAAGAACTAGGACTGCACCTAAAGAATTGGCAAGATGTGAAGAAGATTGAAATAGCCGCATCTAGTACTGGTCAGATTCAATACACCGTAGATAAGAAACTAAAGGGTGAAGAGAAGTTCCTGGAACGTGCAGGAGGTCGAACATTTAGATTGTCAGCCGGTGCTTTCTGGCAGGTTCACAAAGAAGCAGCCAACGTTCTTGCTAAAGAAATCGTTCTGCTAGCTAAAGCTGAAAACTTCGACAAGAATGCTCAGAACTATGACCTTTACGGTGGTGTTGGATTATTCAGTGGTGCTCTAGCTGCAGCGTTCGGATTAGACATCCAGATCACAACTGTTGAAGCAAGCAAGAGCGCAGCTGAGGATGCCAGAAGAAACTTGATTGACATCAAAGGTGCTAAATCTGTAGCAACTCCAGTGGAGAGATTCTTAGATGAGTTAGCTTCACACGGGAAGCTAAAGCCAAACAGCACAGTCATTATTGACCCACCAAGGTCAGGTGCTGGTAAGCACGTGATCGAGAGATTGCTCACTCTTCAACCAGATCACCTGATTTATGTAGCCTGTGACCCTATTGCTGTTGCTAGAGATCTTGCTCCGCTAACTGAAGGCGGATACAAGATTGCAAGCATCAAGGCTTTTGATCTATTCCCACACACCCATCACTTTGAAACTGTGGTGAGCCTAGTTCGATGAGTTCAAGTCAAACCCCAATCACTATTGCAATCGTGGATGACCACGATTCAGTAAGGCTTGGCGTTAAGGCAGGAGCTCAAGAGGCAGGCTATGTGGTTCTTGACCATGCTGATTCAGTTGAAGCGCTGCTAGCCAAGCTACAAGAACCACCGATGGTGGTTGTTCTAGATCTCTCTCTAGCTGATGGTTCAACACCGGCAAGCAATGTGAAGGCACTTGTTGAGTATGGAACCAAGGTTCTGATTTACTCAATTGCTGATAACAAGGACAAAGTTAATGAAGCTCTACGTGAAGGTGCTGAAGGTCTTGTAGCTAAGGGCCAAGACATGAGCTACCTATTTGAAGCCATCAGACTAAGTGCTAACGGAATTACCATCAACACAACTGAAACAGTTGCTGCTATCGACAATGACGTTTCTTTCAGAGCAAATCTTTCTGAAAGAGAATTGCAAGTTGTAAAGCTTTATGCATCAGGTATGACTCTAAAGAGCGTCGCCTATGAACTCTCCTTGAGTAAATACACAGTCAAAGAACACATCGACAGAGCTCGTGATAAGTATTCAAAAGTTGGAAGACCTGTCACGGGTAAATCGGAGTTACTTATCAGACTTATTGAAGATGGTTTATTCGGGGAAGATCTCATCTAATGCCTATCTCAGCAACAGTTGCTAGGGCTCGTGTTGATCGCCTAATTGGGCGAACATTCGCAGCTGGTGCTATCGCTCTGAGCATTGAAAGTGGACTGAACTTCTATGGTCAGCTCAAGTATCTGAATCAACCATTTGCCTGGGCTTTGACCATTGTCCTTTGGAGTACCACTATCGCTCTTGCTTATTCATTCTGGTTTGGTAAGGCCAACTACCTCTTTCTTAGAATCCATGCTCTCTACATGGTGGTCATGGTTCTTAGCTGGCCTTTTGTTCTTAACTCGGATATTCCTCAGGATGGCTCTTTCTATCCATGGATTTGGTGGGGGATAGACACCAGTTGGATTGCGGTAGCTCTAAGTTTTGGCTGGCGCTTTGCTCTGGTTTACTATGTCTCACTGATCGGACTAGTGCAGTACATGTTTTCACTTCCGATGGGAGGTTCGCATGCGTTCTCAGTTACAGTCACCGATGGTATTTACACATTCCTTACCAATGCTTCCATCTCCGTCATTGCACTAATGATTAGAGATGCAGCAAATAGATCAGATCAAGCAAACTCAGAAGCTATTAGAGCTGAAGTTCAACAAGCGGAAGCAGAAGCAAAAGCTAAAGAAAGACTGCGCCTAGATGGTCTTATTCACGACAGTGTCTTGACGGCCCTCATAAGTGCAACCCAGGCCAAGAACGATGAGGAAGCTAAGGCCAGTGCGGAACTTGCTGGAACGGCGCTAAGGAAGCTTTCCGAAGTTCAAAGAGGGGATATGGCTCAGGCACCTGTTTACTGCAGTGAACTCTTCGACTCCATTATCTTGGCTGCTAAACGCATCGACCCAAATATCAAAACCAAGATGAATTGCGGAACGAGCATATCTGTTGATTCAGAAGCAGTATCAGCTCTTACCGAGGCAACCATTCAAGCCATCCACAATTCCCTTATGCATGCTGGAGCCAATGCTTCTAGAGAACTAAGCCTAAAATCCAGCAATGCTGGTATCAAGATTGTGATTTTAGATAACGGTAAGGGCTTTAGGGTGAGCCAAGTTAATCGAAGTCGAATGGGAATCAAAGTTTCAATCATCGGTCGTATGGAGGCTGCTGGAGGATCAGCTCACGTGGTTTCTCAACCAAGACAGGGCACAACAGTTGTCTTGGAGTGGAGCAAGAAATGATTTCAATCAATCGAGCGATCGCTTCCATACTTCCTTACGTCTATGCACTGTATCTGCCGATTCAATCCATATTCTTACCGGGCTTTGCCTCACGTTATCTAGAGATAATCGCTCTGGTTATTTACGTGTATGCGGCCACTGCCACGCTTATTTTCTTCCGAGGATTACAACTGCCTCGATGGCAAGCGTTTTTCAATCTTGGTGCCGCATTTGCACTTCCAACACTGGTCATCACTCAGAGACAGTTAATCGATGATCACAGCATCGGAGCCTGGGTAGTAATGGGCACAGCTTTGGTGTTAACTGCAACAGCGGTTAGACAGCAGGCCCGATTAGCTTTGATTGGTATTGCCGTTCTGCTATCGGTTCTGATTATTGAATATGGCCAAGCGGCAATTGCAACCGCAGGTTTGGCTGGCGCACTAGTGTTCGTTCTGGCTGGTCTTGCTGTTTCTCGCGGTATCGCTCGAGCAACTCGTGAATCAGAGAAGTTCAGAGCGAAGGAAATTGAAACTCGTACCAAGATCGCTGAGTTGGAAGCTGCTTCTCGTGAACGTCAACAACAGTTATCTCAAGTATTAGGAACAGCAGTTCCACTGTTATCAGTCATTAAAGATTCCGAAGGCCCGCTAAATGAAGACCTAAGGCAATCAGCGAAGCTAGTTGAAGCAACACTTAGAGATAACCTTCGAGGACGAGAACTACTAAATCGAGCTATGAGCAATGAGATTCAAAGACTTAGAAACCTTGGGGTAGAGGTTCTGATTCTTGATGAAGGTGGAACGCAATCTCTCTCAGCAAAAGAAAGAGATGAACTGCTTAGTAGAGCTGTTGATTCTCTGCAAGTAGTTACTCAAGGTCGAGTAACAATTAGAAGCCCTAAGGGCGAAGACTTTTGTTTGACAGTTGTTGCTACCATTCCTGGCCAAGCGCAACCAGTTCTTTCACTTCGCTTTTAAACCCCAACGGGCCTGGGCTCTACTTACGTAGAACCTGGCCCGTCCCCTGGCGGTGATTTCTCAGACCCCTTAGATCTAGCTGTCTTCACCTAATGAAAAACTAATTCCATTGGGATAAATATTGTGGAAATCGAGCTCCAATTTAAGTCCCCATTTAAGGGGACACCTTAAAGTAGAAACCCCCTTCAATGAAGGGGGTTTCGGACCGTCGTTTGCTATCCCAGCAACGCTGTTTCTAGTGTATCTAATCCAACGCTTCCCAAGTTCAAAGCTTTCATGTGGAAGTCCTTGATGTTGAAGTTAGCTCCCTGACGAACCTTGTATTCATCACGGATGTTCTCCCAGATTCTCTGACCAATCTTGTAGGAAGGAGCCTGTCCTGGCCAACCGAAGTAACGGTGCACTTCAAAGTTGATGAACTGCTCGCTCATGTTTACGTTCTTGCTCATGAAATCAAGGGCATAGTCAAAGTCCCACTTGCCAGTGCCATCAAGTCTTGGCTTGCCTAGGTGAACTCCGATGTCTAGAACAACACGAGCTGCACGCATACGCTGGCCATCTAGCATTCCTAGGCGGTCGCCTGGATCATCTAAGAAGCCAAGTTCTTGCATCAGACGCTCTGCATACAGAGCCCAACCTTCGCCGTGACCTGAAGACCATGATGCAAGACGACGCCAAGAGTTCAGCTCTGCCTTGTTATAAACCTTCTGAGCAATCTGAAGGTGGTGTCCTGGAACACCCTCGTGATACACAGTTGTTGTTTCTCTCCAAGTGTCAAACTCAGTTACTCCAACTGGTACTGACCACCACATTCTTCCCGGTCTTGAGAAGTCATCGGTAGGGCTGGTGTAGTAGATACCACCGTGTTGAGTAGGTGCAATCATGCACTCAAGCTTTCTTAGCGGCTCAGCAATATCGAAGTGAGTTCCACTTAGCTTCTCGATTGCAGCATCGCTTAGCTTCTGCATCCAACGCTGAAGTTCATCTGTGCCGTGAAGCTTGCGTGAAGGATCGTTATCTAGAACCTCAATGGCTTCTTGAACAGTTGCACCTGGCTTGATTTCATTTGCAACTGCATTTTGTTCGGCTACAACACGAGCTAGTTCTTCAATACCCCACTCATAGGTCTCATCAAGATCAACTTTCTTGCCTAGGAATCTAGCGCTTAGCAATTGGTAGCGGTCGCGACCAATAGCATCTTCATTGTTTCCTGCAGGTAGCAGTTCATTCTTGAAGAAGTCCACAAGCTTTGCATATCCTGCAGTTGCAGCTTCAGCAGAAGACTCAAGTTCTGCTTTTAGTGATGCAGGTAGTTCACCAGATTCAGGTGCTGCATTCTTGGCAAACTTTCTGAAGAAACCATCAGCAGCCAAAAGCTGTTCTGCTTGAGTGGTTGCTAGAACAATCTGACGAATAGCAGGAGTGTCTTTTGCTTCAATACCTTTACGAAGAGTTTCGATATAGCCATCGATTGCTCCATCAACTGCCTTCATTCGCTTGGAGATGTTTGACCAGTTCTCCTCAGTTGCAGTTGGGGAGAGATCAAAGATGTCTCTAATGCCTTGAGCATTAGATGCGATGGGGTTTAGGTCTCTGTTGCCTAGACCTGAATCATAAATTTCTCCGCTTAGTTTCAGAGTTGAAGTCATTGCTAGCTTGGTTACTTTGTCCACATCATCGCGAACTTCAGTTGCCTCAACTTTGGCAAGCATTTCTTTTTCAAGTTTGTTGTAGTTAGCAGCAGCTTCTGGGCTTGTATCTTCTAGCCTGTCTTCGCCAACTTTGAAACCTGCGTAGGTAGCAAATTCAGGACTTAGATCAACAAGGGTCTTTACCCAATCTTCCGCTAACAGGTCTAACTTGGATGGTTCACGGGTCATCTTGGTACCTTTCGGGTAGGCGAAATTACTAAGGACAAATCTAGTCCTGTTTTAGGGAGTTATTAGTCGAGCCCTGGTCGATACTGGGCTCGCCACTGGCCAAAGCCAGGGGTCAGATCATTTCTAAACATTGAGTTGTTTCTGTTCCAAGAAGACGCAGCTTTCCTGACCTTCTTCTTACCCTCAGTGACCTGCTCAGCGTGAGCCGCCTCCAAGATGGCAACAACCGCAGCCAACTCCTCAGGAGTTGGACTACCAGCAAGCACCTTGATGGTTTCAGAAATAGGCTCTGGGTTTATCACAGTGGGATATTTCCGTGCTTCTTAGGTGGAGTAGTTGCGCGCTTGGTCTTCAGAGCAGCCAGGGCTTTGATAACGCTGATACGAGTAGCAGCAGGCTCAATGATTCCATCTAGCTCCCCACGTTCTGCTGCAAGGTAAGGGCTAGCAACGTTATAGGTGTATTCAGCAGCTAGTTGTGCTCTTACCTTCTTAACGTCTTCGCCAGCTTCTTCAGCAGCTTTGATCTTGTCGCGGAACAAGATGTTTACAGCACCCTGTCCACCCATAACTGCGATCTCTGCTGTCGGCCAAGCAAGGTTGATATCTGCTCCAAGTTGCTTAGAGCCCATAACAATGTATGCACCTCCGTAAGCCTTACGAGTAATGACAGTTACTAGAGGAACAGTTGCTTCTGCGTATGCATAAAGCAACTTAGCTCCACGACGGATAACTCCAGCCCATTCCTGATCTGCTCCTGGAAGATATCCTGGAACGTCAACAAGAGTTAGCACTGGGATTGAGAATGCGTCAGCGAATCTAACAAATCGGGCAGCCTTTTCAGCAGCATCAATGTTTAGAGTTCCAGCAAGAGCACTTGGCTGGTTAGCAACAATTGCGATTGACTGTCCAGCAACTCGAGCAAAACCAATCAGGATGTTAGGTGCGAATAGAGGCTGCACCTCTAGGAACTGGTTGTCATCAACGATTGACTCAATAACTTTGATCATTGAGTAAGGCTGGTTAGGAGAGTCCGGAATGATTGTGTTCAGTTCACGGTCTTCATCGGTAATCTCTAGAGCTTCTTCACTCTCGTAGTGAATAGGTTCACTCAAGTTGTTTTCAGGAAGAAAGCTCAGAAGAGTTCTTGCATAATCCAAAGCATCGTCTTCATCGCTTGCTAGGTAGTGGGCAACACCTGAAGTCTTGTTGTGGGCAAGAGCTCCACCAAGTTCTTCCATCTCAACTACTTCACCAGTCACGGTCTTAATAACATCAGGACCGGTAACGAACATGTTTGAGGTCTTATCCACCATGATCACAAAGTCAGTTAGTGCAGGACCATAAACAGCACCACCGGCAGCAGGACCCATGATGATAGAAATCTGAGGGATAACACCAGATGCCATAGTGTGACGCTTGAAGATTTCACCGTACTTACCTAAAGCGATAACACCCTCTTGAATACGAGCACCACCTGAATCAAGGATTCCGATTAGAGGAACACCGGTTGAGATAGCTAAATCCATAATCTTGATGATCTTGTTACCAGCTGCTTCACCAAGGGAACCACCAAAGATTGTGAAGTCTTGAGAAAAGAGAGCAACCTGGCGACCACCGATAGTGCCGATACCGGTAACTACAGAATCACCGTAAGGACGGTTCTTATCCATACCGAAAGCTGTTGAACGGTGTCTAACGAACTCGTCCATCTCCACGAATGAGCCTGGGTCAAGTAGAAGCTCAATACGCTCGCGAGCAGTCTTCTTGCCTTTAGCGTGCTGCTTAGCGATAGCGGCTTCACCGCTTGCCTGAACAGCTTCGTGGTAGCGGTTACGTAGGTCTTCGATCTTGCCTGCAGTAGTAGAAAGGTCAGGCGTATTCTTATCGGTCAAAGCTTGTCTCCAATTTTTTCTTGTGCAGAGGTTCTCTGGCTCAACTGCAACTCTATCCAAGACGTGTCGGTTGGAGGGTCTAACCTAGAAGCTATGGAACTAAAACTCAGTAGCGAATTTGCCTCCAGAATTGAGTATTTACCTGAAACAGGCTCTACAAACAGCGATTTACTTACCTTTGCAGTAAGTAAACCCGAATTATGGACTGATTTTTCAGTTCTTGTTACAGATAACCAGGTTGCAGGCCGAGGAAGACTCGACAGGCAGTGGATTGCCCAGCCAGGAGCTGGTTTAGCGGTTTCAGTGTTGCTTAGACCCACAACGTTTGGAATGGCTAGCTTTGGCTGGCTACCTCTTTTAGCAGGACTTGCTATGAAGAATGCTGTTTCTTCTCTTATTGACCAAACTCCGGTCAGCATCAAGTGGCCTAATGATGTTTTGGTAGCAGGGGAGAAGATCGCGGGGTTATTGGCTGAGGTTCTACCTTCCGGGGATGGAGTAGTCATCGGGGCGGGCCTGAATCTAAAGCAGAGTAAAGAGGAGTTGCCTATTGAAAATGCAACTTCACTGAAATTGCAGGGGGTTGAAAACTTTGAACTAGATGATGTCCTAGTTAGATACCTTGCTTCGTTCAAAAGACTCTATGAAGAGTTTTCTGATGCAGCCGGGGATGCCGAGAGCTCTGGCTTAAGACAAGCAGTGCAAGAATCTACATCCACTATTGGAACTAGCGTCAAAGTGCTTTTGCCCGACGGCAGTGATTTCTCGGGCAAAGCAGTAGGGCTCGATGCCACAGGTCGTCTTTTGGTAGCCATGTCGGATCCACTTGAGATTCGTGCCGTTGCAGCGGGTGACATTCAACACTTGCGACAATAGTTAGATGTCCTCAACACAATCCTTCGAAGAGCAGAGTTTTGTTCTACTCAGAAGGCATGGGGCAGCACTGATTTACCCAGTAGTTTTCCTGTTTTTGGATGGGGCACTGTTCTTCTTTGTAGATTCGAAGCTAACCGAAATCTGGCAACATCAAGTCCTTCTAGGTTTAGTTTTAGTTATCGGTCTTTTTCTCTGGTTCATTCCATCACTCAAGTTCTTCACAAATAGATATGAACTAACTAGCACTCGAGTGGTAGCCCACTCAGGACTCTTTGGAACTAATACCCAAGAAGCTGCTTGGGGAGAAGTGACAGGAGTGAGCATCTCCAGGGGAGTAAGTGCTTGGCTTCAAGGAGCAGGAGATGTGCGACTTCATCGTGAGTTTGGACAAGACCTTGTTCTTACTCGTGTGCCAAAGGCAAAAAAGCTTGCTAAAGAAATCGAGCAATTTCTTGCCAAGAGATCTCGAACACAGAGCAAGAGATAATAAAGCGTGGCTAAATCAGTTGGAGTGATCGGTGGCGGGCAACTGGCCCGAATGATGATTGCACCTGCAAAGGCTCTTGGCCTTGAAATCAAGGTACTAGCCGAGGCTGAAGATAGCCCAGCTAAACAGGCAGCAACCCAAGTCGGTGATTACAACCAACTAGAAATAGTTCACGAGTTCGCTAGAACAGTTGATGTAATTACTTTTGATCACGAACATGTTCCCTTGATTGTCTTAGAGAGCCTCGAGTCCGAAGGGGTTGTAGTCGAACCTTCTTCAAAGGCATTACGTTTTGCACAAAACAAATTAGACATGAGAGCAAAACTTACTGAGCTTGGTGTTCCATGCCCTGCTTGGGCAAAGGTAACTAGCGCATCTGAACTAGACGACTTTATTCAAACCCATGGTGGCGTTGCAATACTGAAGACTCCCACCGGTGGTTATGACGGCAAAGGCGTGAAGGTAGTCAGATCAAGTTCTGATGCCACTGATTGGCTTTCAAAGAATCAACCACTACTTGTTGAAGAGAAAGTTAACTTCAAGAGAGAACTGGCTCAACTTTCAGCCAGGAACAGATCAGGTAGTTGGTCGAGTTGGAACCTAGTTGAAACTATTCAAAAAGATGGTGTTTGTGCTGAAGTGAATTCGCCTGCTCCGAATGCCAACTATGAACTTGCTTCTCAAATAGCCAAGACCATTGCCGTTGGTTTGGATGTAACGGGAGTGCTTGCAGTAGAACTATTTGAAACTGAAGATGGGATGCTATTGGTAAATGAACTTGCAATGCGACCACATAACTCAGGGCACTTCAGCATCGAAGGATCTGCTACCAGCCAATTTGAACAACATGTAAGAGCTGTCTTGGATATGCCTTTGGGAGACACCACTCCCACAAAGCCTTTCGCCGTGATGCTCAATCTACTTGGACAAAATGAAACAAATGACTTTGGGCTAGTAGATCGTGAGGTTGATGGAGCTCATGTCCACGTCTATGGCAAAGCTCCTAGAGCTGGAAGAAAGATGGGACACATCACTGCCCTTTCAAATGAATCCTTGGCTGATGCTAGAGAAATAGCGTCCAGGGTGTGGAAAGGGCTGCAAGCCTAACCAGATTTTGATGGATGCGAATCTAAAATCATAGAGAAGCACTTATCTGCCTTTCAGGCAGCATCTACTTAGGAGAAACCCATGGCTCAAGCACTGGTTGGTGTTGTAATGGGTTCCGATAGCGACTGGGCAGTGATGAGTGATGCAGCTCAAGCCCTCAAAGAATTTGGTATTGAGTACGAAGTTGAAGTGCTCTCAGCACACAGAACCCCTGATCTGATGATGGAGTGGGGTAAGGCTGCAGCCGGACGTGGAATCAAGGTAATCATCGCTGGAGCTGGTGGTGCAGCACATCTGCCAGGCATGATCGCTTCTGTAACAACACTTCCAGTGGTTGGTGTGCCTGTGAAACTAAAGAGTCTTGATGGAATGGATTCACTGCTTTCAATAGTGCAGATGCCAGCGGGTATTCCAGTTGCAACTGTTTCTATTGATGGGGCTAGAAATGCTGGAATTCTAGCTGCTCGCATTATTGGAGCATTTGATCAAAAAGTTGCAACAGCACTAGAAGCATTCAGCGTAGACCTAGCCGCACAGGTAGCAACAAAGAATAAGAACCTCAAATCAAAGATATGAGTTCAAGAACAAACTCTCGCGAACCGAATACTCCCTTTCGCAACGTAGATAGAGCTGACTCCAGACAGTTAGTAAAGCGAGCTCGTTGGATTATTGCCCTAAACCTGTTTGTCCCAGGATCAGTTCAGGTGGTAGCGGGTAACAAAAGACTTGGTCGAATAGGAATCCTGTTTACTTTTGGTTTCTGGTCTTTCTTAGGCCTTTCACTTCTATTTGCTTTAGTTTCTAAAGTGGCTTTGTTCACTCTTCTTACTTCACCTGTTTTGGCCACCCCTATTGGAATCGGTTTTGTAATTTACGCAGTTTTGATTGTTGTTTCAACATTGGATGCTTTGAGACTGATGTATGTGCACAGAATCACCTCAAGGTTCAAATCGATTCTTGTGGTTTTAGTTCTTCTTACTGGAACCCTAAATGGATACATTGCAGGCACGATTGGTTCAACAGCTTTAGCTGCATCTAATTTCACCTCAACTGCCTTTAAGAATCCAGACGCCTTTGAACCAAGTAAGGGTAGATACAACATCCTCGTTCTCGGTGGAGATTCAGGTTCAAACCGTATGGGTCTTCGTCCTGACAGTATCTCGGTATTGAGCGTGAGTGCTGATACTGGCATGGCAGTAAATATTGGTTTGCCTAGAAACCTGCAGAGAATTCAATTCAAAGAAGGCACACCGATTAGAAGTGTCTATCCATATGGCTTCAATAACAATTGCGAAGGCGAATGTTTTTTGAGTTCCATCTATAAAGTCGCCATGGATAACCACAAAGATCTTTATCCAGGAATATCAAAGCAGAATTCAACAGCAGGAATTGAAGCAACTAGATCAGCTGTCGAGTGGGTTACCGGCCTTGAGATCGATGCTTATGTGCTTATCAATATGGATTCATTTGTTGAGTTGATTGATGCTCTGGGTGGAATAACTGTGAATGTTAAGAAGGCTTTACCTATTGGCGGGCAGCAGGACTGTTATCCAGCGGATAACGAGCATGAATCAATCTGTCCTGATGCTTTGGGCTGGATTGAAAAAGGCAAACAGCATATGGATGGTCGCACAGCACTTTGGTATGCAAGATCTAGGCACAACACCAATGACTATGACCGCATGAAGCGTCAGCGTGAAATACAGAACCTAGTTCTGAAGAAAATTGATTTGCAAACACTTCTTTTTAAACTAAATGCTGTTTCTGGAGCTGGGGCCAAGCTAATCAAGACAGACATTCCTGGCAGCAGTGTTCCTACATTGATTGATCTTGCACTAAGAGCAAGATCTTCAGGACTCAAGAGCCTTCAACTAACTAGCCCGATAATTGCGGCTAATAATCCAGACTTTCGTCTAATGAGGCAACTAATTCAACAAAAAATAAAGAAGTATAAATAGGTTTCTCCCAGTTTCGCACAAGAGATTTCCCAGCCATAAAAGTTAGTCTGGATTCATGAAAAACCTAAGAATTGCAGTTCTTGCAGTAATTTTGGCAGTCACCGTGTCCGGATGTTCTCTGCTTTACCCAAACATAGGTAAACCAACGGACAGCCCAAAGCCAACAGCTACCGATACCGAGACCCCAACTCCTACCGTTACTCCCACAGAAACTGAGACTCCTGAACCAACCAAGGAGCCAGCAACAGTTGAGATCCTTGATGCCTACGCAGATGTTCAAGGTGGAGTTTTGCTAGTTGTTGCTCAAATCACTAACTTCAGCGAAGACGGTGGAACCTGTACAGCTACTTTCACTTCTGGCGGCAAGAGCACCTCTGTTTCAGTAGGAGCCGAGTCAAACGCTGCAAACACGCAGTGTAGAACTATGGAATTTCCTCTAGGTAATTTGCCTAAAGGTCCAGGAGTGGTTTCCGTCAAATATGAATCAACTCTTCACGCAGGTCAAACAACGCTGGATATGTCGGTAGTTATCCCGTGATTTACAGTCGGTTAGCTAAAGCAGGAGTAGCAGTGCTGGTAGCACTGCTTACTTCTTTTGGCCTAACCGCTATAACACCAGCTGTTGCCCTAGATGGAAAGAACTTTGATCCAGGGCTAATTATTAGCGACAGTGTGTTCTTTGATTTCGGCACAATGACCGCTGCTGACATTCAACGCTTTCTAGAGTCTCAGGTTCCTGTTTGTGGTTCTAGTTCAACAGGTATGCCCTGCTTGAAGAACTACAAAACAGATACTCCAGAGAAAATTGCTGAAGTTGGTAAATGTAACTATATGGCTCCACAGAAAAACATTTCTGCAGCTCAGATTATTTACAACATCTCTAGAGCTTGTGGGATTAACCCAAGAGTCTTGCTTGT
>Ga0209444_10001067_pt1 | contig 15252 bp, 22 predicted proteins | sample LauGreFaBDMM15DN_2_FD_188215 | JGI IMG/M metagenome (GOLD analysis project Ga0209444, IMG submission 188215) | Freshwater lake microbial communities from Lake Michigan, USA - Fa13.BD.MM15.DN (SPAdes) (version 2) | ecosystem: Environmental > Aquatic > Freshwater > Lake | place: Lake Michigan...
CCGATATGGTCTAAAAACCGCTGCAAAGCGGTAATGCGTCCGGGCCGCCCGAGTAAGCGGCAGTGCATCCCAATGCTCATCATTTTTGGAGCGTTCAATCCGTTCGGGTCGCCTTCTGCGTAAAGCGCGTCAAAGGTGTCTTTGAGGTATTGGAAAAACGGATCTGCATAGGAATAGCCCTGAGGCAGGGCAAAGCGCATGTCGTTGCAGTCCAGCGTGTAGGGAACGATGAGTTGGGGCACAGTGGTGCCATCGGTTTTCTTAACCCGCATCCAAAAGGGTAGGTCATCGCCGTAGTAGTCGCTGTCGTATTCAAAGCCCCCAAAGTCGGCGACCAAGCGGCGCGTGTTGGGACTATCGCGCCCGGTGTACCAGCCTAACGCGCGTTCGCCGGTGAGGGTTTGCATGATCTGCATGGCCTGCGCCATATGTTCGCGCTCAGTAGTTTCGTCGATATGTTGGTAATGGATCCATTTCAAACCATGGCAAGCGATGTCGTAGCCCAATTCTTGGAATGCAGCGCAGAGTTCCGGATTTTTTTGCAAAGCTGTGGCAACGCCAAACACGGTGAGCGGGAGTTTGCGTTTTTCAAATTCACGAAGAATGCGCCAAACGCCGGCGCGAGAGCCATATTCGTAAATCCCTTCCATGCTGATATGCCGATCAGGAAAGGCCGGCGGGTTAAACATTTCAGACAAAAACTGCTCAGAGCCCGCATCCCCGTGTAAGACACTGTTCTCGCCGCCTTCTTCATAGTTCAACACGAACTGAACAGCAACGCGGGCTTGCCCGGGCCACTGCGGGTGGGGCGGTTGGCTGCCGTAGCCGATGAGGTCGCGTGGGTAGGCCGCGGTGGAGTCGTAATGTTTCATGGTGTTCGCGGTGGCGTTGGGGAGGAAGACTCAGGGATTAAGGCAGCTTGAACATGGCACAGGTGTTCGTCAAGAAGTTGCAGGGCCAAAGGCTCGTCACGGGCTTGAATGGCATTCACGATGGCGATGTGCTCTTCTTGCGAATGGGCGGCTTCTTGGTCGCTTTGGTACATCATGGTGATGAGTGCGCAGCGCGAGTTCAGGTCGCCTAGCATCTGCGCCAACACGGTGTTGCCGATGAGCTTGGCCATCAGCACATGAAAATCCCCAAGCAATTCGGTGCGATTAGAGATATCACCTTCGCCAATGGCCGCGCCTTCGAGTTTGATATGGTCTTTGAGTGCTTTGATATGTTGGGGCTTCAGATCGGCGATGAGCGTACGAACCATCCCGGCTTCTAACATACGGCGCACCGAAAAAACTTGACGTGCCTCTTCAAGCGACGGCGCGGAAACAAAAGCGCCGCGTGCTGGTTCCATGCGAATCAGGCGGTTTTGCGAGAGGCGAAACAAGGCTTGTCGAATGAGGGTGCGCGATACGCCGAATTGATCAGCCAGCTTTTGTTCGACCAATTTGGATCCGGGCAGCAGCCGGTGTTCCACAATAGAGCGCGTCAGTGCGTCAACAATAAATCCGGTGGGCGTGGCGTTTTCCATACGGATAATGATAGCGTTAAACCATTAAAAGTGTATACACTTCAATCTTAATTTTGAAGTGTTCCTCCAAGGAGTTGCTATGGGACTCAGTACCCACGTTTTAGACACCATGCATGGCACCCCGGCCGCAGGGATGCACGTTGCGCTGTACACCACGGATTCAGCGAGTCCGAGCGCAACGGCCACGTTGGTTAAACAGTTTGTACTCAACAGCGACGGCCGCAACCCTGACGGAATGTTGTATGACCACGCGGCCTTAAAGGCTGGAACGTATCGTTTGGTTTTTGATGTGGCTGGGTATTTCAAAACCCGAGGCGTTCCTTTACCAGAACCTGCGTTCTTAAACCAAGTGGGTCTGGATTTTGGCGTTGCCGATGCGACGCAGCACTACCATGTCCCATTGTTGGTTAGCCCCTGGAGCTACTCGACCTACCGGGGCTCGTAAATTAGAGCTGACCTTCTGACAAGGTATCCAACTGAAAGCGGCCGCTCTTGTGCCAAAGCCACGTGTCGGTATACGTTACCCGGCCCATCTTGATGGGGGCTGGGTAGGGCGCAGCATCTTTTACTGCCCGTTCAATTTCCGCCATGACGGCAGGAACGTGGTCAGGCGCTCGCATCCAGCGCACTTCGGTGACTTCGCCGCGTGGCCCGATATCAACCTGCAACACGCCAACGGCTTGCAGCAAAGGCGGCATTTTTCCTTGGTAAATCCGGTTATTGAGTTTTTTGTAGAGGTGCGAGGCTGCATCGCGGCGGTACTCGCGCGGGGTAGGGGCTTGCGATACGTAAGTAGGGGGCGCCTCTTTGGGAATCGCAACTTGTGGTTGGGGTGCGGGTACGATGGCAACTGGTGCTTGGGGTGCGTTAGCGCAGCCAATGACAAACAAAGAAATCCCTGCACATACCAAGGCCCCAAGGCGCAATGCGACGGGCTGAGGAAGTAAAGTCATGTGGTATCTCCAACGATGTATCGTTTACCTATCTTAAGAGAACTTTCATGCGAAGTCATGCGTCTCAATTTTTTAGTCAACTCGCGAACAGTAACGCGGTTTTGGTTTTGGTGCAAGCCACCCGAGGGTCTGTCCCCCGGGGCGCGGGAACTTGGATGGGCGTTTTTCCGAACAGTTTGGTGGCCACGATTGGCGGCGGGCGGCTAGAACTCGATGCGATCGCCCATGCCCGCGCGATGGCCCATGTGCCCGGTGGCATGGAAATCCGGCGCTTTTCCCTAGGGCCGAGTTTGGGCCAGTGTTGCGGTGGGGAAGTGGAGTTGCGCTTTGAGTGTGTGAATGCCGCAGACGCCCCGAGCCTTACGCCGCGATTAGAAGACAAGAAGTTCCCGGTCGCCTTGTTTGGCGGCGGCCATGTGGGAACAGCGTTGGCAAAGGTGTTATCCGCCTTGCCCATGGATGTCACGTGGATTGACAGCCGCGATGAGATCTTTCCCGAAGACGTGCCTTTGGGTATTCGGTGTGAGCATTCCAACCCGGTTCACGCGGCCGTTTCAGACCTGGTGCCGCAATCTCGGATTCTCATCATGAGTTTTAGCCACGCCGAAGATTTGGATATTGTTGCAGCGTGTTTATTACGGCAAAGGGCGCAAGCGGATCTGCCCTTTATTGGGCTGATCGGCAGCAAAACCAAATGGGCCACCTTTCGGCACCGCTTAGAAGCCAAGGGTTTTACGCCCGAGGACCTCGCCCACGTCACCTGCCCGATTGGGATTACCGGCATCAACGACAAACGCCCCGAAGTGATTGCTGTGTCCGTCGCAGCCCAGTTGTTGAAGGCGGCTTAGCTTGGCCTTGAAGCAACTCTAAACTGTATACAATTTCCGACCAGGAGAACCGCACACCATGGAAAGTTACTTATTAGACTGGGCCAACCTGCTGTTGCGTTGGGTTCACGTCATTACCGCGATTGCTTGGGTTGGCTCGTCTTTTTACTTTGTCTTTTTAGACAGCAGCCTCACGCCGCCAACCGATCCGGAGCTCCAACGCCAAGGGGTCAGTGGTGAGCTCTGGGCGGTACACGGCGGGGGGTTTTACCACCCTGTGAAGTTCGCAGTCCGCCCGCCGGAGTTGCCCGCCCATCTGCATTGGTTTTATTGGGAAAGCTACAGCACGTGGCTAACGGGGTTTTCGTTATTCACTATTTCCTACCTCTGGAACGCAAGCACGTATCTCATCGACAAATCCGTGATGGACTGGGCGCCAGCAACCGCTGTGGCTGTAGCCTTGGGGTTTTTGGTGGTTTTTTGGTTTGCCTATGACGCTATTTGCCGAATATTTGGGGAGCGCAAACACGGCGACGCCATCGTCGGGGGCTTGGTTGCGCTGATGGTCTGTGCGGCAACATGGTTAGCGTGCCACTGGTTTGCAGGCCGCGCCGCATTTCTCATTGTGGGCGCCATGATGGCGACCAGCATGAGCGCCAATGTATTTTTCTGGATCATCCCTGGCCAAAAAACCGTGGTGGCCAGTATCAAAGCTGGATTGGCAGTCGACCCAGTGCACGGTAAGCGCGGCAAGCAGCGCAGCGTACACAACACCTACTTCACGCTGCCAGTTCTCTTTGCGATGTTAAGCAACCATTACAGCTTTACCTATAGCCATCCGAATAATTGGCTGGTACTGATTCTCATGATGTTTGCTGGCGCGGCGATTCGCCAGTTTTTTGTCTTGCGCCACGGCTTTAAGCTCGGACGCAACCCCCATCCTTGGCGCTATGCGTTTTCAGGCGTCGCAGTCATTGTGTTTGCGATTCTCTGGATGGCACCTGCAGACCAATCAACAACACCAAAATCAAGCGTGACAGAAGTGCCCAACTACGCAACGCTTCAGCCCATCTTGTCGCAGCGCTGTTACCAATGCCATGGTGAACAAGTGCAGATGAAAAACGTCCGCCTTGACTCGCCGCAAAACCTGGCCCTGCACGCCCAAGCGGTGTACCAGCAAGTGGTCGTTACGCGCATCATGCCCATGAACAACGCGACGCAAATTACGGACGCGGAGCGCGAAGTGATTAAGCAATGGTTTGAGGGTGGGGCAAAGACTGATTAACAGGGCCTGCCATGCATTGATGGTGAGGTTTTGGGGGCATGCATGGCCAAGTCGCTGAGGGTTTGCGATAGATCAATTTGGGCGATCTGACGGCAGCAATTGTCACTATGCCTTTCATTGATATAAGTCACACCAAATACCTCAAAGGGTATCTACAGTTGACCCTGTCGATTGAATAAATCTCTCGACTTCAAAAGTAGATAGTTAACCTCAAAGGAAACGCACATGTCCATGCCCCTCATCAACGAAGCCGCACCCGCCTTCAGCGCCAACACCACCCACGGCCCCCGCAGCTTGGCCGACTACAAAGGCAAGTGGCTCATCTTGTTCTCGCATCCTGCCGACTTCACACCTGTGTGCACCACCGAATTCATCGGTTTTGCCAAGCGTGCCGAGTTGTTCAAAAGCATGAACTGCGAATTGCTTGGATTGTCGATCGACAGCATTTACTCGCACTTGGCTTGGATGCAAAGCATCCAGAACAACTTCGGTGTGGAGATTCCTTTCCCCATCATCGACGACATCAAGATGGAAGTGGCCCAAGCCTACGGCATGATCCACCCCGGCGCGGCCGACACCCAGGCCGTGCGTGCCACCTTCTTCATTGACCCCGAAGGCAAACTGCGCGCCATGGTGTACTACCCTATGAGCAATGGCCGCTCGATTGAAGAGTTTGTGCGTTTGTTGCAAGCCATGCAGACCAGCGATGAACACAAGATCGCCACACCCGAAGGCTGGACGCCCGGTTGCGACGTCATCGTGCCGCCACCCAAAACGCCCGAAGCCATTGAAAAGCGCAAAGGCGAGGGCTACGCCATGAAGGACTGGTATTTTTCGACCAAGTCCCTGTAAATTGAAGGCTTGCCCCCTTGCCGCTTGGCGGTAAGGGGGTGTCGGGACTTTTTTTGTTCTACTGCCAAGGAAGCCACCATGAGTTCAGTCGCCATGTACATCGAATCGTTTTTTGACCCCGCCACCTTCACCTTCAGCCACATCCTGGCCGACCTGCCGTCCAAGCAATGTGCGCTGATCGACAGTGTGCTGGACTACGACCCCAAGTCGGGCCGCACCAGTACAGCCAGTGCCGACCGTCTGGTGAACCGCGTCAAAGCCTTGGGCCTGAATGTGCAGTGGTTGCTGGAAACCCATGTGCATGCCGACCACTTGTCGGCCGCGCCTTATTTGCAAAAACACTTGGGTGGTCAGTTGGCCATTGGCGCGCACATCACCACGGTGCAAAACGTGTTTGGTAAGCTGTTCAATGCAGGCACGGAGTTTGCCCGTGACGGCAGCCAGTTTGACCGCCTGCTGGCCGATGGCGACCAATTGCAAATTGGCAGTTTGCAGCTGCAGGCCCTGCATACGCCGGGCCACACCCCCGCTTGCATGAGCTATGTGGTCACCGACACCAGCGCACAGCACGCGACCCAAGTGGCCTTTGTGGGCGACACCTTGTTCATGCCCGACTACGGCACCGCCCGCTGCGATTTTCCGGGCGGCAGTGCCAGCACCTTGTTCCAGTCCATCCAAAAAGTGCTGAGCCTGCCGGACGACACGGTGTTGTACATGTGCCACGACTACCCTCCTGAGACCCGCCAGCCTCAGTGCGTGACCACTGTGGCCGAGCAGAAAAAAGCCAATGTGCATGTGCACCAGGGTGTGAGCGAGGCCGAGTTTGTGGCCATGCGCGAAAAGCGCGATGCCACCTTGTCCATGCCCGTGCTGATCTTGCCTTCGGTGCAAATCAACATGCGTGCAGGCCACTTGCCACCGCCCGAAGACAATGGCCAGCGTTACCTCAAGATTCCGGTGGACGCTTTGTGAACCCGGCGTTGCAAACTTTGCGGTGGGCCTCATGGGCCGAAGGGGCCACTTTGTTGCTGTTGATGTTGGTGGCGGTGCCGCTCAAACGACTGGCGGATTGGCCTTTGGCCGTGTCGGTCATGGGCCCCATCCATGGCGCAGCCTTTGTGGGCTATGGGCTGATGGTGATGTTTCATGCAGGCAAAGGGCATTTGTCTGCGCGCGCTGTGCCGCTGTTGATGCTGGCCGCATTCGTCCCCTTTGGCGCATGGTTTGTGGGGTCCTTGTTCCGAACGGCTGATAAAACATGAGCACACCCAATGCATGGCAGCGCTGGTTTCCCATTTTGAGTTGGGGCCCGCGCTACAAGCGCACCAAGCTGACGGCCGAGCTGTTCATGGCTGTGACACGGTGGCCTTGCTGGGCCAGCCACACGCCGTCGCGGCCTGCCCAACCCGGGCTAAATTGCTTAGCTCGTTGGTGACAAGCACATAAAAAAACAGGGCCTGGCGTGTGAACTGTTTTTTTCGTCTTGGCCGCTGCGTTAAAGCGGGGGTTTTACCATCGGCCAGCCGCGACTCATCCATTCGCTCATGCCGCCTTGGACAAAGCGTACATGGCCATAGCCTTTTTCGCGCAAGGCGTCCAGCGTGGCGCTAGAACGGTTTTGTGTATTGCAAATGAGTAGCACGGGCTTGTTAGGGTCGGTAGGAATTTCATACAAGCGGGTGCTGATCTGGCGCATGGGCAGCAGCTGCGCCCCTGCGGCCACACCTCCGGCGTGTTCTGCGGGTTCACGAATATCGATCAGCACCGCGCGCCCGGCCTCAAACTCCGCGCGGGCGACCTCCAGCGTGACCGAGTCACTGTCTTTGGTTTGGCTGCAGCCCGCCAAACCCATCGCCAGGCCGAAGGCCAGCAGGGCCAGGACGCGTCGTGCAAGTTTGCCGATGCTTAAAGTGGGTGAGAAGAGTGAAACAAAATAAGTGGTCATAAGTTGCTTGTTAGTATTTGTATAAATATGGCTTCAGGCCATGTCCGCTGGGCTTAAGCAGCTATGAAAAATAGGCTACAGCTCATGCCAACGGCCCACAGCAAGGTTTGTTTTTTCATGGGGATTTTCTAAAAATAACCATCATATAAGCTATTGCGAATATATAGACGAGAATGGCGTTAATTTTGATTTATCACGAAAGCTGACCATGACCTGGCTAGACAGAATTCCCCTGAAGTGGCTTGTTGCCGTAGCCCTTTGGATGGCTTTGGCCCCTTTCACGCCCGAGCCCCATTTGTTGGAAAAACTGCGAATGCTGTCGAATGACACGCTTTCGCGCCCGCTTGATATGTTTGACCTGCTGTTTCATGCGTTCCCGCTCATCCTGCTGGGCTTGCGCTTGTGGCGTCGCCGCCGGGTATGACTGCATCACTGCTTTAGCAACATTTATGACTCGCTCTGCAATTTGTGACTTAAATCGGCGAGACCTATGGGGTTGTGGTGACAGGCGCACCTTGGTAGCTTTACTGGTTTATGGCGTCTTCTCCAAGGCCGCATCTAAAGCGTTGCGCAGTAAAAGGATCTCTAACTTTGAAAACACGCCTTGGAACAAAACTAATGAGTTGCAGGTGCAAGTCATAAGGCGTTTGGCCGACCTGGGACTATCGAATAGCCCTGCATTGATCCTTAGATTGAATGAAAAAAAAGCGAATGAGCTGGGCTTGTGCGTTGTTTGCTCTAGAAAGTTCGATGCTACAAAAAAGACAAAGCTTCAAGGCGTCTGTTGAAAATAACCAGCCTTAGTTTGGGCTTAATTACTCGGCGTAACAGTGAGAAAATGGGAAGCAACTCAAAATAATGCCTTTGGCTTTTAAAGTCCTTTTTTTCCGCCCGCTAAACCTCATGCCTATGTCCTCGCCCCAAAGTCTGCACCCAGCGCTTGAAAAGCCCGACCATGTTTTTGAAAGAGCGGCTGAGCTCTTCGCTGTCATGTCCGCACCCATGCGCCTCAAAATCATCAATTGCTTGTGTGATGGTGAGCAAAATGTAAGCTATCTTTTAGAGCACATTGAAACGACACAGCCCAATATGTCGCAACATCTCAATACGCTTTTCAAGGCGGGCGTCTTAGCTAAGCGTCGAGAAGGGGTTCAGATTTATTACCGTATCGACAACGATAAAATTGTTAGCCTCTGCAAAGCGGTGTGCCAGCAGATCGAAAGTTAATCAAGGCTTTAAATACACGAAGCCTTCTCGGGCTTGAAGTCGAGCTACTTCAGCCACCCCCGATGGAACAATCTTCGTCTCCATTAGCAGTTTTTCTGGATTGACATTGCGCGTTACAAGGGTGTTATTGCAGACCCTGAACTCAACCCCCTTGGCAGCCAAATGACTCACAGGAGCGCTAAATTCACGGCCTTTATTGTCCTTGGCATCCTGTAACAAAAAGTCAATACCCAATCCATGGGTGACCACCACAATCCTCGCTTTAGGGTCTGCATTGAGGTGATTTTGAACATTGTTCAGCACAGCCGCGGCCGTATCAACACCTGTATTGACGTGGTAAACCGTTTTGATGTCTTGGGCTTGTACGCCATTCAAAAAAACAGCCAAGAAAAAAGTAAACAAAAGCTTGAGCACGGATAGTCTCCTCGTTACATAGTCAAATTTAAAAGATCATGGTGGTATCTGAGGGTTTTCACTGACCTGAAACTCACCCAAGCACTATAGTATTCGCATATATAAGAGATGACGAATAAATTTTTAGATTTTTTCATCTGTTAATTTTTAGTGTGAAATTTGAAGGAGTCGCAATGAATATTTGGTTTAAAACATCTGCAGGTATCGCACTGCTTTCACTTTGCGCATGGTCTCTAGCAGCCGATCCATTGCAGGTGAGGAGTATGGCCGCTGCTTGTGCAAGTTGCCACGGAACAGCTGGAATTGCACTGTCAGGAATGGAGTCCTTAGCTGGGCAGCCCAAAGACGATTTGTTGAAAAAGATGTTGGACTTCAAGTCCGGAAAAAAGCCGGCGACCATCATGCACCAACTGTCCAAGGGCTACTCTGACGAACAGCTTGAACAACTCGCGGGCTACTTTGCCGCATTAAAAAAATAAGGAGTAGACCTATGAAACGCCGTCAATTTGTTCAGACCGTTAGCAGCGCCAGCGTCCTTGGTGCAATGGGATTTGTCAGTGGGTGTGCGACTGGCAGTGGCGACAAGGGGCCTAAAGTTGTCATCATTGGTGGAGGGTATGGGGGCGCTACCACAGCCAAGTACATCCGTATGTGGTCAGACTATGGGATTGCGGTGACCTTGGTTGAGCCCAATGCCACGTTTATTTCTTGCCCGATTTCCAACTTGGTTTTGGGTGGCAGTAAATCGATGTCCGACATAACTACACCGTATGACAATTTATCCAGTCGGCACGGTGTCAAGATGGTGCGTGACATGGTGACTTCTATCGACCCCGATAAAAGGACGGTCAAACTCGCAGGTGGTTCAGAACTGGCCTATGACCGGCTGATACTTTCGCCGGGCGTCGACTTTATGTGGGAAACCCTCCCAGGCATGTCCAAACCGGGTGCCCAAGACAAAGTTCTACATTCTTGGAAGGCGGGACCCCAAACCGTAGCCCTTCGCAAACAATTGGAGGCGATGCCCGATGGTGGCGTTTATGCAATGGCTATCCCATTGGCTCCCTACAGATGCCCCCCTGGCCCCTATGAACGCGCCTGCCAAATCGCCAGTTACTTTAGTAAAGCCAAGCCCAAAAGCAAGGTCCTGATTTTGGATGCCAATGACGACGTCACGTCCAAAGGGCCTTTGTTTAAAAAGGCATGGAGCGAGCGCTATAAAAATATAGTGGAGTACCGACCCAAGCACGCGCTTACTGATGTTGATGCGGCAAGCAACACTTTGAAATTTGAATTTAATGACAGCATCAAAGCCGATGTTCTCAATGTAATCCCTCCGATGCGGGCGGGTGACATTGCCGTCAAAACAGGATTAGCCACAGCTAACAAGCGCTGGTGTGAGGTTGATTTTCTGACCTTTGAGTCCAAGGCGGCCCCAAACATTCATGTTCTGGGTGATTCGATTCAAATTGCACCAGCAATGCCTAAATCTGGACATATGGCCAATCAACACGGGAAAACATGCGCTGCTGCTGTAGTGGCACTATTAACAGGTAAGTCGCCTAATGCGATGCCTATTTATAACAACACTTGCTATAGTTTTGTGAGCGAAGAAGACGTTATCCACGTTGCCAGCGTGCATCAATATGACGCAGCCAAAAAAACGATGGTGACCGTTGCTGGTTCGGGTGGCGTTTCAAGTGCGGCCAATGAGCTTGAAGGACGATATGCCATGTCTTGGGCTCGAAACATTTGGGCCGACACTCTGGCTTAATATGCGCGCTCTCAAGCGGTGGGCTTTAGCATGGGTATGTGTTTGGGCTGGGTATGTAGGCGCTCAGACCGATGAAGCACGAGCCCAAAAAATCGTCGCTGGCGTCTGTTTTCTTTGTCACGGCATGGAAGGGGAGTCATCAAGTGAGGTCTTTCCACGATTAGCGGGTCAACACTGGGAATACACTGCCAAACAGCTTGAAAACTTCAAGACGGGTAAACGCAAAAGCACCGCTATGGCCGATATGGTCGTTAAGCTCAAGCCCGAAGAGATGATTGCCTTGGGCCGGTATTTTGAAAAAAAGGGAGTGCCTGTTGAGCCGGCTAAAGATTCGGATCTGGCCTCTGTAGGTCACTATGTATTTCACTTCGGCAACAAATTCAGCGGCGTTCCAGCTTGTGCAAGCTGCCATGGAAAAGACGGACTAGGCACGGCAAACTTGCCTCGTCTTGCCGGCCAGTACGCGAGCTATATCGAGAGCCAACTCAAAAGTTTTGGCAAGCGCGAACGTACCAATGACAATGCAGTTATGCACTCTATTGTGGCCAAGATGACTCCGTTAGAAATTGCTGCAGTTGCTGAATACCTCAGTGGTAAATAGTCAATAAGCTCACAATCTACAAAACAGTGGAAACCGGCTAAGACAAACTAACCCATTTAACTAGGAGTACGCATGAAAATTAATGTTGGCGGTATCGACCGCATTGCACGTATCAGTATCGGCTTGGTTCTTATTGCGCTGGCTGCGACAGGAACAGTTGGCCTTTGGGGATGGCTTGGATTAGTTCCCTTGGCCACAGGCTCCCTTGGATGGTGCCCACCTTATGCGATCTTTGGCTTTAGCACGTGCGCAATGAAAGAAGCACCGCCGGAAAACCCATGAAATCAAGTTGCGTGCGGGTTTTCCGCAGGCAACTTGACGGAAGAGTGGTGTGATGGCGCATTGTCCATCCATCGGTCCATGAGACCTGCCCCTATCCACATACCTACCAATGCGATCCATGCCGTGAGGGCAAAAACAGAGCCGCCAGTCATACCGGCCCCCACGGCGCACCCCCCAGCAAGCATCGAGCCAAACCCCATCAACACCGCTCCAATAATGTATCGGGTCATGCTGTAGCCGTCCTTGAACCCTTCGAGCTTTAAGTCGCGGCCCACCCAAGCTCCTAGAAACGAACCTAAAAATACACCAGGCAGTAATCCAAAATCAAACCCGATTGCGGGCGAGGGAGTCGCCAAAATGCGCATGAGCCACTCTGCAGATGGCCCGCTGAAAGTAAGTCCTTGCACTTGCACAACTTCAAAGGACTGGGTTGATACTTGGTAAGTAAGCCACCAACCTGCTGCAACGGCTAAACCTGTCCCAACGCCACCTACCCACTTCCAAAGACCCCATCCACTGCGCACGGAAAAAAACAAGGCCGCAGCGAGCCAACCCAGTCCAAATACCAATCCCCCTGCGTTCCCCAGCCCAGTCATTGTCAGCAGGTCTCTGCTTGCGCCACCTTCTACAGTCCACCATGAACTGATCGTATTTCGCAAAGGGGAAAGTGCTCCAGAAAGTGCTGCTTGGGCGGTCACTGCAAAAACCAATCCCGAAAGTAAGGCACGTAAATTACCGTTGGCGGAAAGTACCAGCAGTCGACTCGCACAGCCCCGTGTCATGATCATTCCAGCACCAAATAACAAACCTCCTACGATTGCGCCCGATAGACTCCCTCTGGCGGAGAGTTGTCGCGCTGCGCTCACGTCCAATGCACTCCAATGAATGAGCAATTGCACAGCAACGACTGCGCTGGAAAATGCCAATAGCCACACTGATAGTTTTTCGCCCATCCGGTGGTGCCAAAATTCAATGACCGCAGAGCGCAGGCAGAATTTAGATCGTTGCGCTGAAAACCCAAACACCATGCCGATAAGCGCTCCGCCAATGGCCAAAATGGCAGCTTCTCCGTAACGTTCCAAAAGGAGAGATAGATTCATTTTTGGCTCCAACGCATTCAGTTAGTTCAGTAATGACTTATATTAATGCAAATTAAAGTTTTTGAATGCAAAAAATGATCCTTATCCGACACATTGTTTTCCAACTCGGTCTTGTGATGGTGACGTTATTTTTTACCGCTGTCGCCGCCCAGGCTGAAAACGGCCCTGTCTTTAAAGCCCAACAAGTTTCTGCATCAACTTGGTACGTAGAAGGTTTATCGGCTTTAGGCACACCTGCAAATCAAAACTTCATTTCAAATGCGGCCTTTGTGATTACACCGGCCGGAGTCGTAGTGATTGACGCACTAGGTTCGCCAGCTTTAGCGGTGCGATTGTTGGCGGAAATCAAAAAAGTAACCCCTATCCCCGTCACGCACGTTCTAGTTACCCATTACCACGCAGACCATATTTACGGACTGCAAACCATGAAGGCTGCGGGTGCCAAAATTTTGGCGCATGAGGCCGCTCGGGTTTATCTAAATTCGGACACTGCGCGACTGCGGCTCGAAGCATCTCGCCAAGAGTTAGCGCCTTGGGTTAACGAAGAAACCGTCCTCGTTGCAGCCGATGAATGGATTAGCAATGACCGTTCGATAACTATCGGTGGTGTAACTTTTGAAATCAAGCGCGTTGGTCCGTCTCACACCCCTGAAGATATTGCAATCTACTTACCCAAAGAGAAAGTGCTTTTTGCCGGGGATCTGGTTTTTCGCAGCCGTATTCCATATGTTGGCCAGGCCGATAGTCGGCATTGGATATTAGCGCTTGACCAATTGTTAGCTTTTGATACCCAAGTCATTGTTCCTGGCCACGGCGCGATTAGCAGGCAAGCGAGAAATGACATGCAACTGACACGTAACTACCTGGAGTACCTTCGCTCCAAAATGGCGCAGGCTGCTCGAAATATGGAGCCCTTTGAAGATGCGTACAAGGCAACCGATTGGTCGCAATTCGAGCATTTACCCTTGTTTCGAATTGCCAACCGCATGAATGCCTACAACACGTATTTGCTCCTTGAGCACGAAGCAAACTGATGGCAAACCATTCATTGCTGCGGCGAGCATTGTTGTTATCGGGCCTGTGCCTGGGCGTTTCCAACCCGGTTTTTTCGCAGACGACACTGCCCGGGTCAATGTCCCTGATGGACGATCTAAAAAAAGCACTTGCTAAACGCAGCCCTTTGATAGTGATGGTGAGTCTTGAGGGTTGCCCCTACTGCCAAACTGTACGAGAAAGCCATCTAGCGCCATTGGTTCGCCGCGAAGGTTTGCCCGTGGTGCAAGTGGATATGCGCAGTAAGTCACCCATCAAGGACTTCAAAGGCGCTGTGGTATCCCACGATGCCCTGATCAGAGCTTGGGGCGTTCGCGTAGCGCCCACGGTACTGTTCTTTGGTCCTGGTGGTGAGGAAATTTCTGAACGTCTTGTGGGCGGGTACATTCCCGACTTTTATGGTGCCTACTTAGATGACCGGCTGCGCTTGGCACGTATGTCACTCAAAGGCTAAGTTGCGAGGATCTTCAACCCATGATCCCAATTAAGACGGCATCGGCCTGGAGAGGTACTTCTGATTGCCGCAATTGCGGCATCCGCGACATGGTACTTTTTGCCGACTTGTCTGAACAAGACTTTAGTTTAATTCACGCGCCCATCGATGATTTGGAATTCAAACCGGGCGAGACTCTTTACGAGGAAGGTACGCAAGCCTTAGGAATATTTACCGTTCGCAGTGGCATGGTGAAGTTGGTGCGAGTAGCAAATGATGGACGGCGTAGGATTGTTCGGGTGCTACGTCAAGGCGATGTGGCTGGACTTGAAGCGCTTGCTACAGGGCGATATGACTGCGAGGCGATTGCCCTTTTTCCTGTATCCGTGTGTCGTGTCCCACTGGAGGTTATTCGCTCTTTGGGTGGCAATAGCCAGCGTCTGCATTCGAACTTGATGAACAAATGGCAGCGAGCGCTCAAAGATGCCGATGACTGGATTGCAGACTTGAATTTTGGCAGTGCTAGCCAGCGCGTATCTAATTTGCTGATAAAAATGCGCGACCCCATCAACCCCAATCTGAGTACTTTGTTTTCACGGGAAGACATGGGCGCAATGCTCGATCTTAAATTTGAGACTGTCAGCCGTGAAATCAGCAAACTACTAAAAGAGGAAGTCATCGTCCCCGTAGATAAATTAGGGCGGCTGTACCAAATTAACAAACCCGAACTTCTGATCAAGCGATGACTGGCATGATGGGCTCGCGCGATACCGTAAACCGTTTAATGACAACAAAGGATTCCTTATGACTCAAAAAATTTTCATTGCTGCTCTTGTTCTATTTTTAAATGGGGCTGCGATGAGCCAAGAGGCAAGCTTTCAAACCAAATCGCTTACGCCAGAGACGGCCTTGAATGCAGCCAAAGCAGCAATGGATGCATGCCGTAAAAAGGGCTACCAAGTCACGGTCGCTATCGTG
>Ga0209444_10001068_pt1 | contig 15251 bp, 15 predicted proteins | sample LauGreFaBDMM15DN_2_FD_188215 | JGI IMG/M metagenome (GOLD analysis project Ga0209444, IMG submission 188215) | Freshwater lake microbial communities from Lake Michigan, USA - Fa13.BD.MM15.DN (SPAdes) (version 2) | ecosystem: Environmental > Aquatic > Freshwater > Lake | place: Lake Michigan...
ATTTTTTGTTGATTACAAGCGTTTACCGATTTTTGATTCTTCACCAGAAAAGAAACTAAGTAGTCAAAATTTCAAAGAAGTTATTTTTAGAGAAACAGGCAAAACTATAAGCAGAATTGACCTCTTTGTTCAACTTTTAAATATTAATAACAGCATCGGAAAATTGATTGGAATTTCAAAGTCTTCGCTTGTAATGACTTTTTCAGCTTATGCCTACTTGGGAAATTCAGATCCCGTTTACTACCAAGAAATTTTTATTCCTAAAAGTGATAGGGCTTTGCATATATCTGTAGATGGTACAAATCTAGGCCTTAATTCATAATAATTTGACTTAAAAAGAGCACGATTCGAACGTGCGACCTACGCCTTAGAAGAATTCGTGGCTGTTCAAAAATCTATGTATTTCAAAGGTTTATAGAGTTGAAATGGCACTGTGTAATAAACTGTGTAATGGGTTTTGTCGGGTAAACCGAAAAAACTATCCGAATTAACTTAGTACATTCGGGTGGCTCAGCTGTAAACTATGTGCTCGGTACCGAATGTTAACCATGTGTCCGGTACGGACCTGATCGGTTAAGCCTGCCCAGCACGATTGGCTTCGCCGATACTCCGTGTTCGAACGTGCTGTATTACACTTGAGTCTCATTAAAAATGTTGTTGAGAAACGCTGGCGCCACCACAAACAAAAATTGTTTGGCCAGTTGTAAATGAAGCGCTCTTTGATAAAAAGTAAATCACTGCAGAAGCTACCTCGCGGGGATCTCCGAGTCGATTCATAGGAATGGAATCCATTATTGACTTTCTTCCAGGAGATCCTATTGGATTATTTCCATTAAACATCTCCGTTTCAATCGGCCCTGGAGCAACACAATTGACTGTGATGGAGGAAGGAGCAAGTTCAATAGCCCAAGATTTTGTAAACCCTACTAAGCCTGCTTTAGCTGCAGCGTAAACACTACTATTTTTTCTGCCGAGCATTGATATACTGGCAATATTAACTATTCTACCCTGCCCTAAAGCGAGCATCGACGGCAGCATCGCCTGCGTTAACTCTAAAGCGACAGTCAGGTTAAGATCAATTATCTTTTGATAATCTTGCGAAGTAATATCACCTAATCCTTGTAGCTGATTAAACCCGATATTATTTACTAATCGATCGACCGGAAAAGAAGATGCAATCTCTTTGAATACTTGGTTTCTAGACGAACTATTCGAAAGATCTGCTAACAATAATTTACCCTTGAAGGTGGGGTCTGGATTGCGAGAAATTCCTATGACTGATTGGCCCTGCTCAATCAGTAAATCAGAAATGGCTTTGCCAATTCCTTTGGTTGCTCCTGTAATTAGCGTATATGGACTTTCACTCATTATTGATTGGACCCCCAAGTGACTCTGTTCATGGCACCTAGATGCCCCTAATAATAATCACACACATAGTACATGACGCGGCTATCCCAAAATGTTCTTGAGCATTTTTTGCCTGCTAAAGTTCCTGCTAATGGCCTAACCTCTAAAATTGATGAACTCACATCCGCTCCTGATAATTTTATAGTTATATTTAGATTATCAAAAAATTCCTTCTTATGTGCTGGCGTAAAAAATCAGGTCAGTTCACCCGGACCTAAAGATTATGTTAATGTTTAACAATATACAAAAGAGATAAATCTCACAGTGTAATAAAACGTGTAACGATGTCAGAGAAAAGCGCTGCAGCCCTTATGCCAAAATCAGTCTAGGCTATTAAGATAGTGGCTGCATAGATGATTTCAATATGTCTGCTTTTCGGACCAGACCGCGACGGCAACATAGCGTGTCTAAACAAATAAGGTGTGTTGTTTATGATTCAAATCTTTCAGGCTAATAAAATTTACACAATGAACGCAGCGCAGCCAACCGCGACTCACATTGCGGTATCGGATGGTAATATCGTTGCAATAGGCGACATAGAAGATGTGAAACACTTATCTAATCATGTCGATACGAGCTTCGTAGACATGGTGTTTTTGCCTGGCTTTGTGGAGGCTCACAGCCACGCAACCGAGGGTACATTTTGGCGGCATACCTACTGTGGTTTTTTTGACCGTGCGGACCCCGATGGTCGGATCTGGGCAGGGCTGAAGTCTGTTGGTGAAATCGTTTTGCGTCTAAAAAAAATTGCTGCAGTGGCTTCAGGCTCTCTTACGGGATGGGGTATCGACCCAATCTATTTTCAAAATACCAGCTTTACACGCCATGATCTAGACGAGGTCTCTAGAGAGATACCAGTTGGTCTAGTGCATGCGAGTTGTCATATTGTGAGTGTTAACTCCAAGGCACTTGAGCTCATTGGGCTGCTACGCAATGGAATTATTCATCCCGGTATCGTGCTTGGAGATGATGGTTTGCCCAATGGTGAGTTGAGGGGTCCAGAAGCTATTGCCTTGATAGGACCTTCTCTTGGATTTGATTACGATCTGCTAGGTTGTGATGCGGATGGCTTGCGTAAATTTGCTCGGCTTTGCGTTAGGAAAGGCGTAACAACTGCCTCGGATTTTGCAAATCCGCTATCGGATAACTTAGTCCAAACCATGTTGAAGACAACTGCCGAGCCTGACTATCCAATTCGACTAGTTTCTCTACTGAGATCTCGGGAGCTTAGCGGAGAAGCTCTGATACAGCGCGCAAAAGTTCTTAAAAAGCTGAGCACGGAGCGCTTAAGGCTTGGATCAGTAAAACTCGTTGCAGACGGTTCAATTCAAGGTTTCACTGCGCGGCTACGATCAGGACGCTATTTTAATGGGGCTCCTAATGGGCTCTGGTATGTCTCAAAAGAGGATCTCCTGAACGCATACGTTTACGCCTTAAAATATGATATACAAATTCATGCCCATACTAATGGCGACCAGGCTACGGAGTTAGTGATTGCTTGTATTAAAGAAGCTTTGCAACTTTCTTGTCATGATAATCATCGCTTCGTAATCCAGCACTGTCAGCTAGTTGATGACGATTTGTTAATTAAAATGAAGCAACTCAACGTAAGCGGGAATTTTTTTATAAATCATGTCTACTACTGGGGGGATCAGCATGCGGCGTACACCGTAGGACCAGATCGTGCAGCACAAATGAATCCCTGTGCTAGTGCGCTGAGACACGGTTTGCAAATTGCGATTCACTCAGATGCGCCGATTACTCCGTTAGACCCACTTTTTACAGCCTGGTGTGCCACTTGTCGGGAAACTGTATCAGGCAAAATTCTCGGTCCCAATGAATGCATTAAGGTTTCAGAAGCGCTCTATGCAATTACGATGGGGGCAGCTTACACTTTGGGGCTAGATCACGAAGTCGGATCTCTGGAGGTTGGAAAAAGAGCTGACTTCGCAGTATTAGAGCAAGATCCATTCATGCGCCAAGCATCGTTTTTACGTGAAGTTTCGGTCTGGGGCACTGTGCAATCAGGAAGAGTTTTTCAGGCTCAGAGGCCTACGTGACGGCGATATTAAATAATTTGCCTGTGGTCTTAATCGGCGGTTTTCTAGGCTCAGGGAAAACAACACTTTTGAATCATTTACTTCGAAATACGGATAAAAGTAGAGTTGCTGTACTGGTCAATGATTTTGGTGAAATTTCTATTGATGTCAGCCTTATCGAGTCCGTGGAGGGAAATATTTTTCATATCGCTGGTGGCTGCATGTGCTGTTCTTACGGCAACGATCTCGTCGCTGCACTTAGGTATATCTCAACTAAACGAGACCTGTTTGATCGAGTGCTGATTGAGACGAGTGGAGTTTCACTTCCCTACGCGATTGCTTGTACTATTCCATTGATTGCGGGGCTAGAACTAAAAACGACAGTAGTGGTGGTAGATAGTTACTCATTCTGGAGTCAGCTCGATGATCCGCTTATATCGGATACCGTTATTAGGCAGATAGCTTCTGCAAATCTTATTGTGTTGAATAAAGTGGATCGGATTCTCGTATCTGAACAGGAGGCATATCTGTCTCAATTAAAGAGGATGTGTCCTGAGGCCAAAGTCTATACGACGATCCGATCTGAAATTTCGTGGCAAGAGATTTGCGAACTTTCTAATCAATCGAACCGACAGCAGTTACCAAATATATCCGGAATTTCGCCCCGAAATTTGGTTGTAAAGCCTGGGTTAGGGCAAGCAAAGGATGGGCATAACCCCGCGACGTACTTTGACAGCTTGTCTCTGGAGATGCCTGAGAAATATGACTTTGAGGCTCTTGGGAAAGCCCTAATCCGATGCGGCTCCGACTTACTGAGGGCAAAGGTTATTGCTATGAATAAAGAGGGTAACTTAAAAGCAATCAGCTACAGCTCATATAATTATGAAATACTAGATCTCGGTAAAAACCCTATACAGGCTTATGGCGTCTTTATTTTCCGAGCCTCCGTGAACCCCGATAGTCTCTTGAAAAACATTATCTCTTCAAGTCTTTCCCGAACTGAATCATCCGTTCTCGGATAAGTATTTATCTAATTTACTCACACGTGACTCCATTGTTGACATAGAATAAACCATTAATTTAGTTTTTTAAGGAGTTAGACCTATGTTGGCTCAAAAAATTCAAAAATTTATGTCACTAGTTTTTACGTTTGGGCTTGTAATGCTAATGACTCAACAGGTATCTGCTCAGGCAGTACCAAAAGCTTCCCCAACAGTTACTCCGCAACAAGGCGGAACTTTAGTGATGGTGGTTCAGCCGGAACCCCCAACCCTTGCTTCTTTTTTGAGTACAGCTGGTCCGGTGGGCCAAGTCGCCACTAAGGTTTACGAAGGTTTGTTGGAATACGACTTTAAGTTGACCCCTCAACCGGGGCTCGCAAAGTCTTGGAAGGTGAGTCCTGATGGGAAAATGATTACTTTTAAGCTTCAAGAGAACGTGACGTTTCACGATGGTAAGCCCTTCACCAGCGCCGACGTAAAGTTCACAGTATTAGATGTCCTTAAAAAATCTCATCCTAGGGGGATCAATACCTTTCGCGCCCTACAGGCGATAGATACACCTGATCAATACACGGCAGTATTTAAAATGTCAGAGCCAGCTCCTTACATGCTGATGGCGCTGTCAGGTTACGAGTCGCCTATGTTACCCAAGCACATTTTTGAGGCTGGAGACGTTACCAAACATCCTAATGCAGACCTGCCAATTGGTACTGGGCCGTTCAAGTTTGTGGAGTGGCAAAAGGGCCAGTTCATGAGATTCGACAAGAATCCTAGCTATTGGAAAAAAGGTCGCCCATATTTAGACCGTATTGTTGCGAGATTTATTGCGGATGGTTCAACGCGTGCAGCTGTTTTGGAAACACAGGAGGCACATATTGCTGGGTTTAATGCGGTACTACCAGTTGACGTTCGGCGTTTGGAAAAGCTTAACCATATTGGTATGACTACCCGCGGATATGAAATGCAGTCGCCGATTGTAGAGTTGGATTTCAACACTCGAACAAAGCCCTTTGACGATGTGAAAGTACGTCAGGCTGTAGCCTATGCAATTGATCGAAAATTCGTGGTTGATAATATTTGGTTTGGGTTTGGGCGTCCTGCAACTGGGCCGATTAACTCTAACTTCAAGGCAAACGGGCTCTACACAGCCGATGTTAAAAATTACAACGTGACAAACGGTATCGAAATGGCAAACAAGCTACTAGATGAGGCAGGTTACAAGCGGGGAGCAGATGGTGTTCGCTTCGAGATAACCCACGATATCACCCCTTATGGTGAAGAATGGCGTCGCTTTGGTGAGTACGTAGCCCAGCAGCTTGGTAAGATCGGAATCAAGGTAACTTTGCGCCAAGAAGATGTTCCTGCATGGCTTCGCCGAGTCTATACTAATTACGACTATCAGTTAACAAATAACTGGATTCAAACCCTAGCTGACCCGGTGATTGGAGTTCATCGACTCTATCACTCCGGCTCGATTCGTCAGGGCACTGTCTTTGTAAATGGTACTCGTTGGAGCACTCCTGAAACTGATAACCTCATGAACCAAGCGGCTGTTGAAATGAACTCTAAGAATCGAGCTAAGATTTATCACGACCTACAAAAACGTATCGTGGATGCAAGCCCAATTGTTTTTGTGCATGAGCTTGATTTTGTGACTGTACACAATAAGAAGGTGCAGAATTTCTTAGTGAGTCCTTTAGGTCTTTATTCCACATTTGATCAGGCCTGGCTGCAAAAATAATCTTTGCATAATTGACTAATCGACTTAATGGTGGTTAGTAGACTTCAATACATCCGGCGCCGTCTCTTATTGGCGGTGCCGATTATTTTTTTCATTATTGTTCTTAATTTTCTGCTTATTCAGATTGCTCCCGGTGATGCAGCAGATGTGTTAGCGGGCGAGGCAGGGTCAGCTACCCCCGAGTACATGGATCAATTGCGACGTAAGTTTGGTCTTGACCAGCCAATTTATGTCCAGCTCTTGACTTATGTAAGCAACGTCGCTACCTTCGACCTTGGTTTTTCGTTTCGCCATAACAAGCCTGTATCTGAACTAATTCTCTCACGTCTAGGGCCAACGCTATTACTAATGGTCTCGGTATTATTAATTTCGGTGTCGATGGGAATTTTGTTGGGGGCAATAGCCGCTCGGTATCTGAACAGATGGCAAGACATAACTATATCTACGGTAGTCGTTCTAACCTACGCTACCCCAGTATTTTGGGCTGGACTGATGTTGATTGTTTTGTTTTCGGTGAAATTGGGATGGTTTCCAACTAGTGGAATGGAAAAGATTGCGGCTTTTCACACCGGTATAGCTCGTATTATTGACATTGCCCATCATATGGTTCTGCCAGTAATCACTCTCACGCTATTTTATATAGCGCTCTACACAAGATTGATGCGCGCATCGGTTATAGAGCAGAATACAATGGATTATGTGACTACAGCGCGTTCAAAGGGGTTAGGTGAAAAACGAGTGCTATGGGGACATATACTTCGTAATGCTTGTCTACCCGTTCTCACGATGGCTGGGATCCAAGCGGGCGCACTTCTTGGCGGAGCCGTCGTGGTAGAGACAGTTTTTTCATGGCCGGGTTTGGGCTTGCTGGCTTACGAGTCTTTGTTCGCACGGGATCTTAATCTTCTGTTAGGAATTTTCTTTATTTCCGCATGCCTAGTAGTGTTAGTTAATCTCGCTGTGGATCTCTTATACGCCTCGCTCGACCCACGGATAGAACTAAAGTGAGGGATATTTTTCGTCGATTTGCTCGAAATATCCCTGCTGTGTTTGGACTTGCAATCCTTGTGTTGGTCATGGGGGCGGCGTTTTTTGCACCTGCAATCTATCCGCAGGGCCCATTTGAGATGGTCGGTAGGCCTTTTCTCGAACCACTTACAGACTACCTTTTAGGTACAGATCAATTAGGCCGTGATTTAGGGGTGGGCCTGCTATACGGTGCTCGGGTCACACTACAGATAGGGCTTATATCGACTCTTATAGCGATTTTCCTTGGTCTAACTATTGGGGGTACTGCAGGTTATTTCGGCGGATGGATCGATACCTTGTTGATGCGCATCACAGAAATTTTTCAAACCATTCCATTTTTCCTATTTGCAATCCTGTTAGTTGCTATTCTTAAGCCAACACTAGGAAGTGTGATTTTCGCGATTGCTGTGGTGTCATGGCCGCCTATGGCCCGACTCGTAAGAAGCGAATTCCTTTCAATTCGTAATCGAGAATTTGTCCAAGCTTGTATCGTTATGGGTATGGGGCATTGGCAAATTATTTTTAAGCATGTTTTGCCAAATACACTATCCCCAATTATTGTTACTGGATCGTTAATGGTCGCTACCGCGATTCTTATTGAATCTGGCTTATCGTTTCTGGGACTTACTGACCCCAACGTCATGAGTTGGGGTTTCATTATTGGATCAGGACGAAGTGTGCTGCGTACTGCTTGGTGGGTATGTGCAATGCCCGGTATTGCTATTTTGTTGACAGTTATGGCAATTAATTTGGTGGGCGAAGGTCTCAATGATGCGCTTAATCCACGACTCAAAAATATCTAGATTTCTCAGAAACGATCTCCGGCCATGCAACCACTTTATAAAATAAAAGATTTGACTATTGATTTACCAACGTGGGGAGATAGGAAAACTGCTGTAACAGATATAAATTTTGAACTCTATCTGGATGAGATTCTTTGCATCGTCGGAGAGTCAGGCTCTGGTAAATCGGTTCTTGCTCGGGCCCTCATGGGGCTATTTCCATCTAAGCATGTTTGCGCCAGTAAAGGCGAGATTCTGCTTGATGGAGAAGATGTATTGTCCATGTCGGCAGACAAGCTTCGCACAATACGTGGTAACAAAGTAGCGATGATTTTTCAAGAGCCAATGACTGCACTTAATCCACTATTAACAATTGGAAAACAGATTGTTGAAGTGATTGAAGTTCATCGCCCTGAGATGCAGAAGCAGGCTTTTCAGAAAGCAATCCAGATACTTTCTGATGTTCATCTGCCAAATCCTGAGCAAATCTTTCATGCTTATCCTCACCAGCTGTCGGGGGGGCAACGCCAACGCGCTATGATTGCAATGGCTTTGATTCTCGAGCCACAATGCCTGATTGCGGACGAGCCGACCACTGCGTTAGATGTAACTACGCAAGCGCAGATTCTTAAACTGATCAAGGAGTTACAAAACAAGCACCATACAGCCATAGTGTTCATAACTCATGACTTTGGTGTGGTTGCAGAGATTGCAGATCGTATTGCAGTTATGGAATCAGGTAAGTTGGTGGAGATTAATTATGCTAAAAACTTATTGACCTCACCCCAGCATCCTTATACAAAGAAGTTACTAGGCGCCGTGCCGAGCATTCTTCCGGCGAAGTCCCGAGCTCTTTCGTCATCAAGTCAGATAGTACTCGCTGTCAGAAATTTATCAAAAGTTTTTAATACAAGGCATGGTATCTTCAAAGGCGTGACACGTGAAGTACGAGCTCTATCACAAATTAGTTTTGAATTAAAAGAGGGAGAGACCCTTGGTGTAGTGGGCGAGTCTGGCTCTGGAAAGTCGACTCTCGCTAAGTGCATCGCACGACTAGTCGATGCTGATGATGGGAAGATTTTTATCTTAGGCGAAGACTTTCTTAAAGCCAAGGGCGAGTCATTACGGAAGTTTCGGAGAAATGTTCAGCTCGTTTTTCAAGATCCCTATAGTTCTCTCGATCCTCGACAAAAAGTTGGATCAATAATTACCGAGGGTCCAATTTTACATGGTGAGAACAGAGAGGTCGCAATTCAAAGAATGTTTGAGTTACTTCAGATCGTTGGGCTTGACAAAAAATCTGCGGATAGATTACCTCATGAATTCTCTGGTGGTCAGCGGCAGCGTATCGGTATTGCAAGGGCATTGGCGCTCCGGCCGAGATTGCTAATAGCAGATGAAGCTGTATCCGCTCTTGATGTTTCGGTACAGGCGCAGGTATTAGGACTTTTAAAGGACATTCGTGATGAATTTAATCTGACGCTATTATTTATTACACATGATTTAAGAGTGGCAGCTCAAATTTGTGATTCAGTTATGGTGATGAGCAAAGGTGAGATCATGGAATACGGAGCTACAAAAACAATCTTTGAATCGCCGCAACACCCTTATACTCAGCAGCTATTAGGCGCAATTCCGGGTCGTGCATACTGGTTAGAGCATCAGTTGGTGACGCAATGAGTACACATTTACCTGCGGACCCTATGGCAACCAGGAGTTTCGCTCAATACGCGGCGGAACTTAGATCGGGTACTTTATCTGCTTTGTCCGTTGTTGAGACTTATCTCGAGCGTATTCGCCAGCTAAATCCAAAGATTGATGCCATCTCAGTGTTAGACGATGGTCGTGCCTTGGCGGCTGCAAAGAGCATCGATTCCTTATTGCATGCTGGACAGGACCCGGGACCCTTGGCTGGGCTGCCAATTTTGGTGAAAGACTTGTATCAGGTGAATGGTTTGACCATTACAGCTGGTTCTCGGCTTGATGTCCGAAAAATAGCACCGTGTGATGAAGGTCCGATTATTATGTCGCTGCGTCAGGCTGGTTGCATCATTTTGGGCAAAACCCGAACAACAGAGTTTGCGATGGGTGGTTTTAACTTAACGCACCCATTACCTTGGAATCCCTGCGATTTACAAACAAAGCGGATGACAGGTGGGTCTAGTCATGGCTCGGCGGCAAGTATGGCTGCTGGAATGTGTGCGTTCTCCTTAGGATCTGATACGGGGGGTTCGGTGCGCCAGCCAGCCGCGTTTGTGGGAGTGGTTGGTTTTAAAGCAAGCCCGGAGTATTGGCCCACAGCAGGTGTGTTTCCTATGAGCCCTGGCCTTGATAGTTTAGGGTTGTTTACTAAGACTGCTGCCGACGCGCATTGGGTTGTGTCAAACTTACCGTTTGTTCGTAATCCTTCAATTTCGGGAATTGATATTCCTGCCAAATCGCTGAGATTTGGGCTTCCCAGCCACCATATCTTTGATCATTGCGATTCAGAATCCAAGCAAACATTTGAGCAGGCGCTTGAACGCCTAAGGGCTGCAGGTTTAAGGGTTGAGGGCATCGAGATCCCAGAAGTGGCTGAGATGGATGCAGTTTTTGGCGGCATGGTGCCTACCGATGTCCTAGCATTTATTGGCCGTGATCAGTTTTTGGCGGCTGAGAAAATACTCGATCCGGTCGTTTGGGCGAGAACGCAAGCAGCATTTGATCTTAAGGCGACCGACTACATCGCTACACAGCGAAAATTTAAAGATATATGCCAAAAAGTTAATAAACGGCTGGCAGGTTTTGATGGTTGGATTTGTCCGACTATTCCCCAGGTTGCTCCTCCGGTTAAAGGCTATGATTCGCCAGAAAAAATCGCCGACTGGAACCGGATCAATACTGCTAATACGCGACCTGCGAATCTGTTCGGACAGTGTGGAATTTCACTGCCAATGAGAGGGGTATTGACAGGCCTACCACTTGGCTTTCAAATTATGGCGGCTCCTGTGACAGATGATCGGTTATTGCGAACCGCGATTACTGTGGAACGCCTTATTGGGCAAGGTTCGTGAACTCCTGTCAATTTAAAACCACCACTAAATAGAGCTTTTCCATAGTAAGTCATTCCAGCAAACTGGGTTGATTCTGAGTGAGTTGGGTACTTAGGTTTGGGGTGCTGGAGGCCTGTACCTAAGGTTGGATTGCAAGCCATACACAGTTGTCGGTTTACCCGACAAAATTTCTGGCGACACTGATGCTCAAAGTCTGAGAGGATCCTCGACGCTGGCTCAAGGTGAGCCCAACGCCGGCCAAGCTCGATCATGATTAATCACAATCAACCACAATCTACCAGCCTACTTTTATATGATGCAATATGGTATTTGGCCTGCCCAGCACGATTCGAACGTGCGACCTACGCCTTAGAAGAAATTGTGGCTGCAGGAATTTCTATATATTTCAATCACTTATACGTTTAAATAGGGACTGTGTAATAAACTGTGCAATGGGTTTCGGATTACATAGGCCTTGATTTAGTAGCCTGGGATCGTGTTTTGCTAATAGAAACTTAAGCATCAATTGAACAAGGTAAGGTAGCAAACCGTTCAGATTTAAGACATTGCCATTTGACCATCATTGGAGTTCCCTGAAGTATAAGATTATCAAAAATACTCTCTTTTGAAGTGATGTTAAAAATAAGGTTAGTTTAGCTAATTTCGAATTAATATTGACCTAAATCAATTTCTAATACTATTTAATTATGAGTTATCAGCTGGTTTGGTTTAAGCGTGATTTGCGCTGTGAAGACCATGCCGCCCTTGTCGAGGCTACAAAGCAAGGACCCATTCGCTGCATTTATATACTTGAGCCAACACTTTGGATGCAGCCAGATATTGCCCTCCAACATTTTGAGTTCATTCGAGAGTCCCTCCAAGATCTAGAAATCCAGCTACGTTTACGCGGTGGCGCTGTAGAGATCCATGTAGGAGAAGTTACTGAAGTGCTTACTAAAATTTGGCAAGCTAGCCCTTTTCAAGGTTTGCATTCTCATCAGGAAACTGGCAATAAATTTACTTATTCCAGAGATCGAGAAGTTAACAAATGGTGTCAGTCCCATAGCATTCATTGGGCTGAATATGCTCAGTTTGGAGTTACTAGAGGACTAAAAAATCGTAATGAATGGCAAGCTAATTGGCAAAAGCACATGGAGGCACCTTTATGTGAACTTCCAGCAATTCAATTTTGGGCAGCCCCACATTCTGGCAAGTTAACACGAAACTCTAGCGCTCATTATTTGACACCATCTATGATGCAGGCGCCTATGCACCTGAAACATAATCCACCTTTAAGACAACGTGGGGGAAGATCTATTGCACTTAAAGTACTTAATAGTTTTTTGAAGCAGCGAAGTATGCATTACCGCGGCGGAATTTCTTCACCTCTAACAGCACCGGATGCTTGCTCCCGATTATCGGTATATCTAAGCTATGGGTGTCTTAGCATCAGGGAAGTAGTGCAAGCAACCAATGAAGAGCTACTTAAAATGCCGCCAGAGGCAAGTAGAAGAAAATCAGGCTTAACTGCTTTCATGAGTCGCTTGTATTGGCATTGCCACTTTATTCAAAAGCTTGAGAGTGAGCCGGCCATCGAATGGCAAAATATGCACCGCGGCTATGATGGCCTACGCGAGCATGAATTTAATGACGATTACTTTAATGCCTTGAAGGATGGTAGGACGGGTTGGCCTATGGTAGACGCCTGTGTCATCATGCTACGTGAAACGGGATGGCTTAATTTCAGAATGCGTGCAATGTTGGTATCAGTTGCAGCCTATCCACTTTGGTTGCACTGGAAACCAGTGGGAGACTGGTTAGCTACTCAATTTTTGGACTACGAACCAGGAATCCACTGGAGTCAACTACAAATGCAATCGGGCACGACCGGGATCAATGTGACACGCGTTTATAACCCGATCAAGCAAGCGCAAGATCATGATCGAAAGGGGTTTTTTGTTAGAAAATGGCTTCCCCACATGCGACAAATTCCGAATGAAAGGCTTTTTGAGCCGTGGAAGATGACTCACGAAGAGCAAAGTGGTGTTGGTATTTATGTGGATAAAGATTTCCCACAACCGATAGTAGAAATTACTATTGCCACAAAAAAATCTAAAGATCGCTTGCATGCTGTACGTAACTTATCAGAAGTTCAGGCGGGCAAAAAATCAGTTATCGATAAACATACTTCTCGAGCAAAAAGAACTACCCGTAAAAACCCTAAAGATAAAGCACCAGCAGCAAACTTACAACTTTCACTTGAATTTTAAGTAAGCTTATAACGCAGCTAATTACCCTAATTAAGCTAACTCACAGCAAGCTGAAGCAAGTTTTTATTTCGGTGGTCTGTGCATTGCGCAGATCTTATTACCAACGGGATCTCTTAACCACGCTATATAAATAGTTCCGGCGACGCCTTCGCGATAGCCTGGATCACCCTCGCAAGATGTCCCACCTTGCGCCACGCCAAGCGCATAAAAAATATCTACATCAGTTATAGATTTAGCGGTAAACCCAATTGTCCCGCCATTGGCATGAGTAGCATTGTTACCATCAATTGGCTTAGTAATTGCAAAAACGCCACCAGGGCCACGATAAAAGTATTTGTCATGACTAAAGCTCCCCGGCTTAATACCCAAAGCTCCTAAAGCGGCATCATAGAATCCCCTTGATACATCTAGATCATTTGCGCCCAGCATGATATGACTAAACATAAATCTTCCTATCTAAAAGTTAAATTGATGAACAAAACGATAAAGTCATCTACATTAGCGATATAGTTGACGAAGTATGAGTTAACGTATTACGAATAAATTGCTTTTCATAATGTCGATTGCGCCGAGATTTCTTTGCATGAGAACGCTTTCCTCGGCGTTTATCAGAAACAACGTCACTCAAATGGCTCAGATCGTCTAAGCCTTGAATTTGATTGGGTGAGTTACGACGGGGCATATGAAGAAATATTAGCTTTTATTGATTACGTTAGACTGATTTATTAAATTGAAATAAGCTCAGTTAATTCATCTAAGGTTTTGTATCCAGTGATAGGCATAAAACTCTTTGGGGAAAAATCTTTTACACCAATTAGCATTGCTGGCAATCCCTGGAAACCATAAGTCTTAAATTCCTGCTCATCAGCCATCACCTGTTTAGTTAATTCACCAGTATCAAGGGCTTCTCTCAATAGTGGGCCATCAATTCCGCTTTGAGTAGCAATCTGTATAACTATCTCCTCTTTGCTGATATCAAGTCCCTGCAAAAAGAATGCATCAAATAGTGCTCTTGCTAACTTTAACGACAGTCCCTGAGAGTTAGCAAAATAAACACTTTCTTGAGCAAGCCATGTATAGGTTAAAAACTCTGGCGTTAAGAGATTAAGGTGCTCAAGCTGAACGATTGACTCCTCTCTAGCTGCATCTAAATTATCAATATAAGACTTTGACGGTGGGATCATTCCTTCGATTGGACTGAGTTCAAAAGCTTTCCAGACAATTTCAATTTTATCTTGATATTTTTCTTTTAATTGACTGAGAACTATAGTTTGAAAATAGCAATGAGGACATTGAAAATCGGCCCATATTTGAATCTGCACCATTAAAATTTTTCCTTAAATTGCTTAACCGTAAATATATTTTTTAGAAACGCCTTGCTAACATAACAGCGCCTACCGATCCTATGCCTACTAAAGAACACCAGATCTTTAAAACTAAAGGGATAGATGTCGAGGCTTTTTCCCTTGCTTCGTTTTTATGATTAATTTCATCTGCCTGGCAACGCACTAAGAGCTCTAATAATTCAGCAGAAGTACCTTTTTTAAGCAAATAATCAATTTGATGTTGATAGTGCTGCTCTACAAATGTTTCAACTGCGGCAATAGTTGCGTAAACTGCTCTTCTACCAAATAATGCAGGCAGTGCCCCAGTCAACCATCCGGCTAAGCGCCATAGTCCAAGCAAATGACTCCAATATTTTTTCTCCAATACCAGCTCTATTAAGAGTAAATGCTGAGCCTCAGTAGTGCCATGATGCTTAGCAAAATTAACGAGTTCGATATCTTTACGGTATTTTGCAACCGCAATAATTCCTTTATAGATATAGATGGCACCTGTTTCACCAGCATGGTCTGAGCGCAACTCACGCTCTATGTATGCATCATAAGCAGATGGACCAAGGTCGATGGCATTACTCATCGAAGACAAAACCTAATATAACTACAAATC
>Ga0209444_10001072_pt1 | contig 15237 bp, 10 predicted proteins | sample LauGreFaBDMM15DN_2_FD_188215 | JGI IMG/M metagenome (GOLD analysis project Ga0209444, IMG submission 188215) | Freshwater lake microbial communities from Lake Michigan, USA - Fa13.BD.MM15.DN (SPAdes) (version 2) | ecosystem: Environmental > Aquatic > Freshwater > Lake | place: Lake Michigan...
CCTGTCCAAAGCTTACCTGCGCGCGCAGGCTCGGTCCCGCGGAGCCCCTGCAACGCCAAACAAAGAGTATAGAGTGTCCCCTTTTGTGTAAATAGGTGGGACCGACCCCGGCGGATTTGGTATTTCATTTATCAGAGTCATTAGACGAATGTACTGAGGTTGGAGAACCAAAACCCTTCGAAAGTATTACAATGACTTTGAACGAAGATCCCCTTTGGAAACGGTTGGTCGCTTTTGAATTGGATAACATCGGCGACGCGCTGAGCTTCACTCAACGACTGGCCCGCGAAAACGGTTGGCACCTCGGATTCGCCCGACGGGTCGTCGAAGAATACCGACGCTTCCTCTTCCTCGCCTTGCGAGCCGGCCACTCGGTCACCCCATCCGATGAGGTTGACCAGGCTTGGCACCTGCATCTGGTCTATAGCCGCTCCTACTGGGACGAACTTTGCACCCAGGTGCTGCAACATCGGTTGCACCACGGACCCACCCAGGGCGGCCCCGCCGAAGACGACCGATTCCTAGAAAATTATGAAGCCACCCGCGCCAGCTATCGCCGGTGTTTCAACTCTGAACCCCCGGCCGACATCTGGCCTGAGCCCGAAGTGCGCTTCGCTCCTCAGGCCCGCTGGCAACGGGTGAACCTTTCGGAGTGCTGGTTCCTGCCCAAGCGCGCTCTGCGACGAACAGGCTTCGGCCTGCTAGGGATTCTCGGACTCTCCGGCGCGGCGGTCGGCTGTTCGGAGGTCAACGGCGAGGCACTGATCGGCAATGGTCTGTTGGTTATGGCCTCCGTCTTCGTGGTGGCCGCAGGATTGGGTTGGCTCATATTCCGCACCGCTCGCGGCGGCGGCTCCGACAGCAATTCCGCCTCCAAGCACGGTTCAAACGGTTGCGGAAGCGGAGGCATCGGAAGCGGTTGCGCAGCCGATTCGAGCGGCGGACATCACGGCCATTCGGACGGCTCGTCGGACAGCGGTTCCTCAGGGTGTGGATCCTCGGGCTGCGGGGGTGGCGGAGGGTGTGGCAGCAGTTAAAACTCGGCCCTTCCCCGATGATTTTCTCCGGGAATGGTCGCCCCTGAAAAGCTTCACCCTTTCAGTGGCTATCAGCGCCGTTCCGGTACCCACTGAAAGTTGCCGGCTTGAAACCCACGGTTTTGCCAGGTTCTTACGGATGTTTTCTTCCGCGATGAGCGTCCGCGTTTCTTCCTTCTTCCGATAAGGCCCAATGCGTTCAAGGCCCGACAGACCTGATCCGAATTCGCTTCGACAAGCTACAAGCCGATGCCGGATCGATGATCCGTTGAGTTTCTGGGGACGGTGATTTTCAAACCGGCCCATTTAATCGGTTTTTACACCGTCACTCACAAGCGGCTGGCCCGAAGGCTCATCCGTGTTCCCTCAATAACACTCGGAGCCCGGGGAGAACGGTTCACTCTGGGCGCCGCTCACCTTCTAGACCCGCCGGCATTGCCTCTTCCTACGGGTGATCGGCGGGCAACCCTCCCAACCAACAGACACTGTCCATCCTACTAGCCAGACCAACGGTCTTGGCCGTGGTTTTAGCCGTGGTTTTAGCCGTGGCCGTGGCCTTGGTTTTGGCCGTGATGGGGTTTGGATTTAAACGCCGGCCCTTCAAAGGCTTGCCAGAGCGGCCGACTGTCCTGAAGCGTTCTCGCTGAACGCCTCAATTTCCGTCGCGCTGTTGGGCCTGATCAAAGGCGTCAGCCAAGGCGTTCCAACCGCCGGCATTGGGTTCGATGGAAGGCCGTGATGCTGGCCGATGAGGAGGACGCCCACCACCGGATTGGGGAGCCCGCGGGGCATTGGGTGCGGTGCGCTGCTCGCGCTGAACACCAATTTGCGGATTGGCCTTCATCGAGAGGGCAATGCGCTTACGGGGCAAGTCTACCTCGGTCACCGTCACCCGAACCTTCTGACCCACCTTCACCACCTCGGACGGATCCTTCACGAAGCGATCTGCCAACTGACTGACGTGAACCAGCCCATCCTGATGCACACCGATATCCACAAATGCTCCGAAGGCCGTCACATTAGTCACGATACCCGGCAGCTTCATACCTGGCTGAAGGTGTTCGAGTTTCTCAACACCCTCCTGAAAAGCGAACACCTCGAAGCCTTGGCGCGGATCGCGTCCGGGCCTGGCCAACTCCTCCAAAATGTCCTTCAGCGTCGGCAAACCCACTTCGCTGGTGACGTACTTCTCCGGACGAATCTTGCCGCGAAGCCCCCCGTCACGCACCAGGTCGCTCACGGCGCACCCAAGATCACTGGCCATGGCATCGACCAGTTCGTAGCGCTCCGGATGAACAGCGCTGGAATCCAGAGGGTTTTCAGCCTCATGGATGCGCAGAAATCCGGCGCATTGCTCGAAGGCCTTCGGGCCCAGGCGGGATACCTTGAGCAATTCCTTGCGGGAGCGAAACGGCCCGTGCTCGTTGCGATGGCTGACAATGTTGGCGGCCAGCGATGGACCCAGACCGGACACATAGCTGAGCAATTGCTTGCTGGCGGTGTTCAGTTCGACCCCCACCCGATTCACACACGACACAACCACGTCATCCAGACCGCGCTGGAGGGCATTGGGATCCACATCGTGCTGATACTGGCCGACACCAATGGACTTCGGATCGAGCTTCACCAATTCGGCCAGCGGGTCCATCAGGCGACGACCAATGCTCACCGAACCCCGGACTGTCAGGTCTTGATCGGGGAATTCTTCACGGGCCACCTCGCTCGCCGAATAAATCGAGGCGCCGCTCTCGTTCACAAGGACCACAGGGATGTTCGCCGCCAAGTGCAGGGATCGAATGAACTGCTCTGTCTCGCGACTGGCTGTTCCGTTGCCGATGGCGATGGCCTCGATCCCAAACCGCGTCACAAACTCTCGAACTTTCTCTCCCGCCTGCGCTACCTGCTGTGCTCCACCCGCGGTGGCGTAAATGACATCTTGATGCAGCAGCTTGCCCTGGCGATCGAGCACCACGGTCTTGCAGCCCGTCCGGAATCCGGGGTCCAGAGCGAGCACGTTCTTTTGGCCGAGAGCCGGTGCCAGCAGCAGTTCCCGGAGGTTCTCGGAGAACACTCGAATTGCTTCCAAATCCGCCCGTTTCTTGGACTCAATGCGCACCTCGGCCTCGATAGAGAATCCCACCAGGCGCTTAAAGCTGTCCACAGCCGCCAGGCGCACCTGCTCGGCTCCGGGTGTGCTACGGGCCTTGACGAAGAGCCCCTCGAGGATGGCGATCGCTGACTCTTCTAGGGGCGTAATGCGAACGAGTAGCACCCCCTCCTCTTCACCCCGGCGCATGGCCAGCATCCGGTGACTGGGAATCTTGGAGACGGGCTCGGTCCAGTCGAAGTAGTCCTTAAATTTGGCCCCTTCGGTTTCCTTCCCTGTCATCACCTTGGATCGGACCTGGGCCGATTCCCAATAGAGCTCCCGAAGACGAGAGCGCGTACTGGCATCCTCGCTGAAACGCTCGGCGAGAATATCCCGAGCACCGGCCAAGGCCGCCGCCACGTCAGGTACTAATTTCTCAGCACTCACGAACGCCACCGCAACGGCCAGCGGATCGACCGTGGCCTGTTCGTTAAAAAGTTGATCTGCCAACGGTTCCAAGCCCGCTTCCTTGGCAATAGTCGCGCGAGTACGGCGCTTCGGGCGGAACGGGGCGTACAAGTCTTCAAGGGCGGAGAGGGTATCGGCCCCTTCCACGGCTACCTTCAGGACTTCGCTTAGCAATTGCCGCTCGGCCAACGATTTCAAAATCGCTTCACGGCGCTGCTCCAATTCCGTGAGTTGGGCCAGGCGGTCGCGAATGGATGTGATGGCCACCTCATCCAGGCTTCCAGTCACTTCCTTTCGATATCGGGCGATAAAGGGCACGGTCGCACTCTCACCCAGCAGGCGAGCGGTGGCCGAAACCTTAGTGGCCGGCAGGTTCAACTCGGCAGCGATGCGGGTGATGAATTGATCAAGCATGACGTCAGCGGGGGGCGCTGTTTAGAGCCTCCCCTCATTTCAGGAAAGCTCCGTGTTCTCCGAATTTCGTGATTCCTTCGTTTTCCGTTGTTGGTCTCCTCTTCGGCATGACTCGTCTGCGGAAACCTTTGGAGCGATGTGCGAAGTTCGCAGCCATCCTTGTTCTGGCTGCGCTCGGCGCACTGCCGGTGCCTGCCCTTGAGCGGGAACGACTCTTCGGGCCCGAGATTAAGACCGGCGACTACAAGCACCCGGCGAGCTTCACCGAACTGCACAACGGCGACCTCTTCGTGGTCTTTTTCAGCGGACGGGGCGAGTACAAGGACAACCAGGCGGCTGTCTTCGGTTCGCGCCTGAAGGCAGGCATGGGTCGATGGTCGAAACCGGTATCCATCGCCAGCAACCCCTTCCACGCGCTGGGCAATGCGGTGATCTGGGAGGCTCCCGACCGCGTGGTTTGGCTCTTTTACGTCACCCGCTACGGCGAGCTTTGGAGCGATTCGCGCATCACTGCGAAAATTTCTCGCGATGGAGCCAAGACGTGGTCCGAACCCTTTCAGGTGACCTTCGAGGCCGGCACCATGGTTCGCAACCGACCTGTCCTGCTGACAGACGGCCAGTGGTTGCTGCCGGTGTATCAAGAAATCGGTACCGACCCGGAGCTGGATGACCCGCGCAACCGTTCTTTCTTTCTCCGATACGATCCGACCAAAAGGACATGGACTGAAAGCAACCGCATTGGTTCTCGCCTGGGCAACATCCAGCCCGCACCGGCAGTCCTCCAAGGCGATCACCTGCTGGCCTTCTGCCGGCGAGGCGGGGATTACGAGGGTCGTCCGGACGGTTGGATGGTACGCACCGAGTCGCGGGACGGCGGACGCACCTGGAGCAAGGGCACCGACAGCGCGCTGCCCAATCCCAATGCCGCCGTGGATTTCTTGAGACTGAACTCCGGACATCACCTGCTGGTTTACAATCACAGCTTCACGAACCGAACCCCACTGACAGCTGCGTTGTCGGTGGATGGCGCGAAGACCTTTTCACGACGCCTCGACTTGGAGACCGATCCGAAGGGCGACTTTGGCTATCCCACCGCCTTACAGACGCGGGATGGAAAAATTCATGTCCTTTATACCAGCGATGAGCGGACGGTGGTGCGCCGGATCGTGCTGACGGAGGCCGATTTGAAATCGGGAAAATCGGCACGCTAAAAAGGGCGAGCCGTGAGGACGACACGCCGTGTCCAAGGGGGGAGGTAAACGGTCTGAAATGGTTTAAGCCCGTTCACGGTGATGGGTCTGGCTCACGGATCGCCTGAGTTTGGATCGACGACAGCGCAATGATTCCTGCATGAGCCAACTCCGGTCGTTCCGCATTGCCCACCAACCGAACCAAGGCGTGTGAGGCCTCCGGATTTCGGATGCGTTCAATGGCCCACCCCAGGGCTGCTTGGGCCGTGGCTGACGTGGTTGATGCAGATGCCTCGTCATGAAGCCGAACCAACTGTTCGACCGTGGACGAACGAGCGCCGCGGGCGAGGGTGTCGACCACCGCTTCGATGAGGTCGATATCTTGGGTTTGCACCAAGCTCATCGCCAGGGCCGCCATTTCGTCTTCGGTGGAGAACCCTTTGAAGGCCTCCCGAAGGACTTCGGCTTCTTCAGGAGACTTCGGGTTAAGACTGGCTTGAGTCACGGCTTGGATGAGGGCATCGACGGCTGCCGTTCCGCCCGAAGCGGCGATGCGGTCGGCCCACAGACCCTGCTGCTCAGGCGTGGCTGCCAGTTCGAAGCCCTGAACCAGCGATGACAGGTCCTGTAGTGAAAAGTCCGGCAATGAGAGGTCCTGGGATTCCGCATCCATCACCGATCCGATGGGTGGAGGCTCGGAAATCGGAGAAGGCGCCCACCGGGAACCGTGGCCTCGGCTTCGCGCATCAAATCCGTCGCTTGAAAAATTCGATGTGCGAACCGAATCGGATGGATGGCTTTCCATCGCACCCCCGGAGCGGTCCACATCGGTTGAATCACTCCGATCTGACACCTCTTCGGGACCCCAAGAGCGGCGCAGTCCGAGGTTCAGTCCCACGATTAGACCCAACAAAATGAGAATAGCTTTGGTGGAGTTCATGGCATTCGAGGCAGAGCGGTCGGCGTGACACTCAGAATTACTGGGTGATCTGGAGTCCGTAGGCGCCCGTCTCGGTGCCCGAGGAGCCCCGAACGAAGATATAGTAGGTCCCCGCCGACAACTTGCGACGGATGCGGAAGTTGGAGCCGACACCCAGGTCGTCGTCTTCGGCTACCGTCTGGCCAATGGCATCCCACAAGGTTCCCCGGGTATTCAGCGAACCGGTGCTGGTCAGCGACACGGTGGCGGCCTGGGACAAAACGAATCGGAAGACGTCTTGATCTTGGGCAACGTTGAGTCGGGCCGGGGTGGTCGAGGGTACCGCCACGCGCGTGGCCGTCGCCGGGGTGTTCCCCACGTCATCGGTGCTAGAGGTTCCAGAGCCGACAATAACGAAGTCATACGAAGACTCGTTGGCATCATTGTTGGAGAGGCTGACCGACGCCTGGTGGCGGCCTACCGTCGTCGGATTGTAGGTGATTTGGAATGCGGCCGAACGACCGGCGGCGACCGTGGACGGCACCTGGGTGGTCACTCGGAATTGAGCCGCGCCCGAACCGCTGAGCTGCACAGTCCCCAGGGTAAGCGTTGCCTTACCGGTGTTGCGAACGGAGAAGGAGGTTGAGCGAGAGCCGTTACTCAGATCGACCTCACCAAAGTCGGTGCCATCGGTGGTCTTGGCTGTCAGGGCCCCATCGGGGATGGGTGTTGAATTTAAACCCAGCAACCCGATTTCCGGAGCCCCGACTATCACTGGCGCCGCCGTCCACTTGGCGAGGACCGTATAGGCGCCCTTCGATAAACCCGTGCCCGTCACTTTTAAGAAGTAGGTGCCTGCGGCCACATTGGTAACGATGAGGAAGTTGGGAGCCCCGGCGCTGTTGTTATCTTGGGCGAGGACGGCTCCCGAAGCGTTGATTAAGGTGCCTTGGACATCGTTGGTCCCGGAACTAACAAGGTTCAGTGTCACCGATCCACTGGCTTCGAGGCGAAACCAATCTTGGTCGCTGGTGGTTTCTAGAACGCCGCGGGTGGGTGCATTCCATACTACCGCTGTGGCCGTGGCGGCGGTGTTGCCGTGATCGTCGGTGGCTACCGAGACCGAGGTCTCGATTTGCTGCAAGATCCACGACCGGTAGTTGATCGTGTTGCCGTAGATGCCCGGGGTACCATCGCGACCACAACCGTCTCCGAAACTCACCGTGCCGGCATGACGCCAACCGCCCCGACCATCGGAGACCACCAGCGGCCCGCCGCTGTCGCCCTGGCAGGTGTCCCGGCCGCCTCCGGGAACTCCGGCCGCGAGGTGGGCTTGTGACAACCCAGGATAAACCTGGGAAGCATCAGCCAAGCTGACGAGGTTCATGTCGACCTCCAACAAGATCGCCGACTGCCGGCCAGCCTCCGAGGTGGTGCCCCATCCCATGCCCTTCACCGGGGTTCCGGGAGCAACTTGGCTGGCGGCGTCCACCAGCGACAGCACTGGCACTCCGGTGAGCGGTTTAGAGAGCTTGAGCAAGGCAAAGTCGTTGACCAGGGCGCCCTTCACCGTGCTGAAGCGGGGGTGAATAATAATCTGGGAAACCGAGACCCGGGTGCCGTCGCTGGACGACTGCAAGTCATAGCCACCCACCAGCACATCGACCGAAGAGGCCGACATGTCTTCGACGCAGTGTGCCGCCGACAAGACCCACTGGGGATGAATGAGCGCACCGCCGCAAAATTGCCCTTTGGCCGGGGTTTGCCCTCGCAGGACCAGAGCGCTCATCCAGGGATACGCGCCTTTGGGTGCCGAGTGGCCACCGACGATTTTTGGCAGCGGCGAGGTGGTTGAAGAAGCGGCCATGAGGCGGCCACCGACCGGAGTTGCGTTGCTCGCCATTAAGGCCAACCCGAGGACAATCAGGCGATTGCGGAGGTGCTGGCGGAGGTGCTGACGGAGGTGGAGGTGGAGTGTTGAAGTCAGGAGTCTTTGAACGAGACCTTGGAGTTTCATAACGCCTCCAGCATCGGACTCCGTTGTTACCACCTGATGACGCTCAAAACATTTTATCGGACCGGGTTTTAATCTTCTAAGTGTTCCCCTTCGAAGTGTTGGCCTTCGAAGTGTTGGCCTTCGACGTGTTAGCCTTCGACGTGTTAGCCTTCGAAACGATATCCCACCTGAGGCACGGTCTGGATGAGGCTCGGGCGGTTGGGGTTTTCTTCGATCTTGGAACGCAACGTGGTGACGGCGCGATCCACGCTGCGGTCGGTGACGGCGGCCGAGTCTCCCCAGACGGCATCGAGAATTTGCTCGCGCGTGAGTGCCCGGCCAGACTTGCGGGTGAAGAATTCCAGCAGTCCATATTCCTTGGGGGTCAATTCGATCTCCACACCCTCCCGGCTCACCCGCCGCGCTCCGCGGTCGACTTCGAGCGAACCGATGGTCACGACATCGGGAATGACCCGGCGGTGACGGCGCAACAATGCGGCGATCCGAGCCATCAATTCACCGATCCCGAAGGGCTTGGTGACGTAATCGTCGGCCCCAAGATTCAGGCCCCGAACCACTTGGGCTTCTTCACCTAAAGCCGTCAGCATAACCACTGGCATCTCGAGCCCATCGACACGAATCCGGCGGCAGACCTCGTGACCGGACAAACCGGGTAGCATCAGGTCCAGCAGCACCAAATGAGGCCGCAAGGTCCGCGCCAATTCTAACCCTTGATGGCCGTCGCCCGCCGAGCGCACCTCGTAGCCGGCGCGTTGAAGATTATCGCGCAGGCCAAAGAGGATGGCGGCGTCATCTTCGATCACCAAAATGAGTTCAGGTTTCAAGGTGCCTTTCTGTGTTCGCAGCAACCACCGGTATATGGATGGCGAAGCGGCTTCCTTCGCCCGGTGTCGTCTCCACCTCCACCTGGCCTCCATGGGCCTCGACGATGGACTTCACGATATGGAGACCCAGACCCGCACCGGTGACAGGACTCCCAGGCCCTTCAGCGCGGTAGAATTTTTCGAAGATGCGAGACCGCTGCCGAGGGTCGAAGCCGCGACCGTTGTCAGTGACCGCAAAACAGAGGGTGGAACTGGAGCGGGTAACGGTGAGTAGAATACGCTTATCGGCACCGGTGTATTTGTGGGCGTTCTCTAGCAAGTTCAACAGCGCGGTGGTGAGCGACGGAGCATCGGCCTGAATCAGGGGGAGCTCACGAGCGATCTCGGTGCGGAAGTCGCAGCCCGGAGCAGCGAATCGCGACTCGACGCTGCGCACCGCGGCCTCGACCACGGTTTCCGGGGCCGTGGGCTGGAAATCATAATTCATGCCGCCGCGTTCTAGTCGGGCGAAGGTGAGGTAGTCGTCGACCAAGCGGCCCAGTCGAAGTGTTTCACGGGAGACGACTTCCAAATAGGCCCGGGTTCGATCGGGTTGAAGATCCGGGTCGGCCACCAGGGTATCGATAAGCATCCGAATGGAAGTCATGGGGGTGCGCAATTCGTGGGAGACAGTGGTCAGGAAGTCATGGCGTACCTCAGTCAGGCGGACACGCTGCAGAAAACGGCGCACCGCCAGGATGCTCAAAACCGCTCCCAAGATCACCGCACTGGCCGCCGAGGTGATTTGGAGGGCGGCTTGTCTGCGGGCCGATCCAGCCAGCTCAGCCGTCGCCACCGAGGTATCGAGTCGCAGCGCCCAACCGGGTAACGCCACACCCATGGACGCTTGAAGATTCTCCACTCCCGAAACCGGATCGCGCTGGGATACCAATTGTGCTCGGTATCCTTGCGGCAACAGCAAGCGATTGACCTGAACCTCCAATTCTCGGTGGAGGCGCTCCCGTTGGTACAACCAGATCACACCGCCACCGGGTGCAGGGATCAGCCAGACCTCTGGCCCAGGACCATCGGCAGAAAGATGCACCGTCTTCGCGGTGGGATGTTCTCGGTCGGGCTTGCCCACCAATTCCTGAACAACCGCCAACCCGAGCACCTCGGCCGATTCGGTGGGCAAGGTGGCACGGGCCCCGAGTCGCTGGAGTTCACGCCAAAGAAATAATCGCTGACTGGCGGGCATGAGCGGGTCCGTATGCCGCGAAACTCGACGAGCCAGCGACTCGAGGGTGGGCTCGAACCGTGCATCGTCTCGGGACAGTTGCTGGAGCGCGGCCAACTCAATGGAAGGGAGGTACAAACGACCGGAGGGGGACCGACTTCCTTCGAGCCCTTGCTCCACCCACTGAGCGGCCAATCCCAAATAGGCATCGCCCATCGACTGCGTCAGGAGGCGTTGGTGGAACGCTCCCATCAGAGTCTCTCCCCGAAGGTCGACCTCCGGCGGATTAATTACACCGATGGCCAGCGCGGGATATAATGGCGTCCCGTCGGCAGCCAAGACCAACAAACCGTCTGGAGCCCCCTCTTGGAGCACCGCTTCTTCACCATTACCCAGGAGATCCCGGAACAACACTCCCGCCTCTGAAACCCGGGACGGAGTCCGGTGGCCGGCACGAGACGCGCGCGCCTTCAATGCGACCTCGAGTGTCCGGATGGCCTCTTCGAGCCGAAACCGATGCAAAGCTTGCAGTTCCTGAGACCAATCTCGGCGGTCTCGATCGAGGGTGCGGACCGTGGTCCAGACCCAGGCCATCGCCGGAAGAGCGACAGCCAATCCGATGGCCAGCAACGAGACGAATAATTCGCCACGAGGCTTGAGGCGGAGACCCAAGGCGGATGGAAAGAATCGGAATACCACGAGGTCAGGGTTTCAGCAGGAAGGTATTCATAGTTCGTAGGGCTTGAGCAACTGACGCGCCCTCAGGAGATCTCCGGCACCCAACGTGGTGCGGACGGCGGCCCAATCTTCTGCCCAACGCCGGAGTCGCTGAGCACTCGGGGAATTGAGGGCAACGGGGTTAACAGGATCGACAGACTGCTTGCCTTGAGACTTCGGATCCGAGGGTTGAATCAACCGAGCCTCGATCGCACGAACCTGCTCAATGGCCGTAGACAGCAAAACCATCGGATCGCTGGAGGCATCGGTAGACTCGATGGCCTGAAGGGCCTCATCGACCCCGGTCAAGACCGCCACTAGTTGTGGTCGGATCTCCTCCGGAAAATCAGACAACCCCGACACATGCAGGGTGAAGGCACCAAAGGCACGGTTCAGCGTCCGGGAGGATTGCAGCCAAACGGCCCGGGCTTCCCGAAAGCGCCCGTCCGAAGCCCTCAATGCCACGGCGGCGGTCGATTCCTGGATCAACTTCAAGTAACCCGCTGTCAGCGATTCTTCACCCGCACGCACGACCGGATCGGCCCACCGGGCCGCCCGACCGGCCTGCCTACGAATCTCGGCTGCATCCTCCGCAACCAAGGCTCTGGACAGCCGATCGCGGCCCTCCACCACGGCCGCATTGGCGTCGTCCGGCGCAAACAGAGAATCCCGGTCGAGCATCCAGGACCGGCCCGGGCTTTGCATCCACCCGGCGCGGATTCCGGCGGTTCTGGGATTCGCCAAAGACGCCTCGAGCAACTCCATTGCCCGAAGCGTGCGGTCGACCGATTGCAAGTCTTGGCCCGAGAGCTGTCGGCGCATCATGCGCAAGGCGCCCATTATTTCGCTAGCGACCTCGGTCGCGCTGTGGATTTCTGAATGCGCCAGAGCGCCATCGAGCACCAGGGCTAAGTCGCCCAAGAACAGGCGCTCATCCTGAAACCAGCTGCGGTCCGACGGATTGGACTCCGGCGACAAGAGCAGGAGGTTGTGAGAGGCCTTCTGAGAAAATGGTTCGGTATCCGGAAACTCTCGAAGCAACTTGAGGAAGAGATTCACCGCCGGAATCAGGTTGCCTTTCATTGTGTAGCAAATGCCCAAACGGTGCATCGCCTCCACCCGGATCCGGTCCGGAACATTGGGTTGTTCTAGCAGTTGCTCGTGAATGCGGATGGCACCGTTGTAATGGCCCAAGACCTCTTCCCTCCACGCACCCTCTTCCAGAGACAGTTGCAGCGGCAGCGGCGGCCCGGCCTGGAGCGAGCAAACAACCGCCCACCCCAGCAGGATCCATCCGAAAATTCTTCGATAGCCACATCGGTTCTTCATTCGACTGAGGAATCCCTGCCACGGCCCTGTTACCGCGCTATGACGGCCACGCTATTTCTCTACGGACGATGGATTCAAGCGTTCCCGCTGGCCAGCCGGCATCCGGCTCTTCAATCATGCACCTACAATGACCCCTTGGAGATGCCTAACCGCCTGCGTGTGGAGCCTGTCGTTGGGACTGACAGCGGCCGAACTGCACTTATCGTCACCGCTTGATTATCAGGTCGTTCAACGACGGACTATGGACCGCGGTACGGTCACTTTGACCGGGACCGATGGCTCGCTGGTCGATGGAGCGATTAGCCTGGAAACCCGATTTGTGGCCGACGGCCGTCCGAGCCCTTGGATCCGCAGAGATACCCCCACCTCGAAGGGACAATTCCGGTGCTCCGTGGAAATGCCCGCGGGCGGCTGGTTCCGGCTCGAGGTGCGCCAGCGGAGGGGCGACTCCGTGGTGGCCCAGACCCACATTGAACACTTGGGCATCGGCGAGGTGTTTGTGGTTACTGGACAGTCCAATTCGGCCAACCATGGCGAAGAACTCCAGAAGCCCCAGTCGGGATGGGTCACCACCTTCGACGGCATGCACTGGCGTCCGGCCCTAGACCCGCAACCCGGTGCCAGCGGCGGCGGCGGCAGCTTCCTGCCCCCCTTTGGCGACGCGCTGTCCAAGCGCTTGGGCGTCCCGGTTGGCCTCGTTGCCTGTGGCATCGGAGCAACCAGTATCCGCGAGTGGCTGCCCAAGGGTTCCCGCTTTCCCAACCCGCCGACCCTGACCCAACGGGTCCGCCGGCTCGACTCCGGGGAGTGGGAAAGTGACGGCGCGGCTTTCGAAGGTCTGGTGAGCCGCTTGACTCCCTTAGGACCCGGTGGATTCCGTGCGGTTCTGTGGCATCAGGGAGAGAGCGATGCCAACCAGGCGGATGCCTCACGGACCCTCGCCGGCGCCCGCTACCGGGAATACCTGAGCACCGTGATCCAAGAATCCCGACGACGCATTGGCTGGGAGCCGCCGTGGTTCGTGGCGCAAGTCAGCTACCATGTGCCGGGCGACGAGGCCTCGGCCGACATCCGAGCGGCACAAGCTTCTCTGTGGCAGGAAGGCATCGCCCTCGAGGGGCCAGACTCCGACGCCCTCAAGGGCCCCCTGCGAGACTCGGGCGGCAAGGGTGTGCATTTCAGCGGGCCCGGCCTTCGCGAGCACGGCAAGCGCTGGGCCGACAAGGTGGGTGCCTGGATCGCCTCACCGGCCGCGCACCGGAACTCCACGACTCAATAGGCGATGGCTCAGCGCCAACACGAGTCACCATGAGCTAACACGAGCCAACCCAGAGGCGACGGTCTTCACCGCCTGAAGTTTTACTTGATGCTCAGGCAAACGCCTTGGGACAGTAACATCTCATGAAGTACATCTTCGTTACGGGCGGCGTCGTGAGCTCCCTAGGCAAGGGCCTCACCGCGGCGGCGCTCGGAACCCTGCTGGAGAATCGCGGACTGACCGTCGCATTCCAGAAGTTCGATCCGTATCTGAACGTCGATCCCGGTACCATGAGCCCGTATCAACATGGCGAGGTTTACGTGCTGGACGATGGTGCCGAGACAGACCTAGACCTCGGGCACTATGAGCGCTTCACCAATACCAAACTGAGCCGGGCCAACGCGACGACGAGCGGACAGGTCTACGAGCAGGTGCTCAAGAACGAGCGCGATGGAGTGTATCTGGGCAAGACCGTGCAAGTCATTCCGCACGTCACCGACGAGATCCAGCGGCGCATCACCCATCTGGCCTCCAAGTCTGGGGCCGACGTGCTCATCACCGAAATCGGCGGTACGGTCGGTGACATCGAGGGATTGCCCTTTTTGGAGGCCATTCGCGAGTTCGCCCTCGAGGCTGGGCCTGGCAACGTGTGCTTCATTCACGTCACCTATGTTCCGTTCATCAAGGCAGCCGGTGAACTGAAGACCAAACCTTCGCAGCAAAGCGTGGCCAAACTGCGGGAGATCGGCCTGGCTCCGCACGTGCTCGTGGCCCGCTGCGAGCTACCGCTCGGCCAAGAGGTCCGCAGCAAGCTGTCGATGTTCTGCAATGTCCCGTTCAAAGCAGTGATCGAGGAGAAGGACGTCGACCACACCATTTACGAGGTGCCGTTGATGCTGCAGCGCGAGAATATGGACGACCTGGTCTGCCAGACGCTGCAGTTGAATTTGCCGCCGGCCAACATGGCCCACTGGCAGGACATCGTCCGCCGCCTGATCGCCCCCCAGCACCGGGTGTGCATCGGTGTGGTTGGCAAGTATATCGAACTTCAGGATGCCTACAAATCGGTCTACGAATCCCTCAAGCACGCGGGCATCGCGACCGACGCCGGGGTACAAATCGTCCAAATCGAGGCCGAAGACCTCGAAGGAGATGATCCGGCCAAGAAGCTCAAAGACCTCGGGGGCATCCTAGTTCCCGGCGGATTCGGTGACCGAGGCATCGAGGGCAAGATTCGCGCGGCCCGCTACGCCCGCGAGGCAGGGATCCCCTACCTGGGCCTGTGCTTGGGTATGCAAATCGCCACCATTGAATTCGCCCGCAACGTGCTGGGCTTGACGGGAGCCAACTCCACCGAGTTCGCTGAGAACACTCCGCACCCGGTGATCCATCTTCAGGAGACGCAGCGTCACGTGAAGCGCAAGGGCGGCTCCATGCGTCTCGGAGCCCAAGAATGCGCGCTGAAGCCCGGATCACTGGCACAGCGTCTTTATGGCAAGGAGATCGTCTCGGAGCGCCATCGCCACCGCTACGAGTTCAATAACGCCTACCGCGAGGCCTTCGAGGGCGCCGGATTTATCATCGGTGGCACTACGTCGGACAACCAACTGGTGGAGATGATTGAGATCCCCTCGCACCCGTACTTCATCGCCACTCAGTCTCATCCGGAATTCCTGAGCAAGCCCAACCGGCCGCACCCGCTCTTCGTCGGCTTTATCAAGGCGGCGCACGAACGGTTGCATCAGCGCGCGATCTGAGG
>Ga0209444_10001073_pt1 | contig 15210 bp, 15 predicted proteins | sample LauGreFaBDMM15DN_2_FD_188215 | JGI IMG/M metagenome (GOLD analysis project Ga0209444, IMG submission 188215) | Freshwater lake microbial communities from Lake Michigan, USA - Fa13.BD.MM15.DN (SPAdes) (version 2) | ecosystem: Environmental > Aquatic > Freshwater > Lake | place: Lake Michigan...
ATCACCCATCCAGATTAATCCATTGATTGGAATACTAAACTCTTTCCGAGTAAATCCACTTTCAAAAATGAGTCCGATTCCCCCGTTAAAAATGTCGCGTGCGAGCGTTTCTATTCCGAACACAATGGATGGATACAATGCCCATTTGTGTATAAATGCCGCCCATTTCACCGAGATAAATACACCAAACTGGTAAAACTCCTCCTCTGTCCAATTGAATTCAATTTCTTTTTTCAGCTCGTTCAATTTCTTTTCATACGCATGTTCATCGATGAAATCAGGAGAAAGTCCAGGTATAACGCTGCATTCACCGAGTGCGGTGTGGCCGTTTGAAAGTCGCACACTTAACACCCATGAAGGTTTGTCGTAAAGTATCCCGCGACTTGTACCGCTAGGATTCTTGAAATTGAGCAGTTTTTTTTCGATGTGAATTTCCATGGAGCTAGGAATGGTGATAAGGTTCTCCCTTCAAAATGGTATAGGCACGGTATAGCTGTTCTAGGAAAATCATTCGAACCATTTGATGCGAAAAAGTCATTTTAGACAAAGACAATTTAGCATTCGCACGTTCATAAACGTCCTCACTAAATCCATAAGCCCCACCAATAACAAAGAGTAGATTCCCGTTAACGGACATTTGTTTTTTGTCCAGCCATTGCGCAAATTCCACAGAGCTTTGATGCAGGCCATTTTCATCCATAAGAATAAGGTAATCTGTTGGGATGACTTTTGCGAGAATCAATTCGCCTTCTTTTTTCTTTAATTGATCTTGACTGAGGGATTTTGGATTTTTCACGTCTGGTATTTCCACTCGTTCGAAGGAACAATAATGCTGTAGTCTTGAAATGTATCGGTCCTCCCCTGCTTTTATATCCGGAAAAGCCGTTTTACCCAGAACAAAAAATTTGATTTTCATATCAAGCCATTTGAACCGCTTCGACACCTTTAATTTCAGGGGCGGCTTGCTTCAACGCTTCTTCGAGTCCACCTCTCAGTGTCATGTGACTCATGGAACAATCGGAGCAAGAGCCAATTAATTTAACGCGAACGATGTAATCATCAGTGATTTCTGCTAATTCCATGTCACCACCATCTGCATGTAGAAATGGACGTAATTGATTCAAGGCTATGTTTACTCTTTCTGAAAGTGATGCTTTTACTTGCTCATTCATAAATGACTTCTATTGAATTTTAGCTTTCAGTTTTGTTAGCTCGTCAACAAAGGTATGAACTAATTCATCAAAGGCCAATGCTGTTGGTGTATTTTCCTGATAAACAGCAGGTCTTCCTGAATCACCTGCTTCACAAACACTTTGAACCAAAGGAATACTTCCAAGAAATGGAACCTTCATTCCATGCGCAAGGTTTTTCGCACCATCGCGACCGAAAATGTAATATTTATTGTTGGGTAATTCAGCTGGTGTAAACCAAGCCATGTTTTCAACGACACCAATGACAGGTACTTTGAGCGTATCCATTTGAAACATATTAATTCCACGTCGGGCATCGGCAAGAGCAACTTCTTGCGGTGTACTAACGATCACGACACCATCTAATGGAACAGTTTGAACTAAAGACAAATGGATATCGCCAGTTCCAGGTGGAAGGTCCACTAATAAAAAGTCCAATTCACCCCAATGTGCATCCGTAAATAACTGTGTTAGTGCTTTCGAAGCCATGGGTCCACGCCAAACGACAGCATTATCTTGATCCGTGAAGAACCCAATCGAAAGGATTCCGATGCCGTTGGCATCAACCGGTTGAATGAGTCCTTTTCCGTCAATATCCACCATTTTAGGACGCTCACCTACGAGGTCAAACATTGTTGGCATGGAAGGACCATAAATATCCGCATCGACGATTCCAACTTTATATCCTTGTTTTTGAAGTCCACCAGCTAAGTTGGCCGTGATGGTTGATTTACCAACCCCACCTTTACCAGAGGCAATGGCAACAATATACTTGACATCTGGAAGGATTTTTCGACGAGCGCTTCTATTTTCAGTGCTCATTCCTTTAATCACACAGGATAACGATATTTTCTCACCAAAAACACGCTTTAAATTAAATTCGATTGCTTCTTGCATGCGTTTTCTAGCGTGCAGTGCAGGATTAGAGATTTGAACGGTAAGGGTAATTTTTTCCTCGGAGATCTCTAAATCTTCGATCAAGTTTAAACTGACCAAATCATTTTTCAAATCGGGTTCAACAATTTTACCGAGGGTGTTGAGGATATTTTCTCTTGTAAGTTCCATAAGAAATTAAGGGTGAAATGATTGGATTGAATGATACATAAAATCGATGACTTTTTTTGAGTCTCCGCGTTCAGTGTTTCGGATTTCGTAGTAGATTCCATTGATTTTTTTGACCGCATAAATGTGGTAAGTGAGTTTTTTCTCTTTAGTAAAAGCTGATTTCTCTTTGCGACAATAGGTTAATATATCTTTTTCCTCCTTCAACATCGTAAACTGAAAGTAATTTGTTTTTTTATTGTCTTTTAATAGATCCTTTTTAAACTCTTCAAAGCGGTAAAGGTTATCTCCATAATCCTCTATGAACAATTGAAAATTTCGTCCAACAGAAATAGTCCATTTGTATCCACCTTCATCGTAATCAACATTTGGTTTAAATGAAGCGCCTATTCCGGCAGTTGCATCAGGAATCATAATGCTTGCTTCGATGTCGAATTTTCGCATATCCACTTTCTGAAATTGGAAATAATCGAATTTTTCTTGTGAATGATCATTTCCATCTTGACATTGTGAAAATGAAGACAAGATCAAGGCCAATAGAAAAATACATCTCAGTTGATTCATTTTACAAAGATACATATTTGATATGAGTAGATTTTTTCTGAACTTCGCAATATGCAAAAACAATTTGTTTTCCTTTCTGGATTATTCATCATGTTATCCATTGTCCTAGGCGCAATGGGCGCACATGCATTAAAAGAGATTTTAGCGCCAACACAATTCGACTCCTTTGAAGTGGCGGTTAGGTACCAAGGATTTCTTTCGATGGGAATTTTGATTATCGCTTTGAATTCCGATCGTTTTTCCTTCCCCCTACAAAAGATTTTGGGATCTATGATGATTGGAATGTTGCTTTTTTGCGTGTCCATTTATCTGCTAGTTGCCTTTAAAACCCTACATTGGTCAACATCCTTTATTGGACCCATTACGCCAATTGGAGGTGCTATTTCTATCATTAGCTGGCTTGTCTTTTTATTTCGTTTGATTAAAAATTAATCTTTTTCAAAACATTTTTTGCAATTATGTTTTGATATTAAAGAATAGTTTTTACTTTTGATTAGTTTTTAATCTTTTTAACGATTAGTATTTAAGCATTATGAATAAACTCAGCATCGGATCAAAGCTTCCTGCATTTACAGGAATCGATCAAAATGGAAAGGAATGGAACGCGAACAGTTTCAATGGCAAGTGTTTAGTTGTTTATTTTTATCAGAAAGATAACACGCCTGGATGCACAGTACAAGCCTGTAGTCTCCGTGACGATTATTCTTTGTTAACGGAAAACAACATCGCTATTCTTGGTGTAAGTGCAGACAATGTATCCTCTCACAAAAAATTTAGCGATAAGTTCAACTTACCATTTCCATTAATCGCTGATACAGATAAGGTGATATTGAATTTATTCGGTGTTTGGGGAGAGAAGAAATTCATGGGTAAAACCTATGATGGTATTCACCGAACAACCTTTTTATTTGATGAGTTAGGTACCTTAATCTCCGTTATCGAGAAGCCAAACACAAAGAACCATGGGAGTGAAGTGTTAGGATTTTATACATCCTGATTTAGTTCGTAAATAGTTTACGAACATCCCCGCTTACATTTGTAGAAATTTAATCACCGAGTCAACCAACTCAATAAAAAACAAACGATATGTCAAAGTCAAAAGAACAAAACGTAGAAAAATTAAAAGCACTCCAATTAACACTGGAGAAGTTAGACAAAACCTTTGGTAAAGGAGCAGTTATGAAACTCGGGGATTCCCCAGTAGAAAAAGTGGAAGTAATTCCAACTGGTTCCATTACTTTGGATTTAGCTTTAGGCATTAATGGCTATCCAAAAGGGCGTGTAGTAGAAATTTATGGTCCAGAGTCCTCCGGGAAAACTACCCTAGCCATTCATGCGATTGCAGAAGTACAAAAGCAAGGTGGAATTGCTGCCTTTATCGATGCAGAACATGCGTTCGATCAATTCTACGCTCAAAAACTAGGAGTTGACATAGCGAATTTATTGATTTCGCAGCCAGATAATGGAGAGCAAGCCTTAGAAATCGCGGACAATTTAATTCGTTCGGGAGCAGTCGACTTAGTCGTTATTGACTCCGTTGCTGCCTTAACACCAAAAGCAGAAATTGAAGGTGAAATGGGTGATTCTCAAATGGGATTACAAGCCCGTTTGATGTCCAAAGCGCTACGTAAACTAACCGGATCCATCAACAAAGCTGGATGCTGCTGTATATTCATCAATCAATTACGTGAAAAAATTGGTGTGATGTTCGGTAATCCGGAAACAACAACAGGTGGAAATGCCTTGAAGTTTTATGCTTCAGTACGCCTGGACATTCGTCGTGCTGCTCAAATAAAAGAAGGCGAAGAAATCATCGGTAACCGTGTCAAAGTGAAAGTGGTAAAAAACAAAGTAGCCCCGCCGTTTAGAAAAGCTGAATTCGACATTTTGTATGGAGAAGGGATTTCGAAAATTGGTGAAATCATCGATCTTGGAGTGGATTTAAATATCCTTAAGAAAAGTGGTTCATGGTTCTCGTATGGCGAAACCAAACTTGGACAAGGACGTGATTCGATTAAATCAATTTTAATGGATAATCCTGCTCTAGCTGAAGAATTAGAAGAGAAAATTAAAAAAGCTCTTGGTTCACCCGCTTCAAAAGAAGAGGTGTTGCAAGACTAAGTGCATATCGTTTGGTTGAAAACGGCATCCTCGGGTGCCGTTTTTTTTATCATAAAATATTTCACTATTTTTGATGTGAAACAAAATCAAAAACTATGAAAACATTTATTGGCTTATTTCTACTCGTGTCGATTGTTATGACAATGAACACTGGGTGTAAAAAGAAAGGTTGTACAGACAGTACCGCAACAAATTTTAACAGTGCAGCAAAAAAGGACGATGGAACGTGTCTTTATGCTCCAACAATTACCTTGAATGGAAATGCAACAGTTAGCCTGAATGTTGGCGCAACATATACTGATGCCGGCGCAACTGCCATCAACAAAGATGGATCAGCTGTTACCGTTACCACAACGAGCACAGTGAACACTGCTAATAAAGGCACATACACAGTGACCTATACAGCAACAAATGCAAACGGAACAACTACCGCTCAACGTACAGTGAATGTGGTCATAGGACAAGGTAACTGGTTAGTTTCTTGGAGTCTGTCTAGTAATTGTGGCGCAACAGCTTTCCCACTTTCGAACGCGCCAGCGATCACAGCAGGAAGCAATGCTACCTCATTAAACATTGACAACATGTTCAGCTTAATTGGCGGGTCCGCAACAGCAACTATTAGTGGTTCATCTGTAAGCATTCCACAACAAACTGTCGATGCGACTATTGGTCAAATTACCTTCTCTGGAACAGGAACGATGAATGACCAAGGAAATATCATTATCATCACGTATACGTATGACAACAATGCTCCTTTAATTGGTGGTACGGGAACATGCACCGCAACATACATCAAGCAATAAGTTGATCTACTTCCATTTGAAAGGCAGATTTTACATCTGCCTTTTTTTTGTCGTATATGTTACAATTCGTTTCATCTAGCTTCCTTAACTTTGCGCCATGGGAAAATTCAACGACATCGTAAAATCAGATATTCCAACTTTGGTGGACTTTTACGCCACTTGGTGTGGACCCTGTAAAACAATGAGTCCCATTTTAGAAGACCTAAAAAAACAAATGGGTTCAAAAATTCGAATTCTCAAAATCGATGTCGATAAAAACCAAGACGTAGCCGCACGATTCAAAGTAAGAGGAGTACCAACATTCATCCTATTTAAAAATAGTGAAGTGCTTTGGCGTGAAAGTGGTGCTTTCCCATTGACTACTTTGAAGGCTAAAATTCAAGCAGTTTTGTTAAAAACGTAACCCTTCTATTTTTCTTGCGTATTTGCATACCTAGGCGGAAAACTTTACTTTTGCCAACGTTAAATATTTTAAAGAAATTAGTATGGAATCAATGATGATTTATGTGCCTATTGTAATGGCAATTATCGGACTGCTATTTATGGCAATGAAGAGGGCTTGGGTGTTGAAACAAGACGCTGGAGATGGAAAAATGAAAGAGATTTCGGATTACATCTACGAAGGTGCGCTTGCATTTTTAAAAGCAGAGTATCGACTTTTAGCCATTTTTGTGTTAATGGCAAGTGTCGTTTTAGCTGGAATTTCATTCATCGTTCCAACAACACACATATTAATAGTAGTAGCATTTATTTTCGGTGCATTTTTCTCCGCTTTAGCTGGGAATATGGGAATGAAAATCGCTACAAAAACAAATGTTCGCACAACGCAAGCTGCTCGCACTAGTTTACCACAGGCATTGAAAGTATCTTTCGGCGGTGGAACAGTTATGGGACTTGGAGTTGCCGGTTTGGCAGTTTTAGGTTTAACAGCTTTCTTTATTTTCTTTTTCCATTACTTCATGGGTGGAACTTGGGGGTCTGATGGAACTGAAAAAATGACAATCGTTTTGGAAACCCTTGCTGGATTCTCTTTAGGAGCTGAGTCAATTGCATTGTTTGCACGTGTTGGTGGTGGTATTTATACGAAAGCTGCCGATGTTGGTGCTGATTTAGTTGGTAAAGTAGAAGCTGGTATCCCAGAAGATGATCCTCGTAATCCTGCAACTATTGCAGATAACGTTGGTGATAATGTTGGTGACGTTGCTGGTATGGGTGCCGATTTATTTGGTTCTTATGTTGCAACTGTTTTAGCAGCAATGGTTTTAGGTAACTATGTAATTAAAGACATGGGAGGAAATATCGCTGATGCATTTGGTGGAATAGGTCCAATTTTATTACCAATGTCAATCGCGGGAATCGGTATTGTAATTTCTATCATTGGAACGTTCTTGGTGAAAATCTCTAATAATGATGCGAAAGAAGCTCAAGTTCAAAGAGCATTGAATATCGGAAACTGGGTTTCTATTGCTTTAGTAGCTGTTTCATGTTTTATTCTTGTAAACTGGATGTTGCCTGCTAAAATGCAAATGAATTTCTATGGAGAAGGATTGAAAGAAATTTCTTCCATGCGCGTATTCTACGCCACGTTAGTTGGTTTGGTTGTTGGAGCAGTTATTTCTTCAGTCACTGAGTATTACACTGGATTGGGTAAAAAACCAATTTTAAAAATAGTTGAAAAATCAAGTACAGGAGCTGGAACAAATATCATCGCCGGTTTAGCAACGGGTATGATTTCTACGTTCCCAACAGTTATATTATTTGCTGCAGCAATTTGGACTTCTTACGCATTCGCTGGATTCTATGGTGTTGCCTTAGCTGCTTCTGCCATGATGGCAACAACTGCTATGCAATTAGCAATCGATGCATTCGGACCTATTTCTGATAATGCTGGAGGTATTGCTGAGATGAGTGAATTGCCAAAAGAAGTTCGTGAGCGTACAGATATTTTAGATTCAGTAGGTAACACAACTGCTGCAACAGGAAAAGGTTTTGCTATCGCTTCTGCTGCATTGACATCTCTAGCCTTATTTGCTGCTTATGTAACCTTTACAGATATTGACGGAATTAACATCTTTAAAGCTCCCGTTTTAGCAATGTTATTTATTGGAGCAATGATTCCAGTTGTATTCTCTGCATTAGCAATGAATTCTGTTGGTAAAGCTGCCATGGATATGGTGCACGAAGTTCGACGTCAGTTTAGAGAAATTCCAGGAATCATGGAAGGAACTGGTAAGCCAGAATATGCAAAATGTGTAGACATTTCTACTAAAGCGGCTTTGCGTGAAATGATGTTGCCAGGTGTTCTAACAATCGGATTTCCAATTGCCATTGTATTATTAGGCGTATTGATTTATCCTGAAAACTACAAGTTAGTTGCTGAAATGCTTGGTGGTTATATGGCTGGAGTTACCGTTTCTGGTGTGCTTTGGGCTGTTTTCCAAAACAATGCTGGTGGTGCTTGGGATAATGCTAAGAAATCTTTCGAAGCAGGTGTTATGATTAATGGTGAAATGACTTACAAAGGTTCTGATGCTCATAAAGCAGCTGTAACTGGAGATACAGTTGGTGATCCTTTCAAAGATACTTCTGGTCCATCGATGAACATCTTAATCAAATTAACGTGTTTAATTGGATTAGTCATTGCACCAATCTTAGGAAATGGCGCTGCCTCTGAAGAATCAAACGGAAATGGAGCTTCAACTTGTGAAATGCGTGATGGAAAATGTATGTCTAACAAAATGTGCACTGGTGACAACAAAATGTGTCATGAAGGACAAACAATGAACACGAAATGTGACATGAGTAAATGTGCAGAAATGACGAAAGACGAATGCGCAAAAATGTGTGATGCAAAAGGATGTTCTCCGGAAGAAAAAGCAATTTGCATGGCTCATTACGGAAAAGACGGAAGTTGGTTAGGTGATGCTAACAAATGTGCGGATGACAAAAAAGCATGTTGTGACAAAAACTAATCACAAATCATAATGATTCTGAAAGCCACCTCAACAGGTGGCTTTTTTGTTTCTCGAATAAAAGAAATTAGCCTAATCCTATGGATTCCATTCATATCTTTGTTTCATGATTGAAAATCTAAATGCCAAGAACAAGGATTTCTTTGAACAAGTATTCCAAGTTGTCAAACTTATTCCTGTTGGACGCGTGACAACTTACGGTGCTATAGCCAACTACTTAGGTGCTACTAGAGCTGCGAGAATGGTTGGATGGGCGATGAATGCTTCTCACCAAATCCCAGGGATCCCAGCACATCGTGTCGTGAATCGCCTTGGATTACTGAGTGGAAAGATGCACTTTGTTTCACCCAATGCCATGCAACTAGCGCTGGAACATGAAGGCGTATACATTCAAGATGATCAAATCGTCCATTTTTCTGAAATCTTCTGGGATCCATCCCAAGAATTAAAATTACCTTAAAGATTCTATTAATTTTGCACAAAATTCAAGATATGAAATTCGCTACGAAAGCTATACACGCTGGAGTTCATCCAGATCCAGCAACAGGTGCTATTATGACACCTATTTACCAAACTTCTACTTATGTTCAAGATGGTGTTGGGAATCATAAGGGATATGAATATTCCCGTACCCAAAATCCCACGCGTCATGCGCTTGAAAAAAACATCGCAGCGATTGAAAACGGGAAATTTGGCGCTTGTTTTGGTTCAGGACTAGCAGCAATTGACTGTGTGTTAAAAATGTTGAATCCAGGTGATGAAGTCATTTCTACCAACGATTTATACGGAGGTTCCTACCGTATTTTTAGAACGATATTTGAAAAATATGGCATTAAATTCCATTTTGTAAATATGCAAGATGTAGCTGCTGTTGCCGCATTAATCAATGAAAATACCAAAATGATTTGGGTGGAAACGCCAACGAATCCAATGATGAACATCATCGATATCGAAGCTATGGCAACCATTTCCAAATCAGCTGGTGCGATGTTGTGCGTGGATAATACCTTCGCGACTCCATACTTGCAAAATCCTTTAGACTTGGGAGCAGATATCGTGATGCATTCTGTTACGAAATACCTTGGTGGACACTCAGACGTTGTGATGGGTGCTTTGGTTTGTTCGGATGAAAAAATTGCGGATGAAATGTACCGCATTCAGAACTCCTCTGGAGCTGTGACTGCCCCAATGGACTCTTTTCTCGTGTTACGTGGAATTAAAACCTTGCATTTACGTGTTCAACGTCATTGTGAAAATGGAGAAAAAGTCGCTCGCTATTTAGCTACTCATCCAAAAATCGACAAGGTTTATTGGCCAGGATTTGAAACACATCCGAATCACGACGTAGCGAAAAAGCAAATGCGTGGATTCGGCGGAATGATTTCTTTCACCTTAAAAGGAAACCATTTGGAAGATGCTTTGAGTATTGTGAAAAAAGTCGATATTTTCGCTTTAGCAGAATCATTAGGTGGCGTAGAGTCATTAATTGGGCATCCAGCAACCATGACGCATGCTTCTATCCCTAAAGACGTACGTGAGCAAAGTGGCGTGGTAGATTCATTGATTCGCTTAAGTGTTGGTGTCGAAGACGCAGATGACTTAATTGCAGACCTTACGCAAGCGCTCGCTTAATTTATAATTGATCTAAACTTTTAAAGAACTGTTCCTTTTTCGCTGGTGAAAGAGGAATAGCCGTGCCGTCCTTAAGAATTACCGATCCTCCATCGTGCTTGTCATAGCGCTCCACGCAATTTAAATTAATCAAATGGGACTGATGAACGCGGAAAAATTGAAGTCCGCTAAGTAAAGTGTCATAATCCTTTAAAGTCTTAGATACCAATATTTTTTTTCCGTCATTTAGGTAAAAGAACGTGTAGTTTTTATCCGCTTCGCAATGTACAATATCGTCAATTTCTACAACAAAAATGCTTTCTTGCGTTTTTAAAACAAGCTTACGTTTAAGGTGAGGTTGAATGTTGTTCTGTAGGGCACTCATCTGAGTTTCATCCTTTTTATGGGAAAGCATTTGAATGGCATTCATCACTGCGTTGCGCAGTTCATCGGCATCAATTGGCTTCAAAATGTAATCCAAGGCACTGAATTTAATCGCTTGAACGGCAAATTCTTGAAAAGCCGTGATAAAAATGATTTCAAACGATTTATTGGAAACACTTTTTAGTACATCAAAGCCATTTCCGTCTGGCATTTGTATGTCCAACAGGACAATATCAGGCTGAATGCGCTCAATCGCTTCAATTCCTGACTGCACACTTTCACCATCGGCATAAATATCCAACTTTAAATCAAATGATTCGAGCATTCTTCCAATGAACTCACGTGTAGGTTTTTCATCATCGATGATGAGTACTTTTCTAGTCATGATTTGAATTTAAAAGTTTTCAGTATCGAATTTCAATGGGAGAACAATTTTTACAAGTGTGCCGGACCCCTGTTGTTCATCTAAATCATTGAAAGTCAAACTTCCATTAAATTTATACTTTTTATTTAATATCTTAATTCTTTCTTGTGTAATATCAATCGCCATGCTTTTATGTGTGCGGATTTTTTTCGTTTGAGCCGATTTCTTTCTCCCCACTCCATTGTCCGTTATGGTTATTTCTAATTGGCCATTGTGTTCCTTCATATCCACGTGAATTTGACCGTTCTTGACTGTGTGAAGCTGTCCGTGTTCAATCGCATTTTCAATAAATGGCTGGGTGATCATGGGTGGAACCATCGCTTTGTTGTTCAATAAATCCTCTGAAACATTGAGTAGATAACTAAAGCGGTTTTCGAAACGCATTTTTTGCGTACTCAAATACTTATCCAAAATCTCTAGTTCCAATTCAATTGGAATAAATTCCTTTGGTGAGTTTTCCAGAATCAAGCGCATTAATCGGGAGAAATTCACCAAAAATTGAGAAGATTTCTCTGGATTATTCTCATAAATATAACTCTGAATTACCGACATAGCATTAAACACAAAATGCGGATTCATTTGAGCACGCAATAAGGTTTGTGAAAGTTCAGCCTCTCGTTGTTCCTGTCTTGAGCGGACTTGTTTCATGCGTAAAATCAAGATGACTAAACTAAAGACAATCGCAAATATGAAAATCAATGAAATATACAATTGCCGATCACTTACAAGTTTTAAGATTTCTTGTTCCTTCTTTTCCTTTTCGATTCTACGTTGCTGAAGTTCAATGAGTCTTTCCCTTTCTTCACGTAGATTGCCAGAGGTCAAATCACCAATTTTCGCTTCATTTCTCTTAATGGAATTCGACTCTAAAAATTCGATGTATGCATTTTGAAATTTCAAGGCATTTCGTAAGTCGCCATTTTTCATCGATAGCTGAGAAAGTAGTTTATAGCGATCAATCAATCGAATGGAATGCACGGCTTTATCACTTTCAATAGATAATTCCAAATAGTGTTTGGCGTTTTTTAGGTCTCCGATTTGAATGCACAATTGACCGAAATCTTGATAAACCTCCGCTAATTCAGTCTCCAGCTTTTCCCTCTGAAAAAACGAAATAGCTTGACCAAAAGCGGATTTCGCCAAATCTATTTTCCCTTGAACTGCCGCAATATTCCCTTTGGAATGTAAGCACTGTGCCATATGGTACTGATCCGTTTCCGTTGAAAAATACTGCTGTGCCTTTACCACATAATGAAAGGCAAGGGTTAGCTGATTTTGATGCAAATACACTTTGGAAAAAAATAATTCGATCATTGCGATCGCTTGATCATCATGAAATTCTCTCGCTAACTGTAAAGCGCGCTTCAAATAACCCAAAGATTCTGTCCAATTCCCTACATAAGAGGAATACTTTGCGATTTCAATAAACGAGTGTATTTTCAACTGATCGATATGCAATTCCTCGGCCAATCTAATTGCTTGTAATTCTTTTTGAACCGCTCCTTCCAAATCTAAAAAGTAACCATAATTGCGCGCTTGATTGTGTAAGGCCAAAACTAGAATTTCTCTTTTTTGAGAACGTTTAGCGAAAGAAATAGCTCGATTTGAAGCCCAAAAAGCGGAATCACGCAGGGACCTATTCATATACAAACGTGAGATATCTTGATAAATCAGAGAAGATTGCGCATTATTTCTCTTTTTTTCGGTGAAAAGCAAGCTAGAATCAGTTATTTCTTTTGCTCGCGACCATTTTTCAGAAATTAATTCATACTCAAAATGAATACGGTTATATCGAAACACAAAGTCCTTGGATGAAAAGGAAACAGTAGCTAATTGCCTAGAAAAAACAGATTTAAACTGTTCAATATTTCCAGATTTTACCAAATATTCCGCATAAATAAGGCTAATTTTTTGTTGCGCGTCTTTTCCAGAATACCTCGTCCGAGTTGACTGTAATTGAAAAATATCTTGTTTCCATTTCCGAGAATCCTCGCGTGCATAATAATCAATGAGTTCGATTTTGGCAGCTAATTCCTCTGAAGGTGATCTTGATGCTGACAGTTGTTCATTGAGTTGATTTAGTCTTTTTGGTGTGCCTTGAGCGAGATTCGAAAAGACGAATAAAACGCAAAAAATGCCCAGAAGTAAAAATCGTTTCAACATCGTGCAACTAATATACGATTTTTCTACGTCTTAAGTTCATTGTCTGAATTCAACTTTCATGCGATTCATTCATCTTAAAAATTAGTCGTAAATTCGTAAATTATCAACCTCAATGAAGGTTTCAATGACACAAAATACTATGAATAAATTACGTTCTCTCCTTTTTCCATTATTGGCTTTCATTCTTTTTATTGGATTTTCCTTTGAATCAAAAGCATCTCATATTATTGGAGGTGAAATTTATTATGACTCCTTAGGAAACAATCAATACAAAGTGACTATCGAAATTTACCGCGATTGCAACTCTGCTACTGGCTTTGACTCACCATTGAATTACACAGTGTTTTACATGGACGGAACCATTTACGCTTCCTATGACGTATCCATTTTCAGCCAAAATATTTTACCAATCGTCTATGACGATCCATGTGTAACTCCACCGAACGACATTTGTGTTGAACGTGCGATTTACGTCGATACAATTACACTTCCCTTTAACGTCGAAGGATATTACCTTTCTTATCAACGGTGTTGCTGGGCGGGAAACATTGATAATATTGTGGATCCCTCAAACAATGGTATTACTTTAACCACGTACATTCCAGGATCTTCCTTAATCAACGTTCCTAATCAAGGTGCGCGATTCATCAATTATCCACCACTCGTGTTGTGTTCTCAAAACACCTTGAACTTCGATCATTCTGCTTTTGATCCGGATGGTGATTCACTCGTCTACGAACTCATGGCGCCATTGCTGGGTGGAAGTATTGCCAATGTGGTGCCGAATCCAGAAACTTCTGGCCCCTATGCTCCAGTAAACTGGAATCCAACGTATACTGAATTTGTGCCATTTGGAACTGGATCGAACATCACGATTAATTCCCAAACTGGAATGATGGCATTTACGCCTAACCTCATTGGGAACTATGTTGCTGGTGTTGCCGTAAAGGAATACCGAAATGGCATCTTAATAAACACGAAAATCCGAACATTCGGTTACCGCGTAGTGGCATGTCAAGTTGAACTTCCCATTGAAGTCGACGTCACTGGTCCAACACAATTGATTGAAGATTGTGGCTTTGCAGGATTCATTGTCGGACGCACGGACGCAACAGAAAACCTCATCGTTCAAGTATTATTAAGCGGAACAGCGACAAACGGGGAGGATTATCCGTACATCGATGACACATTGGTTATTCCAGCAGGCGTTCTTTCTGACACGATTGGTATTTCCGCCATTTTTGATGGGCTCATTGAAGGAAATGAAACGGTATTCTTTAACGTAATCGTTCCGAATCCATGTGATGGCACTTTCGACACGACTTCTATTTCCTTAACCATCATCGATTATTTACCAATGACAATTAAAGCACTAGACTCCGTGAATGTATGTGCCGATTTCGGCGAATGGACCAGCATGTGGTGTCAAGTAGAGAATGGTGTGCCACCTTACTCCTATTACTGGCAACCGAGTAATTTCCCAAATAACGATACGGTAAATGTGGATCCAACAATCTTACAACCAAACTTGAACATCTTCACGGTAAATACTTTGGATCAATGTGGGAAAACAATTGTTTCTCCAGATGTCCGAGTGTACAATCAATGTCCATTGGTCGTACCAAATGTTATCACCACAAACGACGATCAAGTTAACGACATCCTAATCATCCGCAATTGGGAAGATTACGACAAAGTGAGTCTCAGCGTATTTAACCGTTGGGGGAATGTTGTATATAGCAACGAAGACTACAAAAACGATTGGGGCGGAAAAGATCTCTCCGGAAATAAACTAGAAGATGGCGTGTATTTCTACACAGTTACACCGAAAAGTGACAAGTATGAATACGACGATGTTGATCGGACCTTATATACCCTGCATGGATTTATTCACATCGTGAACAATAAATAAGCAA
>Ga0209444_10001074_pt1 | contig 15203 bp, 11 predicted proteins | sample LauGreFaBDMM15DN_2_FD_188215 | JGI IMG/M metagenome (GOLD analysis project Ga0209444, IMG submission 188215) | Freshwater lake microbial communities from Lake Michigan, USA - Fa13.BD.MM15.DN (SPAdes) (version 2) | ecosystem: Environmental > Aquatic > Freshwater > Lake | place: Lake Michigan...
CCCAAGGCGGGCAGCTGGTCGATGTCCCGCTCCGAAAGCTGGCCCGAGGACCACAGCCAATCGAAGACCTGATGAGTGTTTTCTGCGTCCATGAACAATTCTGAGATCCAAGCTGCCTTCCAGTGATCGAAGCTGGACCGCTTCGGCGATCGTTCCCTGCCTAGGAGGTCTTCGAGCGGCCTCCGAGATTTGTACCACAGCCTCAGCCTCGCCCGTGCACCTCCGAGGTAGGGCGATTTCTCCGAAAGCGCCATGTCTGCAGAGCCGGACCGCTGCGGAGATCGTTCCCTATTTCGGAGGCCTTCGGGCTACAGCCCGGGGTCTTGTTGCAGGGTCATCGCATCAAACGGATCGGTTGAATTCGCTCAAGGCGGCGGCGAGTTGGGCGGAGGACATGGATTTGCGCAGGGCGGCCATTTCGGCGTTGGCTCGTACGTCGCAGCGCTCGTTGAGCGGGTGTCCGGCGTGGCCCTTGAGCCAGCGCCATTCAATTTGGTGACGGCTCACTAAGCCGTCGAGCTGTTGCCAGAGGTCGACGTTTTTCACGGGCTCCTTGGTGGAGGTCTTCCATCCGTTGCGCTTCCATCCGTGGATCCAAGACAGGATCCCCTGACGCAAGTATTGGGAGTCGGTGAAGAAGACGATTTCGCAGGCCTGATTGAGCACGTTGAGCGCTTGAATGGCGGCCTGAAGTTCCATCCGGTTGTTGGTGGTCGCCGCCACCGCTCCGCCGATTTCTAACTCCTGTCGACCATACTGCAACACCGCCGCCCAGGCCCCGGGCCCAGGATTCCCCTGACATCCGCCGTCGGTATGGATGGTGACACGCTTCAACGAGCGACAGTCTGGGAGCGGAGCGGCCAAAGGGGAAGCCGGCACCGCAGCCCGATCATAACAGCGAACAGGGTCCGATCTTGAGACTGCCTGATACCGATCTTGCCGATTCGGGGCCCCTGCCGCCTAATAGGCCACAACGTTCCATGATCCCGCTCCAAGCGCCGTTCACCGCCGACAAAATCCAGGCCCTCAAGGTCGGGGATGAGGTCCTGATCTCCGGGGTCCTCTTCACGGGCCGCGATGCCGTCCATAAATACCTGCACGAAGGTGGGGAGCTACCGCCCGAGGTGAACCTCCGCGACGGGATCATCTACCACTGCGGACCGGTGGTGCTGAAGGATTCGGATGGCTCGTGGAAGGTCACCGCCGCCGGGCCCACGACGTCGATCCGCGAAGAGCCTTATCAGGCCGACATTATCCGCGACCACGGCTTGCGCGGCGTCATTGGTAAGGGCGGCATGGGCGACAAGACTCTCGGGGCCTGCCAAGAGCATGGCTGTGTTTATTTGCACGCCATCGGTGGCGCGGCTCAGGTGCTGGCCGAATGCGTGGTGCGCGTGCGCAATGTATACCTGCTCGAAAAGTTCGGATCGCCCGAGGCCATTTGGGAGTTGGAGGTGCGTGATTTCCCCGCCGTGGTGACCATGGATTCCCACGGTCGTTCGCTCCACCGTGAGGTGTACGCCGCCAGCGCGGCGGCCCTTCAGGAACGGGTCTGAACCCGCATGGACTTGGCTGAATTGGGTTGGGATGCGGTTTGGGAAGGCAACTTCACCGCACATCGCCAAGGCGGCCTCGAGCCCGCGCGGGTCGTCCACGAAGACAAACTTTCCTACAATGTGGTCGGAGCCTCCGGCGACCGTCCTGCGATTATTACTGGCCGCTTGAGGCACCTTTGCCCGCGGGATCAAGACCTGCCCAAGGTTGGCGATTGGGTGGCGGTGCGTCCGGTTCCTGGTGAATCCAAAGGGGTCATCGAGGCCATCTTGCCGCGGCGTTCGCAAATCGCCCGCAAGATCAACGGCCGGGGTACCGAGGCGCAAATCGTGGTGAGCAACATCGACGTGGCCTTTGTCGTGCAGGCGATGGACTCCACCTTCAACGCCCGCCGGCTAGAGCGCTTCTTGGTCATGGTGCTCGAAGGCGGTGTGCGGCCGGTGCTCGTTCTCAATAAGTTAGATTTGTGCAAAGCCCCGCGCCGAATGATCTCAGAGGCCGAAGCCGTGTCAGGCGGCGCGCTTGTCCTGCCGGTGTGCGCGAAGACGGCCAAGGGCACCGGACGTTTACGGGAGATCCTTGGGCCGGGATTGACGGCGGTCTTTATCGGAACGTCGGGTGTGGGTAAGTCGAGCCTGATCAATCGACTGGTGGGAGGCACATTGCAGCCCACCTTGGAGGTGCGTGATTCTGATTCCAAGGGACGGCATGCCACGACCTGGCGCGAGATCATCCCGGTGCCCCAGGGCGGGTTGGTTATCGACACGCCGGGCATGCGCGAGTTTCACCTGTGGTCGGCCGACCTCGGTCTCGACACGGCGTTCCCGGACATTACCGAACTGGCCGTGGGTTGCCGCTTCCGCGACTGCACCCATGGCGCGGAGCCCGGATGCGCCGTGAGGTCTGCGCTCGAGGCCGGTGCCCTCGCGGGTGGCCGTTACGAGAGCTTCCGCAAGCTCCAAGCCGAGTTGGTCGAGGTCGATCGCGGTCGCGTCGAGCAGGAGCGCCGGGTCCGATCGTCCCGGCCCAAGCCCTCCTCGCGTCACGCCCTCCCTCTCGACGACGGTGACGGCGACGGTGAGGGTGAGGGTGAGGGTGAGGGTGAGGGCCAGAAGTGAGGCAGGATTGGGGTTGAGGACCGATTTTACATCGAAACGATCACCCGGGACCGCACTCTTCCCTAGCTATCCCGCGGTGCAGGCGTGTTCGAGCCTCCGGCAGAAGGTTCGTTGTTGCCGGCTTCTGAGGCTGCCAAAACTTGGGTGACCAGGGAAATATCGGCACTGGCCTCCGGTGATAGGGCGCTGACGTCGACGGACACGCGGAGGATTTGTTGGGTGCCACCGATGAGCACGCCGCGGACCGGAGAGATATCGCCGTAGTCACGTCCCCAGCCGATAGAAATGTGCCTCAGCGAGGCGTAGCAGTTGTTGGTGGGGTCGGCGTCGATCCAGCCAATTCCCGGGCAGAACAGGGACACCCAGGCGTGCGACGCATCGACCCCGCGTAGCTTGGACAAGCCCGGTGGTGGGTCGGTCTCGAGGTAGCCGCTCACGTAGCGCGCCGGCAGGCCGATGGATCTTAGGCAGGCGATGAAGAAGTGGGCGAAGTCCTGGCATACCCCCCTCCGGTTCTTGTGGAAGTCGGCCAGGGGAGTCGAGACGGTGGTTGCCGTGGGGTCGAACCGAAAGTCGGACTGCAGGCGCGCCATGAGGTCTGACAGGGCTTCGAAGATCGGCCGTGACCGGGTGAATGACTCCAGCGCGTAGTCGGCGAATTCTGGCGAAGTGTGCACCAGCGGCGAGGGATGGGTGTACTCGTTGGCCTCGAGCGCCCCCCAGGTTCGATCGACGCGGCACCGCGATCGTACCGTCTCCCAGGCGGGTGTCTCGGAGGTGTCGGGCAGGAAGGCCGGCGACACAGCCACTCGAGCCTTCGAGGTGATGGACAGCGAGCTGTGCGGGTGCTCAACCGCGATGAAGTGAGCTCGATTGCCGAAGTAGTCGCCGTGGGAGGTGACGACCGAGGGCTCGGGGAAGATCCGGAATTCGTGGTTGAGGCATAGCTGCCGGGGTGTCCTCCGGGGCTCCAGCCGCAACAGGTGGTGAGACACGGACACGGCTCGCTGGTAGTCGTACTCGGTGACGTGGACGATGTCGTAGAGCAGGTGCTGCATGGGCTATGCCTCGGGAGGGTGCGGGTGAGTTAACGGACCCTGAGGATGCGTGTGGCTGAAGTAGCGCTGGGTTAGGTCATCGGAGAGCCCGGCCAGTCCTTGAGTGCAGGTCTCCATCAGGGCGATGAGCGTATGCACGTCGAACCCCTCGTGCTTCGGAACCTCGCGGCCGAATTCGGCCGACAGCAGCCTGCCCTGGATGCCCTCGATCAGCGCTGACCACCGGTCGTCGACTCCCACTCGAAACTCGCTTTGCAGGGCGTCGAGATGGGTTCTGAGAGCGAACAACTGGAAAGCCAGGGCCCGCGGGTTCGATACGTCGCGCACCAGCATCTCGACCACCTCCGGCCAACGCGCTCTGGCAAAGTAGCGCTGGCGGTGGGTCATGCCGCTGTCGGCGATGTCGAGAATCATCTCGAGCAGCGGTGTCGGTGATCCCGAAACGAACGCCGCCGCGGTCATGAGGGTGGTCATTGAGAACCCCCGCTCGAGGCGGCGGCCCGAGTCGAGGAATCGCCATCCGGGTCCGCGGGTCATGTTCTCCATCGCCAGGCCGTTGAACGCCGCGAGGTTCAAGATGAGGCCCTGCATCATGCCGTGCGCATGAGCGATGGAGCGCCGGGTCGTTGGGACCTCGGGTTGGGGTACCAGTCGGTCGAGAATCTGCCAGGTGTCGCCCGACAAGCGGTCCCGAACGGCGGCCGCATTTTCGCGGATCCGGTTCATTAGGTCGGGGATCGAGCCAGGGCCATCGAAGCGGTAGATCCAGTCAAGAATTCTCCCAGTGAGGTCTGCCGGCCCGTCGTCGGGATCCGTCGTGAGGAGGAACCCGATTCCGGCCATCAGGTGTCCTAGCCTGTTGTCGCGATCGGAGGACTCGGGCGAGGTGTCTGAAGCCAGTTGCCCGAGCACGCAGCGGAGCACGCGCAAATACTGCTCGAACCGCTCGGTGTAGCGTCCCAGCCAGAAGAGGCTGTCGGCGGCCCGGCTCGGCAGCCCGGTCAGACGGCGGTCGGTGGAGGCATGGGCCGGTATCGCCGTCGCCGATTCTTCGTCGTCATCCTCGCCCGAGCGCAGAATCCAGGTGTCCTTGCTTCCGGCACCGCCCTGCATTGAGACCAGTGGGTCGTCTACCGAAGCCGCGACCCGCGTGAGCCCGCCCGGGAGCACGGCGTGCTCGGAGCCGTCGGTTGCTACGTAAGCCCGGAGCAGTACCGAGCGCCGCTCGAAGCCTCCGGGGGTCCACACTGGGGCCGACGAGGGGAGCACGCACTCCTGGGCGACAAAGTCCTGGGGTCGGGAGGCAATGAGATCCAGCAAGCGGGTCTTATCGGCGGCGGCGAGCTGATGCCCGAACCAGCTGTGGCCCCGGCGACGCCCGAAGGCAGGTTTGACCACCAGCCGGTCGAGATGGCTCGTGACGTACCGTAGCCCCTCGGCTTCCCCGCACCACCAAGTGGGAACCGACGGCAACAGGAGGTCTTCGTTGAGCAGGTGGCGGCACAGCGCTGGAAGGAACGTCAGGAAGGCTGGGCTCTCGACCAGGCCCGAGCCCAGGGCGTTGGCGATGGTTACATGGCCGGCGCGGGCCGCCTGCACGAGTCCTGGAACACCGAGTACGGACTCCGTCCGGAGTTCCAGCGGGTCGCAAAAGCTGTCGTCCACCCGCCGCAGGATGACATCGACTGGCTGGAGTCCTTCGAGGGTCTTCAGGCAGACCCGTAAGTCGCGAACCGTTAGGTCGGCTCCCTCGACCAGCGGAATACCCAGGTGGCGGGCGAGGTAGGCATGCTCGAAGTAGGTTGCGTTGAGCGGACCCGGAGTCATGAGCACCATCACCGGGTTCTCCCGTCGGCCCGGCGCCAGTGTCTCGAGGAAGGATCGAAGGCTCCGGAAGAAGGGCGCGAGGCTGCGCACGGAAACCTCACGGATCTCGTCCGGAAGCACCCGCGAGACGACCTTGCGGTTCTCGTGGGCGTAACCGGTGCCGCTGGCGGACTGGGTCCGGTCGGCGAAGGTCATCCACTGGCCCGAGGCCGACCGGACGAGGTCCGCCCCATAAAGGTGAAGCATCACCTGGCCGGCCACCGGCAGGCCGCGGCAGGGGCGCAGGAAGCCGGGGTTGGAATAGACAAGTTCGGGTGGGATGAACCCGTCGACGATGAGTCGTTGCGTTCCCAGGTACAGGTCTCTGAGCACCCAGTTTAAGAGCCGTGATCGCTGGATGAGGCCCGCCTCGAGGCCTCGCCACTCCGGGGCTGATAGGATCAGGGGCACCGGGTCCAACGACCAGGGGCGGTCGCGCCCCTGAGGATCGCCGTACACATTGTAAGTCACCCCATGCTCCCGGATGATCCGCCGTCCCTCGTCCCAACGAGCGTTCAGCCGTGCGGCACCGAGTCGCTCTATCGCCTCGATCATTCCGGTCCATTGGGGCCTCGACAGGCCTCCTTGACCGAAGCATTCGTCATACGGCGCCGCCATCCCGCTGGCCGTCCGGCGAAGGCCGGCAGCCTCGATCAATGCGGTCCCGTGGTGTTTTTCGAGCATCGTGTCGATGGACTTTCCCGACGGGTCTTCTCGCGGTTCGAGTCCGTCCCGCGGGCCGCCAGAATGGTTAGGCGCAACGCAGATCGAGGGTGAAGGGAAAATCCTCGGGGCGCACCGAGGGCGGGACCTCAATGACTCCAGGAGTGTGGCCGTGGGTCATGAAGCGCGCCAACCGGCGGCTCTCGGCTTCGTAGGCGTTGACGGGGAGAGACTCGTGATTGCGTCCGCCCGGGTGGGCCACGTGGTAGGTGCATCCACCGAGCGACCGGCGGTTCCAGGTATCCACCAAATCGAAGACGAGCGGCGCATGCACGCCAATGGTGGGCTGCAAACACTGGGCCGGCTGCCAGGCCCGGTAGCGGACCCCGCCCACTTGATCGCCCGGGGTGCCCGTCGGATGCAGGGGGACCCGCCGGCCGTTGCACGTTAACACGAAACGACTGCTGACCATGCCCTTTGCGAAGACCTGAAGCCGTTCGAGGGAACTGTCCACGTAGCGGACGGTGCTGCCGCCGGCCGGTTCCTCGCCGAGGACATGCCAGGGCTCGAGCGCCGTTCGCAGTTCCACGTGGATGTCCCGCTGAGCGAAGTCGCCGAGTCTCGGAAAGCGGAACTCGAAGTGCGGATCGAACCACTCGGGCTCAAACGGATAGCCGGCGTCCCGCAAATCTCGCAGCACCTCATTGAAGTCGGTGCGGCAGAAATGCGGCAGCATCCATCGGTCGTGCAAGTCGCTACCCCAGCGGACCAGCCCGTTGGAGTAGGGCTCTTGCCAGAACCGGCTAACGAGCGCCCGGATGAGAAGCTGCTGGGCCAAGCTCATGCGCGGATCCGGGGGCATTTCAAAGCCCCGCATTTCGACGAGGCCCAGCCGGCCGGAGGACGTGTCGGGTGAGTAGAGTTTGTCGACGCTGAACTCGGCGCGATGGGTGTTACCACTCGAGTCGATGAGGAGGTTGCGGAACAGGCGGTCGACCATCCATGGCGGCACTGGGGCGCCGGGCGGGGGTACTTGGCGGAAGGCCACTTCCAGCTCATGGAGCGCGTCATGGCGGGCCTCGTCGATGCGCGGGGCTTGGCTGGTGGGTCCGATGAAAAGGCCGCTGAAAACCCAACTGAGAGACGGGTGGTTCTGCCAGTAGGCCAGGAACGACCTCAATAAGTCGGGGCGTCGGAGGAAGGGCGAATCGCCCGGAGTGTCGCCCCCGAGGACGATGTGGTTGCCGCCGCCTGTCCCGGTGTGACGCCCGTCCAGCATGAACTTCTCGGCACACAACCGCATCTTCCGGGCCTCGTCGTAAAGAACCGTCGTGCGGTCGACCAGGTCGTCCCAGCTCTGGCTCGGGTGGATGTTCACCTCGATCACTCCGGGGTCGGGTGTCACGGACAACCGTTCAATTCGCGCATCACGGGGCGGCGGTTCTCCCTCGATGAGCACCGGCGTCGAGAGGCTTCGGGCGGTGTCCTCGATGGCCGCGACCAGATCGAGGTAGCGTTCGGTCGAGGGCATGGGCGGCATGAACACATGGAGCCGTCCCTGGCGCGGTTCCACGCAGAGGGCCCCCCGGACGATCCAGTCGGCCGACTCGCCAGGCGCGGGGCGGCGGTCCTCAGCGGCTTGTGGTTGGGGCCGTCCGGCAGCGGACTCAGGAAACGCACCGGCCGGGCCGTCGACAGACTCCATCGACCGTGTCCCACGGGCCTCCATGGCCATCCGGAACTCCCGGGGCAGCGGTGGCTGGGGAGCGGTGGGGTCCGGCGCAATCACATGCGGGTGGTCGCGGTCGGAGACCCAGGGAATGGAGTCCAGGGGCAGCCGCAGGCCCATCGGAGAGTCGCCTGGGATTAACCACAATGTGTCGTCGTCACGCAGGAACCATGGGCCGCTCCGCCAAGCGCTCGGACCGTCGGCCGCAAGTGGAAGGGCGTAGCCAACCACCGAACCAAGGCCCTGCTGGAAGATTCGAGCCAGGCGCTCCCGCTCGAGGCGGTTCTTCAGGCGCGAGGCCTCGGCGGTGACGTTGCTCGGGAGTCGGTGTTCACGCCAGGTGAGGTAGAAGATATCTTCGAAGCCAGGCAGTATGCAGTCCTCGTCTACGCCCAGGCGTCGGGCGATGCCGGCGGTGAGCGCCCGGGCTTCGGTCGCGCCGTGGCCGTAGTCTTTTGATTCGTCGGCGATGAGCGATTCGTCCCGCCAGATGGGCACGCCGTCTTTGCGCCAGAATGCCGAGAGAGCCCATCGGGGGAGCTGCTCTCCCGGATACCACTTCCCCAGCCCATGGTGGAGCAAAGCGCCCGGGGCGAACCGGTGCTTCAGGCGGTGCAGCAACTCTCCGGAGAGCTCCCGTTTGCGGACCGACACCGCCGTCGTGTTCCATTCCGGGCCCTGAGGATCGTCGATGGAGACGAAGGTAGGCTCTCCGCCGAAGGTCAAACGGACATCGCCGGCCGCTAGGTCGCCATCGACCTGTTGGCCTACTTGCAGGATCCGCTGCCACTGTTCCTCAGAGTAGGGTCGGGTCACTCTCGAGCTCTCGTGGATCCGGGTGACCCGCATCTCGTGCACGAACTCGGATTTGCAGGGGTCGACGGCCCCGGTAACCGGAGCCGCCGAGCCGGGTTCGGGGGTGCAGGACAGGGGGATGTGACCTTCGCCGGCCAGCATCCCGGAGGTGGGGTCGAGTCCTATCCATCCCGCTCCGGGAAGGTAAACCTCGCACCAAGCGTGCAGGTCGGTGAAATCATTCTCCGTACCTGATGGACCATCCAGCGCCTTAATGTCGTGGGTCAGCTGGATGAGGTAGCCGCTGACGAACCGCGCAGCTAGGCCCAGGTGACGCATCAAATGGACGAGCAGCCAGGCCGAGTCGCGGCAAGATCCGGTGCCCAGACGAAGCGTCTCTGCGGGTGACTGGACCCCGGGCTCAAGTCGGATGAGGTACTTTACGGCCTCCTGCACGCGACGGTTGAGCCCGACGACGAAGTCCACGGTTGGAATTTGTTTTCCGCTCGTCCCGGAATGCGGCCAGCCATCGGCGTCCAGCAAGTCGCGACACAGGAGGTGGAGAAATTCGAGGATCGGTCCGTCGGGGGGAGTAACCTTGAGGAAGGGTTCAAGATTCTGAGCGAGCGTCGGCTCGTAGTCGAAGGGAAACCCGCTCGCATCGGGCTCGAGAAAAAAGTCAAACGGATTGAGTACCGACATCTCGGCCACGAGGTCGACCTCGATCCGCAGCTCAGACATAGGGTCCGGGAAGGTCAGCCGGGCGTTCCAGTTCGAGAACGGGTCTTGCTGCCAGTGGATAAAGTGAACACCCCCGTTAATGCGCAACGAATGGCTCAGGATGCGGGTCTGGCTGTGTGGGGCCGGACGCAACCGGATGACGTGGGACCCATGCGAGACCGGCTTCTCGTAGCGGTAATGGGTGAGGTGGTGGAGGGCAATGTGTATGGCCATGGCGTGGTGCGGAGGCTCAATGCGCCTCGTTGTAGCGGCTGCGCCGACTCAATGTGGGCGTGCGGAACGCGAAGAAAGTGTCGTAGATCCCCGAGCCGACTTGGTTGATTTTGGTCTGCAGGCTGTCGAGATACTCGTGAAGCCCCTCGTCCTCGATCTCATCCACCTGCGTGAAGGCCAGGTCGGAGCAGAGCTGTCCGAGCAATTTCTCCGACGGGTTGCGGAAGCTGCCCAGTGGCGTGCCAGTAATGTGATGGAGGGAGCTACGCACCCCATCGAGGCAGTGCCGCACGCTGCGCGGGAAGTCTGCGTCGAGCAGCAAGAACTCGATAATTCCGTCGGGGCGAATTCGGCCGTGGCGCTTGCGGTACATTTCGAACGCGCTGGCGCTGCGGAGTACCGCGGCCCAGTGGATGTCGTCGAGGCCGGCGGCGTCGGCGCCCGACCCGGTCGGGATGTAGTACTTTACGTCGAGGATGCGGGAGGTCTTATCGGCCCGCTCGATGAGTCGGCCGAGTTCGATAAAGTACCAGGCCTCGTTGCGGGTCATGGTTGCGCCGGTGATTCCGCTGAAAAGGTGGCAGGCCTGTTTGACCTCAGCGTAGAAGGCCTGCGACGTCTCCTGGCCGACGGTGCCCTGGGCCGCTTGGTCCTGAAGGCGCAGGTAGAAGCTATTGAGCTGCTCCCACATCTCCGACGAGATGATCTCACGGATGGAGCGGGCGTTCTCGCGGGCCGTGCCGAGGCAGGAGAGGATGGAGTTGCCGTTGCCGGGGTCGAAGCTCAGGAATCGGATGGTGTTTTCTGAGTCGGCCACCGTGCCGTGGCCCGCGAAGGCCTTGTGGTCGGCGAGGGTTTCGATCAGCGGTTGCCATCGCTGCTCTCCACCGACCGGGTTGTCGAGCATCAGGTTGAGGTTTACGTCGATGATGCGGGCCACGTTCTCGGCCCGCTCGACATAGCGGCTCATCCAGTACAGCGAATCGGCGACGCGGCTCAGCATGGCTTTTTAGGGTGCGGGGTGCGTTGGGTCTTCAACGGTTCGGGTTCGTCGTCGAGCGGGGGTCCATGCGGGATAAGGGGCGATGCCAGGACCATCGAGGGAGGGCGTCCACCGGCGGCGGTGGAGGGCACCGGCGAATCGTCGGTCTCTGCTAGCACCCAGGTATCTTTGGTGCCGCCGCCCTGCGACGAGTTCACCACGAGAGATCCCTTGCGCAGCGCTACTCGGGTGAGGCCGCCCGGCAGCACGAAGATATCGCGGCCGTAGAGAATGTAGGGGCGCAGGTCGACATGCCGTCCTTCAAGATTGGTCTCGCAGATCGTAGGCACCCTCGAGAGCGACAAGGTGGGCTGGGCGATGTAGTTCCGCGGGTTGGCGATGACCAGCCGGCGGAACTCCTCGATTTGCTCGCGCGACGCGTGGGGCCCTATGAGCATGCCGTAGCCGCCAGACTCGTTGGCGGCCTTAACCACCAGCTCGCTCAGGTGCTCCAGTACGTAACGTTGATCCTGCTCCTCCGAGCAAATGTAAGTCGGAACGTTGGGGATAATCGCCTCCTCACCGAGGTAATATTGGATCACTCGGGGGATGTAGGCGTAGACCGCCTTGTCGTCGGCCACGCCGGTGCCCGGCGCGTTGGCTAGGGCGACGTTACCCGCCCTGTAGACCTCCATGAGGCCGGGGACTCCCAGCGTCGAGTCCGAGCGAAATGCCCTCGGGTCGAGGAAGTCGTCATCGATGCGCCGGTAAATTACGTCGACGCGCTCGAAGCCACTGGTTGTGCGCATCCAGACAAACCCTTCGTGGACCACCAAGTCACTGCCCTCGACGAGTTCTACGCCCATTTGCTGAGCCAGAAAGGAGTGCTCGAAGTAGGCCGAGTTGTAGCGCCCGGGCGTGAGCACCACCACCCGAGGTTGGGTCCCGCCGTCGGGCGTGATAAACTCGAGCATGTCGCGCAGGCGTGCCGCGTAATTTGAGACAGGTCGAATACGCGCGCCCGAAAAGACCTCGGGGAAGAGGCTCTTCATCAGGCGCCGGTTCTCAATCACGTAGGAGACGCCCGACGGGCAGCGGATGTTGTCTTCGAGAACCAAGATCTGGCCGGTCTGATCCCGCACCAAGTCAGTGCCCGTGACGTGGCACCAGATGCCCTGAGGCGGCTTGAGGCCCACGCACTGCTGCCGGAAGCCCGTGGAGGAGGCGATGACCTCCCTCGGAATAATGCCATCCTTCAGGATCTTCTGGTCGTGGTAGAGGTCGTCGAGGAAGAGGTTGAGGGCGAGAATGCGCTGCTGGAGACCCTTCTCGAGGCGGTTCCACTCGCTGCCCGAGACGATGCGCGGGATGAGGTCGAAGGGGAGGGTCTTTTCGACGCCGCGATTGTCGCTGTAGACGTTGAACGTAATACCGGCCTCCATCAGCGCACGCTCGGCGGCCTTCTGCCGCAATTTTAGTTCGCCGGGCGGCAGCCCCTCGATTTCGCGGGCTAGCAGGCGTGAAGCGGGGTGAGGTTCTCCCGACGACGAGATCATCTCATCGTAAAAATCCCCCCGTTCGTATCGGGAAAAGTTCATGGCACTGGCAATAGGCACAACGCGGGTTGGGCGTTAGGTTACAGGGAAGGAAAGCATAGGTTGTGCCATCAGTTTCGCCTCAGGCAGGAGAGGGCTAAAGGAGGGGACTACAGGGGTCTTTTAGCCGAAAACTATTAACTTTACTCATCCTTCGGGGATTCCAAGCCCTTGGCGGGCGGCTTCCATCCCTCCTGAGATCTCGTCGTCGAACTGCCTTAAAATAGCCACCCTGCCCAGAATCATGATGCGGTCGGGCCACGGCACTCCCCTTCCCCGGTCTCTGGAATGTCTGAATCGGACCGATGCCACGGGGTCGGGCCTTTCGAGGATTCACCGGCAGTTCACACAACTGGACTGCTCGGAGCTTGAAGATAAAAACGGCCCGAGTTTGAGGGAAACTCAGCCACCCATCTCAGAAATACGGTCAAGAACCGTTGGCGGACCCCGATTTCTCTTAGGGAACTACAGTCAGGCTCCGCTTTTTGGCGGCATCACGCAGGGGGCCGTCTTTGCAGGCCAAGGGCAGTTTCAGACGCAGCGCTAATTCCAGATAAGCCGCGTCATAGACGCTCAAATTCATTTCTGAAGCGAGTTGGGACAACCGTGTGAACGCCCAGACCGACATCTCATGGTCCACCTCAAAGCCCAGTGAGGTCAGTGCTTGCAGCGCCTCCATCCGGTCGTCAGTCGTCAGTTTGCCCCGGCGCTCCAGCACCAGCAGCACGTTGGCAATTTCGATCGGCCACAGGGCAGGCACGATGATCTCGGCGCCCTGGCCCACCTCAGCCAGCAGGGAGTCCGTTTCCGGGGTTGCCTGCCCGGGATGAACCCAGGCCACTGCCACCGAGGCATCCAAAATCAACCGGTCCATCAGCGACGTCCCTCTTCGATGGCGGCGCGTACTTCTGCGTCGGACAGTTTGGCCTGCCCCTTGGAGCGGCCTCGGATCCGCGACTGCAATTGAGTCAAAGTGGCTACCGCTTGCCGGACTTGCTCCAAGTTCCGTCGTCCTTCGGGAATAATACGCGCGACGGGCTTTTCATGCCGGGTGATGACAATTTCCTCGCCGCGTGCCACACGTTCGAGCAGTTCGCCAAACCGGGTTTTGGCTTCAAAGGCGGTGATGGTAGCCATAAGTGGTGTTCTCCAAGTTAACCAGACATCGACTAGTCTGCTACAAAGTGGATAGGATGACAAACGGTGTCTTTCGGTATCGGTGATCCGGTATAGGCAACGCTGTTTGACTGTCGGTCGGAAACTGGAACTTGGATCTCCGCAAGTTCGACCAGTCGGAGCCGAAGCGCTGGCGTTGAGGAATTGGAGTTCCAGACCACCTTGACCGCGATGTTGGATTCCGAAGGCACCTTTCCCGGCACGCGTGCGGCCGCTCTGGCTCGCTGGCAGGCATTCTTGCCCCAAGCGACGCGTTACGGGGCGCTGCGCAACCAGGTCGTTCCCGGACATCCCCATGTGACGCGGTTGTCTCCGGCCCTGCGGGCTCGACTGGTGACCACCGAAGAGTTGGTGGGCTCGCTGCTCGAGATTGGCCGCTTCGAGGCCGTGGAGAAATTGGTGCAGGAGTTGGTGTGGCGTGATTACTGGAAGGGTTGGCTCGAGTTGCGACCCAGCGTCTGGTCTGACTACCGCGCTGAGGTGGATCGCCTCCGCCGACAGGCCGATCCGGCGTTGCTCCGACGGGCCGAGGCGGTCATGGCAGGCCACGGCGGCATCGCAGTGCTCGATGGGTTCACCCGCGAACTCATCGAGACCGGGTATTTGCACAACCACGCCCGCATGTGGTGGGCCGGGTATTGGATCCATGTCGAGCGATTGCCCTGGGCCTTGGGGGCCGACTTTTTCTACCGACACCTCCTCGATGCCGATCCCGCCAGCAACACGCTGGGTTGGCGTTGGGTCGCCGGCGTGCAAACCCGGGGCAAGGCCTACCTGCCGCGCCGCTCCAACTTGGAGAAGTATTGTGCTGCCAGCCTCTTGGCCGATCCCACCGGACTGGAGCGCATCGACGATTCGGTGGTGGCGCCGGTTCCGCTGCCCGACGAACGGCCGGCGGAACGCGTAGCATGGAAACCGCTGCCCGACGCACTCGGCATCACCGAAGGTTCCGCAAACCCGCCCGGACGGTGGGGCCTGTGGGTGCACGGCGAAGATTTGAGCGTTGAGCGATCCGGCCTGGCCGGCCTAGGTCCCGCCGTGGCCCTGAGCGTGTTCGACGTCCAGCGGGTTGCGGCTCTCGGCATGGCCCCGCGCCGCATCGCCTATTTGAAAACGGCCCTGGCCGATGGACTGGCTCGGGCGGGCCAACATTTCAAGTGCCCCATCGAATCGTGCGAAACGGGCGAAGGCCTGGCCGAGGCCCTTGCGCGGGTGGCCCAAGAACGCGGCCTGGCCGGATGGGTGGCGATGCGTCCCGCGGTGGGTCCACTCGGTGATGCGATTCCGGCCATCGAGGCCGCCTTGGCCCGCGACGGCCGGAAGGTGATTTGGTGCCGCCGCCCCTGGGATGAGCACTTGTGGCCCCAAGCCTCGGCCGGGTTCTTCGGGTTCTGGGAGAAAGCCCAGCGACGTCTGGCGACCCACGCCGCCGCCCGTGCCAAGAGCCGGGACTCTCAGCAACCAGAGCTGCTATTTTGATGAACCCGACCCGACCCACCGGTTCGACCCACGCGGAGCGCCCGACCGGTCGTTCCGCGCGGGCCCAGGGTCTCGTGAGGCGCTCCGACTGGCAGGTGGTGTGGTTCAAGCGCGACTTGCGGATTGGCGACCACGCACCCTTGGTCGAGGCCTTGCAGCAGGGTCCCGTCCTTGGGCTCTACCTCTATGAACCCGAGCTGCTCGAGTCGCCCGAGTGGGATGCGTCGCACTCCC
>Ga0209444_10001079_pt1 | contig 15134 bp, 11 predicted proteins | sample LauGreFaBDMM15DN_2_FD_188215 | JGI IMG/M metagenome (GOLD analysis project Ga0209444, IMG submission 188215) | Freshwater lake microbial communities from Lake Michigan, USA - Fa13.BD.MM15.DN (SPAdes) (version 2) | ecosystem: Environmental > Aquatic > Freshwater > Lake | place: Lake Michigan...
ATTTCTCGCGCTCTACGGCCTCGATCCCGCCGTTTACGGCAAATACGACGTCGCCACGCAGTATAATCTCTCCACGTCCACGCGCGTCGAGGGCTTCGACATTAACTACAAGCAAGCGCTCACGTTTCTCCCGCACTGGGCGCGCGGCATCCAAGTGTTCGGCAACCTGAGCCGCCAGCGCGTCACCGGCGCCGCCGCCGATTTCTTCTCCGGCTATCAACCGAAAGGGGCCAACTGGGGCGTCAGCCTCACGCGCCCCCGCTACAACCTCCGCGCAAATTTCAACTACCAGGGCCAGCGTCGTCAGGGCCAGATCACCGCGACCGCCACCGATCGCATCGGGCCGTCGATTTTCAGTTGGCGCGACGATCGCCTCTACATCGACGTCCTCGGCGAGGTTTCCCTGCGCCGCAACCTCGCGTTCTTTTTCAACCTCCGCAACGTGAACGACCAGACCGAGAACACCGTCGTCTACGGCCCGCAAACTCCCGCCAGCGCCCGTTTCCGCCAATCCACCGACTTCGGCGCCCTCTGGACCTTCGGCATCAAAGGCTCCTTTTAAATAACCTCGCCTTTAAATCCGAGTATCCTGCCAGCCACCGACTCAGATCGTTGTTTTTACGATAAACCCCTCCGCTCCCATTCACCCCGTTTCTACCCATGCTTACCCGCCACGTCCTCCGCTCCCTGCTCTACCTCACCCTCACGCTCGCCGCCGCCTGCACGCTCCGCGCGCAATCCACTCTGGCCACCGGCGCCATCTCGGGCCGTGTGCTCAATCCCGTTAGCGGCGCCTACGTCGAGGGTGCCCGCATCACCGTCGAGGGCACCCCCCTCGAAACCTTCACCGATGCCGACGGCGCCTACCTCCTCGCGTCCGTCCCCGCCGGCGAAGCCCGCGTGCGCATCTTCTACACCGGTGCCTCGGCGCAGATCACCACCGTGCGCGTCACCGCCGGCCAAACCACCGCGTACGACCTCGCACTCGCCGCCACCGATCGCCCCGCCCCCGTACCCGACGGTCCCGTTAAACTAGAAAAATTTATCATCGCCACCTCGAAGGAAATGGAGGGCGCCGCCATCGCCATCAACGAGCAGCGCTTCGCCTCCAATATCAAAACCGTCGTCTCCACCGCCGAATTCGGTGCCGTCGCCGAGGGTAACGTCACCGAGTTCCTCAAATACCTCCCCGGGGTCACCGTCGACATGTCCGGCGGTGACGGACGCTACATCTCCATCGAGGGCGCCCCCGCCGCTAATACCCCCGTCACCCTCGGCGGCATCGGCCTCTCCTCGCCCGGCGACAACAACACCAGCCGCGGCGTCGAAGTCGGCTTCTTCAACCTCAACAACATCTCCCGGATCGAAGTTACCCATTCGCCCACACCCGACACTCCCGGCAAAGCCCTCGCCGGCGCCGTCAATCTCGTCCCCCGCAGCTCCTTCGAGCGCTCCCGCCCCATCTTCAACGGCAGCGTCTATCTCATGATGCGCGACGATCACCGCAGCCTCAAAAAAGGCGCCGCCATGTATCGCGATCCGCGCCGCAAAGTCTGGCCCGGCGCCGATTTTTCGTGGGTCGTCCCGGTGAACAAAAACTTCGGCTTCACGCTCTCCGCCGGCGCCTCCACGCAATACTCCAGCCAGGATCGCGCCACCAACGTCTGGCGAGGCGCCTCCACCGCCACCGCCGGCACCGCGTTTCCCGCCACCACGCCCGACCGCCCCTACCTCTCGCAATTTACCATCCAAGACGGCCCCAAGGAATCCGACCGCGACTCCCTCGGCATCACCCTCGACTTCCGCCTCTCCGCCCGCGACCGCCTTGCCCTCTCGTATCAGTATTCCTCATTCGACGGCTGGATCTCCAGCCGCTCCCTCGCCTTCGCGCCGAACCAAATCGTCGCCTCTTCGATCTCTCCCACCGGCGTGCAGGGCGTCGCCGGCGTCGGTCAACTCACCCTCAACAACGGCGGCAACCGCGTCCGCGAAAACCGCACCTATCTGCCCACGCTAACTTGGCGTCACGAGGGCCCGCTCTGGAAATTCGATTTCGCCACCGGCCGCGCCTACGGGAAAAACGCCATCCGTGACATGGACAAGGAGCGCTTCCTCGCCGTCCAGTCGCGCCGCACCGGCGTCACCATCGGCTTTGCCGACACCGGCTTCCTCCGCCCAGGCACCATCACCGTCACCGACCACGCCACCGGCCGGCCCCTCGATCCCTACCTCCTCGAAAACTACGCGCTCAACACCCTCACCTCCAGCCCGCAGCGCGCCTCCGACATCAACTTTACCGCCACCGCCAACGCTCGCCGCGATTTCTTCTGGCGCGTGCCCGTCACGCTTCGCACCGGACTCGATTTCCGCCAGACCTCGCGCGAGAAGCGCGCGTGGTCCTCCACCTACACCTACGTCGGTCGCGACGGCCGCGGCAATCTCACCAACGGCACCGCCCTCCCCTTTCTCGACCCGCTCTTCTCCACCCGCTCCGCGCCCTACGGCTTTCCCCGGATCCAATACCCCGATTCCCAGGAAGTCTTCGCCTACTGGCGCACCCACCCCACCGAGTTCACCCTCGATGAAAACGCCCTTTACCGCTCCCACGTCACCAATTCCATCCGCGCCCGGGAATCTGTCTCTGCCGCCTACCTGCGCGGCGATGTCGCCCTCCTCAACCGGCGCCTCCTCCTCGTCGGCGGCGTCCGCGTTGAGCAGACCGATGTCGACGCCGACGGCCCACTCACCGATCTGAGCCGCAACGTCCAGCGCGACGCCCAAGGCCGCCCGCTCCGCGACGCCGCCGGCGCCGTCATCCCGATCACGACCAACGCCCTCGCGACCTCGAAACTCACCTTCCTCGAACGCGCCTCGCACGTCGAAAAACAATATCTCCGCCTCTTCCCCTCGCTTAACGCCACCTATAACCTTCGCGAAAACCTCCTCCTCCGCGCCGCCGTCTCCACCAGCATCGGGCCGCCAAATTTCGCCCAATACGCCGGTGGCCTCACCCTCCCCAACACCGACAACCCCCCCGCCGCCAACAACCGCATCGTCGTTAACAACGCCGCCATCAAGCCTTGGACCGCCAACACCGTGAAAGTCCGCGCCGAGTATTATTTCGCCGGCGTCGGTCAGATCTCCTTCGGTGCCTTTCGCCGTCATTTCCAAAATTTCTTCGGCGCCACCATCTTTCAGGCCAACCCTGAATTCCTCGCCCTCTACGGCCTCGATGCCGGCGAATTCGCCGACTACGAAGTCAGCACCCAGCGCAACGTGCCCGGCACCATCCGCATCGAGGGCCTCGATTTCAGTTACCGTCAGGCCCTCACGTTTCTCCCTGCCTGGGCGCGCGGCTTCCAAGTCTTCGCCAACGGCAGCCTCGAGCGCACCAATGCCGCCAAAGGCTTCCTCGGCAGCACCGGCTTCAATGAGATTCCCCGCAACGCCGCTTGGGGCCTCAGCTTCACGCGCCCGCGCTATAATGTCCGTCTCAACTGGACATGGCGCGCCGACCAAAACCGCGGCCCCGTCGCCGGCGCGAGCATCGCCCCTGGGACCTACAGCTACACGCCCGGCTTCACCAAGCTCGACCTCCTCGGCGAATACTCGCTCACCCGCCGCCTCGCCCTCTTCGCAAATCTCCGCAACGTCCGCGACATCTCCGACCGCGGCACTACCGTCGGCCCGGCGACGCCCGCTCACGCCACTCTTCGCTTCGAAGAGCGCTACGGCTCCCTCTGGACCCTTGGCGTCAAAGGGACTTTCTAATAGCCGAATCCGCCACGCCCCGGCGGTTTATCAAACCTCCGTCCAAGAACGGAAAACTCCGTACAATGGCGGTCGCATTATGTGAGCGGGTCCCGAAAACTGGTTCAGGTCACATTACAAGTAGCCCGGATTTCGGGGGATCACCGCAGAAGGGCTGAGCCGGATTTGGCATTTATGACAGGGAGGATCGTTGTATTTTAAAATGACTACGACCAACTCCCGTTTCGTTCCTTTCACTTCTGCATCCCGACGACTCTCGGTTCTCCGAGCGTCACCAACCGAGCCTAACACGGGCCACGGTGGTTTTTATGATGTGGGCTCCGTCAATCCGGGCCAAAGTTGTTCGTGGTGCTGCGGCGTTCGGAAATTGCACCATGAAAAAATACCAAGGCATCCGCTACGGGTTCCGACCAAAATCTTACTGGGCCGAAACCGATCCACTCTCCGCGATCCTCCGCAACGTCACCGGCGAGAACCGCCGCCAGATGATCACCGATTACTGGGCATCCGGGCGCATCGAGGAGCTGGATATCACACTACTGCAAGACGAGGTTGATACGAGCACTCGGACTCGCCTCGGCCGCATTCACCCCAGCTTCATGGGCGGAGAGTACCTCCCGTCCTATCTGCCCGGCGAGCTTGAGATCGCCCGCATCAACTTAAAGTCGACGACGAGCGACGTAATTAGTCTTCGGGCTCGCCCGAGCCCCGAGGGCATCTCCTACCGGGTCGTCGATGAATACAAAGCCGAGTTCACCCTGCCGATCCCTCATTCCACCAAGCCACTCACTCTGGCGGAGACGATCAACCAGTTCGACCAAGGCTCACTCGACGACAGCTGCTTTAATAACAGCGATGGACTTTCCCTGGGCTACAACTGGCTCAACGTGGATGAAGACAACTACGAGAGCCTTCGTTACTTCACCTCGATCTCTTCCCAAATCTATCGCCAGCTTCATGAGCACTTCGAGCACGTCTACGACGATTGGCTGAAGCAGTGCCTGAAGGACCAGAAAGAAAACGCTGAAACGGAGGAGTCTGCATGAATACCAACAAACCAATTCCTAATCCACCGTCCAAAATGCAAGGCTTACGCGAACTATACCAAAAAGCCGCTTCGACGTCATTTCTGATGAGCGAGGACGAGATTTCGCAGATGCTATCGCCAGAACATCCGCGAGAAGCGGCGGTTGAAATTAAGCCAGCAGAGGTTACCCCGATTTGACGGACACGAGTTGAGCCCAAAGCCGATTCGAAGTTAGATGACATCGAGGGCTAAATTGCGCAACGAAGTCGCTGTTACTTCACCTCTCCCCCGTGAAGCCTATGACGCCAAGGTATTTTCACTCAACCGCCCCAGCCGATAGGGTCCCCCTCCTCTGCAGCACCAGCTATGGAGCAGGAAAACTTGGATTTGCCCTGATAATCCAAGGCTACATGACGTTTTATAGTCCAATATTCAACGACGTCCTTGGCCTGAGTCCTATCGCGATTGGGTGGATCATTGCCAGCTCCCGCATTCTGGAGGCCTTCGCGAATCTGCTGATGGGTAGAGTTACCGACTGCACCTCCTCGCGCTGGGGGAGGCGCCGACCATGGATTGCGCTGGGCGGACTCCTGTGTGCGATCAGTTTCGTCTTTCTGTGGTGGTTCCCCCGCGGACAGAGTGAACTATTTTATTTCTGGTGGCTGTTAGCCTTTTCCCTGTTTATGTTCCTCTCTTTCACGGTCTTTAGTGTTCCCTACATCGCCCTCGGGATGGAGCTTTCGCCCGACTACCACGAGCGCACCAGTGTCATGACGATTAGGACCGTTATCGAACAATTCGGATTCTTCATCGTCCCGAGTCTCTTTTACTTGACGAGCTTGGGCGTCTTCGCGGACCGGGCAGAAGGGATGCGTTACAACAGTCTGTGGGTGGGAGGAGTCATCTTTATTGTCACCCTTGGTCCGGCACTCTTCGCCCGCGAGCATCCGTCGTTCCTGCAGACTGGCCAGCGGGCGCTACAGCGGGCTCGCACGAGGGGGGCAGTCACCTTGCTCGTCAGCGTCAAGGAGGCCGTCAAATGTTGGCCTCTGCTTAGCTTAGGACTGATAACCGTCATCAGTTACTTCGGAGTAATTTCGGTCACAGCGCTCAATTACTACATGATCACCTACTACCTCTTCGACGGATCCAAGGGGCTTGATTCCGGCAAGCTGCTCAGTGTGACAGGATATTGCATCCCTATTGTCACGATGGTGGCTTTGCCGTTGATGAATTGCCTGTCACGTCGGATCGGCAAGCGAAACTCGCTCGCGGTGGCATTCTCGCTGACCACTATTGGGGCGGCACTGCGCTGGCCGCTCTACACTCCTGAGGCGCCCTATCTCTCGATTATTCCGACCGTCCTGTTCGGCATCGGTACCGCGGGAGCCTACTTATTCATCAATGCGATGATACCGGAAGCGGTCGATGCGGATGAGCTCAAGACTGGGGAGCGTCGGGAGGGGTTGTTTGGCGCGGTATACAGTTGGACCTACAAGCTGGGTGCCTCATTAGCCATTCTCCTTGCGGGATACATTCTTGTGTGGACTGGCTTCGACGCTGAATTGATGGACCATCAATCACCTCAGACGATTTTCTGGCTTCGATTCGTGTTCTCTTGGGTCGCTGCGGGAGCCATGCTCCTCACCACGCTATTTGTCCTCGCCTATCCCATCACCGAAAAAAGGGCTTACGAAATACGCCAGAAACTCGCTGAGAAAAGAGCCGCCCAAGGTTAGCGACCACCAAGCAACCGGCTGGCCTTTCCTCGTCTCTGACGTGGCTGATGACCTGTCTCGCTCCTCACCCCCGCGGCCTGTGCGTTAGAAGATTCCTTCCACATTCTTAAGCTCATTGACTGCCGCCGATGCTCCACTTTTCTCAAGGAATCTGACGGTATTGCCTGGTATCCAATTTCCCTCAATGATGGATTGGACGGGATGGGACGGAACACCCTTGGCTCCCTTGCGGACGGCCAAAATGAGAATGTCGACAGCCATACTGCCGATTTTGTGCGCCACTTGATCGATTCCCGCGATAGTGCTGCCCTCGCCGGGATGATCCAGCACGGCGAAGCCCATATCGTCCGGGATTTTTATGCCGAGATCCGCGCAGGTCTGCATCGGTTCGGTGTTCATCCCGATTATCCCGGTGATGCCGTTTTGGCTGACCCACTTCTTGAATGCGCGCTGATCAATCCCCTCCTGAGTGTAGTGGAAGGTCGGAAGCGTGCGAGTAGTGAAGCCGCGGACCGTCCGCCAATACAGATAGGCGGAGGCCCAGCGATGGTAGGAGCGGATGTCAGAGTCACTGGAAAAGCAGAGCCCGATGCGCTGATAGCCCAGCGTCTCCATTTTGTGCAAAGCCTGCTGCATCCCCTCGAAATGATTGTGGCGCACCAGGTTCGACTTCGGTTCGGACAGGGTGGCGCCAATCTGCACGCTGCAGAAACGATTCCAGTCAATGTCCAGGGCCTTCCCAATCATCCCGCGACCCAGCGGCGGCACGAGAATGCCATCCACGCCCCGCAACCACAAAAACTCGGTCAATCGTCCCTTGGTGCTGAAGCGGCGGCTCAGCGCCCAGACCGGAAGCAAATTGTACCCATAGGCTTTTGCTTCCGTCTTTGCCCCATTGAAGCAGGCCATTTGATGATAGTATTTCCGCCAGCCAAATTCACTGTCTTCCGTCGAGATGTAGGCCAATTCGCCCAGTGCGTTCGGACGGCTTCGGGAGAAAGCCATCTCTGACATCACTCGCGCCAGTTTCGGGTTGGGCGCATAGCCCAGTTCTGCGGCCGCCGCCAACACCTGCTTGCGGGTTGACGCCGCAACGGCCGGATCTTCGCGCAACGCGCGAGAGACCGTCATCTTGGACACGCCGACTTTCTTCGCGATATCGCTGAGGTGAATGTTCATGGGCTTCCCTTTTAGCCGGTTGGCTTAAGTCAGGGTGTTGAGTCGAGGATGCACGGTCAAACATGATACAAAACTGCTGTCCGGAACATGGGTTAATTTGATTTTAGAAAACTCGTTTGAAGAGGTTATTACAGATATTTTTGGGTGTGCTCCATTTTGAGTACGCGCGGGCTTTTCGAGCCAAGGTGTCCCAGATCTTCTCCGGGCATGGCCACCCCCACCGTATTCTCTCAGGTGCTTTCGCTTGGTCACCACGAGACGTTTCACCGCTGCGTCGAACGCTACCGTGGCGATGCCTGCATAAAATCCTTCACTTGCTACGATCAGTGGCTGGCAACTGACGTCGGCCGAGCGGGTGTTGCCGAAGTCGAGGCTCGGCAAAGCCTGCGATTACCTGCTCAGCCAATGGGCTCCGCTCAGCGCCCATCTGCATCACGGCGAAAGTCGCCTCGACAATAACCTGATCGAAAATGCGATCCGGCCCTCGTGCATCGGAAAGAAGAACTGGTTGTTTATCGGGCACCCCGACGCCGGCTGGCCAACGCTCGGCCATCCTCTACTCGCTGATCGTCTCGTGCCAGCGTCACGACAAAGACCCGATGGCCTATATGAAGGACATCATCGCCCGGCTGCGGATGACCAATCGCGACGACCTTCGCGCGCTCACGCCGCGGTTGTGGCAGCCTGCTGCGCTGTAGTCCGATCTCATTGGTAACCGCTGCGACCATCGTAGTGGTTATCATTGCGACCTCCCATTGGTTATTATCAAGACCTCACCTGGGGGCACCCGGTCGGCCGTTTACACCCGGGGCCTTAACTTCAATACATAAAAACATTGCGGGCACAGCGGCATCTCGTGTCCGAGATGCCAAACTGCACCCGCATGAAGTCTCCCACTAAGATTTAGAATTCGAAGGTGGTCGTGAAGACGAAGCTACGCGGCTGCCTCACTTGTTGCAGTGTCTCGTAACGATTCCCTTTCAGGTCATCAATCGCCGCTCGGGCAAAGGTACCGCTCTGGTCGAGCAGATTGCTCACATTGAGCTGCAACCTGACAGGAATACGCTTTACCTCAAAACTGTATCCCAGACTGGCGCTGACATCCAGCAGCGACTCACCGTAGAAGGGTTTCGAGCTGTCGATCACCACCTCGGGTTTGGTCAAGGAAGCCACATTGTACCCATACCCGATTACATCCTTGCTCTGCCAGCGCACCCCGCCGCCCAGGCTGAATCCCTTCAGGACCCTGTCCCGGAAGTTGTAATTCGTGTTGAACGAAACCTTGTATTGGCGCTGCGCTTGCGGTGCAGAGCCCACCAAGGCCATGAAGTCGGCAATGTCTGAGCGAAGTTGGGTAAGCGCGTCCCCCACCGTGTTGTAGCCCACCGTTGTATCCGGCGACACGAGGGCTTTGGCACGCTGGGCCTCCCACAGGGGGGAGAACTCGGCAATGTATTGGTTTACGATGGGCAGACGGCTCTTAACGATAGTGTTGGCGCTGCTGACGGCCAGCCGGGTGCTCCAGCCGCGAGCCAGGTTGGCGATCAGCGTAAATTCGTATCCCTTCGAGGCGTCGTCCCGCAGCGTCGAATACCGCTCATTAAATCCCTTATGAATCCGGCTTGTCGGGTCCACCACCTCCCAGATGTCCTCCAACGTCGGGGTTATTGTTGTACGGATGAATTGGTCATCCAACTGCCCATTCGCCGTAGTCTCAAACTTCGAGAAAGAAGCGGCCACCTTGCCATCATACAGGCTCACGCGAAAGCCGAAGTCATTGGTCTCACCAATAGTGTTGGGCAGAAAGCGGTTGTAGATGTCAGTATTTAGCGATGAAATGGCAATCTGCACATCCGAGTAGTTGTAGAACAGGCTGATATTCTTCGTCGGCTTCAGGATGGCACTGTAAGTTTTGGTCGGGGCTTTCGTCACTGTTGCAGCCCCCACGGTGCCGTAGTTCAGCGGTCCATTGTAAAGCGTATCTTTGCTCTGACTGAACGGATCGCCACGCCAGAATGCACCCGGGAAGACGCCGCTTGCTACCGGGTATACCTTGCGCTGAGAGCTCTGCTTGTCGCTGCGCACTCCATAGGTCAGGAGCACTCTCTCGTATCCCTCCTTAGCTTTCCAGAAAAAGCCCTGCACCGCCGCAACCGAGGATTTGCGCTTATCTAAGATATCGCGCGGGGATGAAACGGGATACCAGGCGTCCTGCACCCCGTCGCGATCGATCGGGCTAAAATCCACCTTGTAATATGGCTCAACATTGGCACCCGCCGGGGTGAGCGAAGTTTGCACGTAGGTGCGGGTCCGTACCCGGTTGCTGGCATTGTTGTAGTTGTTCGCCCCGGCGGGGAAGCCAGGAAGCGTCGTCGGGATATAGGCCCGGCGAAACTGGGCGAACAGAGAGTTCGTGCGGTTCTCCTCATACATGCCCATGAAAGTGTAACGGCCCAAGCCGAGACCAAAGATCTTCTTGTCCTTCAGATCGAGGTTGTAGGACAAGGTGGCCCTGGCTGTTTGCAACGTGTTGGTTTCGACCGGCACTTCGGTCCGTTCCGACTCAACGTAGGGAATCCCGAAATTGGGATTCGGGGAGCCGTTGGGCAGCTTCCGGTTGGCGTCCATCTGCAAGAAGAACATGCCGAAGGTGTTTGCTGTGACAGAGTCCGTCTTGCTTCGATTGAAGGCCAGTTCCAGCTGCAGATCAGGAACAAACAGCTCCTGAGTCAGGAAGACGGAAATATCGGTCCATTTCAGGCTGCGCTGGCGGCTATTGCCGGGCAACTGCACATTGGCATAATCCCAGACCGCTGTATCCTCAGTGAAACTGGTATTGCGAATCGCCCCTATGTCCGGGTGATTGTTGATTTCTAGGCGCTCGGTCCGGGCCATGTTCACCCAGTCTAAAATGGGAATGTTGGGCTGGCCGTATATCACCAAGCCCTCTTTCGCCTCGCGATCCAGACCGCTGCCAAAGTTGGTATTCATACTGTTATTGCCGGTAAGGGGAGCGGTGCCGGTGCCGGCATAAACGGGTTTACCCGCCTGCAGCCAGCGTGAGATGCCATCGAATGCCATCATGGAGTACTGGAAAGTGCGATACTCACTGCCCTTTTCTCCGGTTACCGTGAGCGAGGTCTTCTTGGAGGGCCGGTAGGTCACCGCGCCATATACTCCGTGGCGTTCAATTTCAGCGGGCTTGAGAAATTCCTTACGATCATCATGCAACAGCGCGACTCTGACCCCCAGTTTGTTTTTGATGATCTCTTTGTTGGCATCCAGCGTGGCGCGGAATGAGCCATAGTTATCGGTGCGGAACTGCACTTCCGTGAAATCTTTGCCGAACTGTGGACGCTTGCGCGCGGAATTGACCAGGCCGCCCGGGGACCCGATGCCGTACAAGATCGAGTTGGGACCCCGCGCCACGGTGAAATTGGACGTGTTGTAGAAATCGAGCGGGATCCTCCCCATGTTGAAAAAATCCGTGTAGACCGCTGTGGCATTAAATCCCCGCGCGGTGTAGGGGTTTGAAAACCACACTTGATTTTCCTGATTACCCAACACCCCGCCGTTGACCGCCGCCGTCGTGACATTGCCGACGAAATCAAGAGCATCATACATGTTGGTCGCCCCGACATCGCGAAGAAATTCCGCGGTCAGCACGTCGATCGAGGCCGCCACATTGCCAAGTTCCGTGCGCAGGCGGGAGCCTGAGAGGGTTTGGGTGGCCATGTAGCCCACTTCCGAATCCGCAGTGACCTCGAACGGCGAAAGCTGAAGAACTCCCTCCGATTTGGTCGATTGCGAGTAGCCAAGGGGAATTCCCGTCGTGAGGACGAGGCCTAGGGCACATAAGATGCTCTTGCGGGCCATATGGTATTGGGGGGTATTTGGCGTATTCATTCTCACTTGTTGGTTCAGTGTTATATGCAAAAGTCAGCTGCCCGTGGGGTATGCGGTGTCGGTCTGATGATGGGGCAAAAGGAAAACCGCCTTTGTTGGTCGGTTTCCTCATCGTTGGATAAAGCCGACGTTTGATCGGGCAAGGGTTATCCCCCGAAATTCATTTTACGTAACATTAAGACCTCATGCTTGCCCAGCCTCACCTAAACCGGAACCATCCAAAACATTTTAACCACGGATCACGAATGAGCACGGATCAAGGCATTGCAGCAAAAACAGAAGAGTCATTGAATGGGGACCCAGCCAAAAGATCCTCGTTTTTTGACAAACACCCGAGCCACATCGATTATTTCGGGCTCAGTCTGAAGATTAACTTTTACGTATCAAAATGCCAAAGCCGAACAAAGATGATGTCGAACGCTTGAGCCGTGGCGGACCAACGCGCACGAAAATTGGCAGTCAGGGGATTGGGCACCGTCTAACCCAGAAAGAGAGGCTGCTTTTTGAGGCCGCCAAAAAGCATGGGTTTCTTAAAACTCCCGCAAACGGCATTCGTTCTAACGTCATTAACGTTTATCGCCTCTGGTGCGCGGCTGAAGGGCGCAACTTTATCATCAAAAGTGGCTCAACGCGGTGACGGCGCGCTTTTAGCAGCGTCGGGGGGCGTCGGCGTTTCTTCAGCGGCGTAGTTCGTTCCGGGATACGAGGGAGCTGGATGACTGGGAACTGGGTGCCGGGGTTCCTCAAGCTCGGGCAAGGTCACAAATAGGTCAGCATCAGTCGAGACAGGCAGTGACGGTTTAATGCCCAAATTCGGGCCCACCTGCTCTTCGCCCTTTCCAACCTCTATCAGGCCCGTCGCACCTTGCTCGCGCTTGCCTAAGCCGGGTGCAGCTAAGCCCCGCAACCACTAAACTCCGCTCAAATCTCGCGAAAAATGACGGTCCGAATCCTCCGAACCGCGCTCGAAGACTTAGCCGCAGGGCGTAAAATCTACGATCTGCAAGCCCCCGGCGTCGGCGGCTATTTTTTGACCGCCTGGTTGCCGAGATCGACTCCCTCGTCCTCTACGCTGGCATCCACCACGTCCGCTTCGGCTGCTATCGCCTGCTCGCCCGCCGCTTTCCCTCCGCCGTCCACTATCGGGTCTACGGCAACTAAGCCGTCGTCCATCGCGCGCTCGGTTGCCGCCGCGACCCGCACGCGCATCGCCACGCCCTCGCAGCGAGTCGTTGAAACCTCGCCCGAACCCGATCCCCCTGAAAATCCAGTCCCCTAGCAGTCAGTCCCATTGCCGTAACCTCGAAGAGGATTTGATATCTCGCCTCTTAATTTGACCTGCCGAGTCTTTCGGAATCTTATCCTTCCGTGCCTGCTCCCTCTTTGCTCGATCGAGCTTATAACACGTTTCTCTCTGCGAAGGTGAGAGCGGGGGCAGAGCGGTCCATCCTCGCGATCGCCATCCTTGGCTTTCTCGTGCATCTTACTCTGATCATTTTAGCCGATTTCGGAGTTTTTACATTAGGAGCTGGCTCAAAAATGTTGAGCAATCCCATCGTAGCGACCTATACCCCGTTTTCGTTTATCATCGTTTACGAGGTCTACATGCTCGTTTACTATCTTCCGAGGTCGATCACGACTTACATTAGCAAACAGTATGAAATCATCACCCTGATCATCATTCGCCGACTGTTTAAAGATTTGGGCAATCTCGAGATCACGTCCAACTGGTTCGACATCAGCGGGGACCTTCAATTTACCTATGATCTCATCGCATCACTGGTGCTTTTTTATCTTCTCTACCTGTTTGTTTTAAAGGGAAAGCAAGCCCTGCCGGCGAAATCTGAGGTTTGGCCCCAGCCAGCCAACTTAGCTCGCTTCATCAGATTTAAGAAGGGTCTAGCCGTCATCTTAATTCCGGTCTTATTAGGCTTAGCGCTTTTTACCTTCGTAACGTGGTCCATCGATAATTTTTCTCCAGCTACCTCCGCGCCGTTGGCTTTCAAAAATATCAACAGTATCTTTTTCGATCAATTCTTCACGATCTTGATTGTGGTGGATGTAATTCTACTCCTTTTCTCTTTTTTTCTCACCAAGAGATTCCACACGGTCATTCGCAATTCTGGTTTCATCGTCTCAACCATTTTAATCCGGTTATCATTTTCGACTGAGGGTTTGGTCAACGTCGTCTTAATCGTAAGTTCAGTTTTGTTTGGGCTACTCATCCTCACGGTCCACAACCTTTACCAAAAAATGCCTGAAATTTTCGATAACGAGGAACGCGAGTCCTAGTTGCAATGATTCAAAACCGATCGAGAGTTTTCAAAACGAGCCTCTCCAAAAACCCCTCCCGAATCCGATCCCCAAAAAATCCAGTCTCCTATCAGCTATAACTCCCACTCAACACCTCCCACGCTCCCACCATGTTCTCAAAGTTCACCCTCACCGACAAACTACTCTTCGTCTCTGCTTTCTTGTCCCTGATTTTCGCTGAAATCACTTTTTTCGGCGGCCACAAAACGGAGGCTATTTTTGTCGGTCTCTGGGTGCCCTCCATCCTCGGTTTCGGTATCTACCTCAAACTCATCGGAACCTCCAAAAATGAATGAGCTGATTCTCTATTTCGCGGGCTTCATCATGGTGTTGTTCGGCATCGCCTTCTACTCCGCCATGGCCGCCTTCCGCAAGTTGGCCAAGACTAGCGAAACCAAGACAAGCAGCGACGAGGCCGCCGCTGACAAAAAAGCCGCCGATAAAGGGAGATGATCCGCCTGAGCTCCGCCCGCCGGACCTGCTGGTCAGGTGTTCGGGGGGTAGAGCGAACCGTTGGGGAAGTTGCCGCAGAGCGGCCGATCTCCGTCGGTGAAGGCCGAGATCAGTAGATCACCGCCCACGAAGGCGCCGCGCCATGAGGCGCCCCGGCCGCCGAAGACTTCTTCGCGATCGCCGCGACTCCGCGGGGCATTGACGCCGAACTTGAAGGACTGGACATCTGGCCGGAGCCGCGCCGCAAAAGCCGGGTCGTCGGTCGCGATGGAAGCCACCAAGGCACCGTTCGAGACATTCATGGCTGACAGGAGCTCGGATTCGGTATCGACGATGACGATCGAGTCGATCGGTCCGAAAGGTTCGCTATGATGGAAGGACCAACCCGTCGGCGGATTAAGCACGCAGGCCGGCGCGATGTAGGCCGACTGGTCCTGACCCGCGATGAAGCGACCGACTCCCAGGCCGCCCCGGATCAAGGGGATGCCGCCAGCCACGATGGCTTCTTCGTATCGGGCCCGGAGATCGGTGGCCTTGGACTGTGAGATGACCGGCCCGAAATCCAGCTCCGGCAACGGGTCGCCCGGCGCGGCCACCGCAAAGGGATTCCCGAACTTCAGGGAGGCGATGACTTCTTGGTAAGCGGCGAGGAAGTCCGGCAAGAGGCGGCGTTGGACGACATAGCGCGGATAGGCGGTGCAGCGCTGCTTGGCGTATTCGAAACCTTTCTTAAGATGGCCCGCGAG
>Ga0209444_10001081_pt1 | contig 15130 bp, 15 predicted proteins | sample LauGreFaBDMM15DN_2_FD_188215 | JGI IMG/M metagenome (GOLD analysis project Ga0209444, IMG submission 188215) | Freshwater lake microbial communities from Lake Michigan, USA - Fa13.BD.MM15.DN (SPAdes) (version 2) | ecosystem: Environmental > Aquatic > Freshwater > Lake | place: Lake Michigan...
TTTTCAGCGGTAACAGATTGGTCCAGCGAGGAAAAATATTGGCCATAGCGTGTTGCGGTGAGAGAACCGTGTACGCTTGTGAAAAATTTCACAAGCAAAATCTTGTTGCGAGATCAATTTTTGTGCGCAGCCGAAATTTCCTCACATGATTGGGGGAATTTCAGATCATCGGACAATCGGAACAAAAATTTCAATAATCGAACTCAGGAGAAAAATTTCCCATTTGGCATACGGCTCGATTGAAGATTCTCGCGCAGAGACGCGAAGACGCAGAGGTTTGAATTTTGGGGGGACGAGCTCCGATGCAACCTCCCCGCGGAACATGGAAAACCCATAATCCAAGTCCGTGGGGAGGAGTTTCTTTTGAGGGAAATCACCGGTAATTTTTCGCTCTCCGGTTGACCACAGAGCGGTAACAGCAGAACCTTCGTTCAGTCTGTCAAATTTTATAACGTCACAATATGTGAAAATCTGACAAAAAAACGAAAAAAATCAAAATTATCCCAAAGTAGTATGGATTATGGGTGGGGGGCTTAACCCTTACTCCAAGTAAAAACGAAAATCAGAGCCTTATTCAAGCACAACCGGAAACCACTACGGGTGTGGTTGAACTCTGGATTTCGGGTTGAATACCCCCTCATCGGTCCATCAGAAACGCCCCAGTGTGGAAGCGGAAGGTAATGGCAATCGCGGCACGTTTCACCGATGGGGTGAGATCAAAGACGCCCGAGCCGCTGCGGACGGCAGTCGTGCCTATGGCGTCGTATTTGGCACTCCAGGTTCCGCTCGCTCCGCCATGCTGGTTAGGGGACTGAACTGCGGGCCACACGGAAGCCAATGCCATTGTATGTGTAGGACGGGGTGAAGTTAAAGCGGTACGCGGCGCGGCAGCCGAACGCGTCGCTGAACCAACCGCCGCCCCGGAGCACTCGGAGCGAGCCCAAATTAGCTCCACGAGGATCTGAAGCATTGTTCACATACGCCGATGCTCCATACCTATCCCAACACCATTCCCACACATTTCCCACCATATCATGCAAGCCATAGCCGTTTGCCGCAAAGCTGCCCACAGGAGATGTATAGGGCCTCGAACCAGCCGCATAGGTGGGATGATATTGGTTCGCCCAACCGTCGGCATCATAGCTATCTTTTGTGGATGAGTAGTAATTCGCTTGGCTATGGCTGATCGTATCCATTCCCAACGGAAATCGTTTGCCGCTCACTCCTCCACGTGCGGCCTTTTCCCACTCGGCTTCTGTGGGCAGGCGATAGCCATTCGCTGTCCAGTTCACAGTAGGTGCAGTCGTGCCAGTTTTCATCACAGTACCGTTCACCGTGTAGCAAGGATTCAATCCCTCCATCTGGCTACGGGCATTGCACCATTTAACCATGTCGAACCAACTGATCGAGTGTATGGGATATTTGCTCGCCTTGCCTGAGCCAATAGCCAGATCGGTATAGCCATTGTTGACTGCCCACGCCCTAACCTCATCCCACTCGGCCTTTGTCACTTCGTATTTGCCGATGTAAAACGCACTGACATTCACGGTGTGGGTGGGTGCATCGGAAAGACCATCCAGCGCATCGCCCATGGTAAAGGAGCCGGCTGGGATTTGCAGAAAACAAACATCCGCAATCACATTGAATCGCAGTTGGCTGGAAGTCTGGCCGTCCCCATCAACACCGGCATTCCACGTGATCACCTTGCCAGTGCCAGACACAATCCCGCAACCAACCGCTCCACTCGTTGTCACCGAAGGGACCGTGAATGTCTGTTCACCATCATTCGAAATTTCCAGAGAAATACGCACCATAGACGCATCGGCCTTAACATCATAGGTAATATCAACCAGCTTCGTCCCCGCACGCTGCAACGCAGAAACATTTGAAACCACAGGAGCAGCACAGAGCAAACTGGACATCGCACACAAAATGGAGCAGACCTGCACGGCGCGGCAAGCATTGATATGGGGGAGAAAGCAATCACTAACTAAGATTATATTAACTAGCAACTCAATCAAGCAAAAAGTGATCGAGTCGAGAGCAAACACATCGAAAATTACTTGCTAGAACCATGCGGCGCTCTCCAAGCGCCATGCCTAATCATTTTCTATCAAGCTTGGCGGATGAAACTAACGCACCGAAAAGTCGCTAAGGTCGCAGCGATGAACGCTGATTTTTTCTCTGAATCTGCCTCTATATTTTCTCCGATTTTTTCTTCGCGAACTCTGCATCTCTGCGCTTCATTCCCTGAGCCTAAAAGGGAAAATGGAATGGTGAAACCAAGTCGTTTTAACGAACTGATTGAACTGATAAGACGATTACAAATAGTACGAACTTTCGACTCAGTTAGAAAATGAATGAGTGATCAGTTCATTCCTCTTATCAATGCCAGTATATTCCGTTAAATTTACGGGGGCATTTAGAAAGAATTTAGTCCCACTATCTCCGCTGCGCCCCGGTTGTCGTTTCTATTTTCCCATTAAGGATCAACCCTTACCAAAAAGGATTATAGCCTTACCGATGAGGATTATAGCCTTGCCGATGAGGATTATAGCCTTGCCGATGAGGATTATAGCCTTGCCGATGAGGATTATAGCCTTGCCGATGAGGATTATAGCCTTGCCGACGAGAATTATAGCCTTGCCAACGAGGATTATAGCCTTGCCGATGAGGATTATAGCCTTGCCGACGAGAATTATAGCCTTGCCAACGAGGATTATAGCCTTACCCACGAGGAATATAACCTTGCCAATGCTACCATTACCGCGGGCGCGGACGATGTGTATTGAAGCGTCACGTTGTGGCGCGGGATCGTGTGCTGTTGGGATATGACCCACGATTGAAATCATGGGCTGGAGATTGCATTGATCTCATTTCCCTTTGGGGACTTTTGCGTTTTTTGCGGTGATGGATAAAGTGAGGATTCCGAGTTGAAACCGGATTCCTCAATGGACAAAGTCAGAAAACCATTTTCTCACCACGAAATAGACGAAATTGTTGAGAATTTCATTGGTCTTCAAACATCGCTCTTTGGTCTATGAAAAATGCTCGATTGGCACTCCATTTTTCGTGTGTTTTGTGTATTTCGTGGTTTCTCATTCAGATTCCGAGTTGAAGCGTCACGTTGTGGCGCGAGTATCTTTAACCATGTTCCAACCTGGAATCCTAGATTCGACACAACCGAATCCCGCTTAGCGGAGTTCAAGTTTGGGGGTTCAGGATTAGACCGCCACAAAACCCTTAGATCAGACGATTTTCACAAGAGTAAATGCGTGATTACCGCGCGGTGCAACACCTCAAATTCCTGCTCACAGCTCTATGGCGTTATCGCCAGGCGCCCCCCGGCACCTGACGATAGTTTTCCCATGTAACCATGTGCTTTGCCGCAAGCGACGCCACACACGGAGAGAATTTTTGTGCAAGTAATTTGCAAGAAGGTAATTTAATGCATTCTCGCGCAAGACGCAAGAAGTTTTTCATTCAATGTCGAACAATCAGCACCGACAAGCCCAACATCCTCGGAGAAAACTCCTAAGCATCAGAAGGTTACGGCATTACCTTGACGCGAATGTTTTTGTAGTACGTAGTGCTGCCTTTATCATGTGCCTGGATGGCAAAAGTTCCGCCATCTTGCAGCAGCTTGCTGCTTTCTTTTTCGGTCTGATAATTCACCAGCTCTTTGCCATCCACGGTGATGATCACCTTGCCATTGTTGACGATGATCACATACTTCATCCACGCATCATCAGCGAAGGGTGTCAGATTTTTCACCGTATTATAAAGCCCACCCGACTTCTGCGGATCACTCTGCGTGTTGTTCACCTGGATCTCGTAGCCGCTCGGCCAACCACTATCTTGATAGACGGTGTGGATGAAAAATCCACCATTCGAGTTCTTGCGCGTCATCACATCCAAGCGAATTTCGAAATTCTTGAACTTCGCCCCATTGACTTTGCCATCATAGAACAAATGGCAGCAATCGCCATTTGCCTTGATCGCACCATCCTCGATCGCGAAGGCTTCCTTCGCTTGATTGATCTTCCAGCCATCCATAGACTTGCCATCGAACAACGATACAAAGCCATCTTCCACGGGCTCAGCCGCATTCATCACGCCAGACATCAACAATAACGAGCCAAGCGCTCCCATCCATGAAACAATGAGTTTTTTCATACCTCCGCGAGACTCTCAGATCTCCACAGCACTGCAAGGAGAAAATCCCTTCTCCCTAGGGAAAAAGCTCGCGCACTACGGCGGCGAAGTCGGCGACGGAAATCTCGCAAGCCGCCTCTTGACTGAGGCTGGTCATCGTCACGCCATCGATGCCGCAGGGCGTGATCGCGAAGAATCCACCCAGGCATTCGTTGGTGATGTTGATCGCGAAGCCGTGCATGCTGATCCATTTTTTCACACCCACTCCGATCGATGCCATTTTCCGCTCTGCCACCCACACTCCCGTCAGACCATCGCGACGGCCCGCCGTGACGCCAAATCGCGCACAAGCCGCGATGAGCAGATCCTCGATCATCCGCAAATGCGCATGTAGGTCTTGCCCGCGCAGCCGTAGGTCGAGAATCGGATAGCCAACCAATTGGCCCGGCCCATGATAAGTCGCTTGGCCGCCGCGATTGGTCTCGACAACAGGATGCGGCAGGCGGAGTGGATCACGCAGCGATGATTGATCGCGCAGCCGACCAATCGTGTAAACCGGTTGGTGCTCTAACAAAATCAACCGATCCCGCGCATTTCCTGCGAGAATGTCCACCACGGCCGCTTCTTGCAGAGCGAGTCCATCGGCATAGGAAATGAGACCAGATTCGAGCATTGGAAAATTTTCAGTGAGATCTTCAACTAAAGAAGGCGCCGGTCGAGAAGTTTCGCGCGAATCGGATCCCCCGCTTGCAGGTGTGCCATCGCAATCGCTAGGGCATCCGCTGCATCCGCTGGCGGGGTTTCGTTCAACTTCAGCAGCGCCCGCACCATGAAGGCAACTTGTTCTTTGTCCGCAGTCCCCTTGCCCACCACTGCCATTTTCACTTTGCGTGGGGCGTATTCGTAAATTTTCAAGCCATGATCTGCTGCGGCAATCAAGGCCGCCGCACGAGCCGCGCCCATGCTGATGGCAGTTTGGTGGGATTGCACATAGATGATGCCCTCGACAGCGACTTCATCGGGCTGCCACTTGGTCATCAGGTTGTAGAGATGACTGCGGACCGCTGAGAGCGCCACGGATTGTGGCTGGGCCTTGGGGATCGAAATCACGCCGAAGTCCAATACTTTCGGCGCGCGGGCACAGCCTTCCAGCACCGCATATCCGGTATTGCGAATAGCTGGATCGACGGCGAGCACGCGCATGAGAGCGATGAGTTAGATGAAATTAACGACGCTTTTTCGGGCCGGATGACTTGCGGCGAATCTGACGAATCGGCTCATCATCGAGCATCGCGGTGTAGGTGTAGGGGAAATTTTCCAGCTTCTTGCGCGGGATTTTTTGCTCCACGTAGACTTCTACCGACTTTGCATAGTCGAGCTCGTCCGCCGTGAGGATGGTAAACGCATCGCCCTCGGCTTCGGCACGGCCAGTCCGGCCAATGCGGTGCACGTAGTCTTCGGCATTTTCTGGAACGCGGTAGTTGATCACGTGGGAGACGCCGGAAATATCAATGCCGCGCGCTGCCACATCGGTCGCTACCAGCACATCATACTTGCCATCACGGAATCCTTGTAACGCTTCCATACGGTCCTTTTGCGAGACATCGCTGTGCATTGCCACCACCTTCGGGTGACCATTTTCCTTGAGCATGTCGGCGACCTGATCGGCCTCCTTACGAGTGCGAGTGAAGATCATCACACTGTGCCATTCGGTGGCATCCAGCAGGCCGACTAACAATTCATCGCGCTGATCCATCGCCACTGGATAAAAGGCATGCGTCACGGTGCTGGCGACCGCGCGTTTGGCAATTTCCACACTGATCGGATCCTTCAAGCACCATTGTGCAAAGGTCTGGATCGCGGCGGGCATGGTCGCGGAGAACAACAAAGTCTGACGCTCATCCCAAGGGCAAAGATTGACTATTTTCCGCACCTGCGGCAAGAAGCCCATGTCCAACATGCGGTCCACTTCATCGAGCACGAGAATTTTCAATTCACCAAAACGCATTGTCGCACGGTAAAAGTGATCCATCAATCGGCCTGGAGTCGCCACCACAATGTCAGCGCCGTCTTCCAGTTGCTTGGCTTGCTCGCCGTAGCCGACGCCGCCATAGAGCAAGGCTGTTTTTAGGCCGGTGTGCTTGCCGTATTTGATGAATTGCTCGGCGACTTGGTGAGCCAGCTCACGAGTCGGCTCCAGAACGAGGATCTGCGGCTTGCCGAGCGGTTCGATTTTTGAAAGTGAAGGCAGCGCAAAAGCAGCGGTCTTACCGGTGCCAGTTTGAGACGCACCCACCACATCACGGCCAGCCAACACCAGCGGAATTGCTTGTGCCTGGATCGCAGTAGGCGTCTCATAGCCCGATTCCGTCACTGCCTTGAGAACAGCATCGTTGAGCCCTAATTGGTCAAATGTCATGCGCATCCCTAGAGTGACAAGCCATCGTGGTCAAGGTATTTGCACGCATAAATGCAGGAAAACTCGCATCATTCATGAATCCGGCTCGCTCATGGCTTCTAGAATCAGCAAAATGCAAGGAATCCTCATCAAAAATACCAGCGATAAAATGCGCTGTGGGAGAAGAGATCTCGCGCAGCATAATCGGTCTCAAATTTGCAAATAGCGCTGCTGCCAATTGCCGGCCGACTTCTGCAAATGTATTTCCGTAAAAAAATGAAAATGGCGCATTCAGGTGCATCTGCCGCAAAAACGCAAACGTCTCCGCGAGACTTAACTCTTCGCAGTAGGTGCGCCCCCTATTTTCTCGGCACGCTTCATGAGTTTCTGAATTAACGCCGTGTTGTGCTCGACCTCGCTCACACGCTCCTCGGTTGAGGCTGAGATCAACTGCCAGTCCCAGTTTTCGAGAACAGCGGCTCTGGTTTGTAGCGGTGATTGTTCCGCTCCACGCCCCCCAGAAGATCCTGAGGACGGAGTTGTTTCACGAGATCCAGTCGAAGTTCATTAGATATAAACTAGCAGATTTGAGTTAATGGGTCAATTAGGACATTCGATAAGCAATGGATTGTCTCATTTGATTCACCTATTCAGCTTTTTTAGCACAACCAACTCAAAATTTCACTTTTGCACTTCATTGCGTTGCATGAGCGTTTTTCCAAGTCTTCGGGCTTACAGGGGTCTGCTTTTGCCGGGGTATTTTCGATCTGGGCAATCACGACGGTGAGGGCCGTGCCATTCATTTTGCCCATGACATATTCCCTGGGACCTTTGTTGTGAATTTGGGCATGGAGAATCGAAGGATGAAATTCTTCGCCCTTGGCCAGCTGTGATCACAAAAAAATCAAAATAGGCCCACAATGTTGCCATCGGAATCGAGGTCGATTTGTTCGGCGGCGGGCGATGCGGGGAGGCCGGGCATGGTCATGATTTCTCCGGTGAGCACGACGACGAAGCCAGCTCCCGCGGAGACTTTGACATCGCGGATGGGCACCTCGAAGTCCTGCGGGCGGCCCATGCGGGTCGGATCGGTGGAGAAGGAATATTGAGTCTTGGCCATGCAGACGGGCAAGTGGCCAAGGCCCGCTTGTTCTAGTTCGCGGAGTTTGGTGCGAATGGCTGGGGCAGCGCTGATATCAGCGGCACCGTAGATTTTCTGCGCAACGCAGCGGATTTTTTCCCATAGGGGAAGTTCTGCAGGGTAGAGAAAATCAAATGCGCTGTGGGGCTGCGAGGTCATGGCGACGACCTCGTGCGCGAGATCGACAGCACCAGCACTGCCCTGTGCCCAATGATGGCAGCGAATGGCTTTGACGCCGAGATCGCGGCAACGGCTCTCGATTTCTAACAGTTCTTCTTCGGCATCACCGAGGAAATGATTGATCGCTACGACGACGGGCAGACCGAAGGTGCGGAGGTTTTCGAGATGTTTTTCGAGGTTGACTAGGCCGCGCTGGACGGCGGCGGGATGCGGCGTGGCGAGGTCTTTTTTCTTGACTCCGCCATGCATCTTGAGTGCGCGCACGGTGGCGACGAGGACCACGGCAGCGGGCTGGAGCCCCGCTTGGCGGCACTTGATATTAAGAAATTTTTCCGCGCCGAGATCCGCGCCGAAGCCAGCTTCGGTGACGGTAAATTCGCTTAAGCGCATGGCGAGCTTGGTGGCGATGACGCTATTGCAGCCATGGGCAATATTGGCAAATGGGCCACCGTGGACGAAGGCGGGATTGTTTTCGAGAGTTTGTACGAGATTGGGCTGAAGGGCCTCGCGGAGCAAAACGGTCATCGCTCCTTGTGCGTTCAGGTCACCGGCGGTGATCGGTTTTTTCCCTCGTGAGTAGGCCACGATCATGCGGCCGAGTCGATCGCGGAGCTCGCTGATCGATTCTGTGAGGCAGAAAATCGCCATCACCTCAGAGGCGACTGTGATGTCGAATCCGGCCTCGCGGGTAACGCCATTGCTGGGTGCGCCGACGCCGGTGATGATCTGCCGCAGGGCGCGGTCATTCATGTCGAGCGCGCGCTTCCAGACGATGCGTGCTGGATCGATGTCGAGCGCATTGCCGTGATGAAGGTGATTGTCGATGAGGGCCGCGAGCAGATTGTGCGCAGATGTGATGGCGTGGAAATCACCCGTGAAGTGGAGATTGATGTCCTCCATGGGGACGACTTGGGAGTAACCACCGCCAGCGGCGCCGCCCTTCATACCAAAGCAGGGGCCGAGCGAGGGCTCGCGCAGACAGATACTACTGCGTTTGCCGATGCGATTGAGCGCATCTCCGAGCCCAATAGTGGTGGTGGTTTTTCCTTCTCCTGCGGGGGTCGGTGAGATGGCGGTGACGAGGATCAATTTGCCTTTCACGGCGCTCTTGGTGCGATCGACCAAATCGAGCGAAACCTTGGATTTGTTGCGCCCGTAGGGAATGATGTCATCGTGCGGAATCTGCAAGGCATCGGCGATTTCGTGCATGGGGCGCATGTGGGCGTGACGGGCGATCTCGATGTCAGATGGAACGGGTAATGAGCTCATGGCGTTGGCGGTTTTCCTTGGCGCGAATGATGGGAAATCTGCAAGTAAGTGTCACGGGAAAATTTTCCGGGTCAGAGTCGCGAACGAGGCATTCGAGAAAGCATCGGCGCGAGTGATTCTGAGAGCGCAGTCGGCAAGCCTAACTCTGGGAGGACTGCGCGTGAGCGTGAACGTAATTGAGCCACCCATGCGCATTTCCTGCGGACCTGTTGCGTTGCTCTAGCCGCGCGGCATCTAGGATCGCTGATTGAAGCGCGCCATTTCGCGTTGGGCTTCACGCAGCTCAACGCGGTTTTTCAAATCGTGGCGCTGATCACCGTGAGTTTTGCCTTTGCCGACACCGATCTCGACCTTAACCTTGCGGTCCTTCCAATACATGCGTAAGAGCGGCAAAGAAGCACCTTTGATCGAGGTCGCTTGATCGAGCTTCAAAATTTCCCGCTTGTGCAGGAGTAAACGGCGTGGGCGTTTCGACTCATGCTGAAACCATAATGACGCAGTTTCCCAGGGCTGGATGTCACAGCCGTATAGAAACAATTGTCCCTTCTCGACACGGGCAAAGGCGTCAGAGATGTTGATCTTTCCTGCGCGGATGGATTTGACCTCAGTTCCGCGCAGCTCGATGCCGGCCTCGTATTTATCACTAATGTGAAAATCACGGCCCGCTTTGCGGTTCGTAGCAATGTCAGCACTCATGCGCGGGCCATTTCCTCGATCCGGTCAGCTTGATCTCAAGCTTGCTCAGCAGGAAGTTCGAGGATCCTAATTTTGCCTTCGATGATCTCTGTGAGCGCAATGTCAGCAGCTCCCATGCTAGGCACGGTTGGAATCAAGGGTGAACGACCACTGTTGAGTTGACGTACTCTTTTGGAGACGAGGTTGATCAACTTCTGTGGATCGTCGATAATTTCTGCTGCTTTGTAAACGAGCTCACTTTTCATAGGGAGTGCTGGGTAGCGGTTGTCGGACTTCGGTTGATCGAAGGGAATGATGTTGTCAGGTAACATATTCAGAAAAAAAGCCAGACTAACTCGCGGACGGGTCAAAAACCACATTTCGGATCTCTTGGCAAGCCTTAAATGCAAAAATCTCACGAAATGCAGCATAATCATTCGTTTTCTAGATATTTCCGCAACGATCGTGCGACTTTTTGAGAAAACTGTCTGACGACCAATCGGTCCGTGATGAAAAAGGCACGAAACATTTCGCCGTAAGCCCCGCAACTAAAGCGTTTGAATTTTTGCTGCATTCGCGCCTTGGCAGATGAAAATTCTTCGGCATACTCGCGCCATGGCAAGCTCCACACCAACAGCCGCCCCTTCTACGAAGACCGATCAAGCACAGCAACGCTCCCCCTTTGCGGGTTGCGCGATCATGCTGATTCTGGCTTCGGTGGCGCTGTTTCTGATCAGTGTATCGGCGTATTCACTGTTGCAGCAAAACAAGGAGATCGAAAAATTTACGTCGCCGACACCGATGGCGCTGAGCCCCGTTAGCATTGAGGAGCAGGAGGCCGAGCTGAATGCGCTGCATGCGCGACTGACGGCATTTCGCAGTCAAATCGTCGATCGCCCGGATGAGCCTGCCGAGATTGCGCTCAACGTGACTGATCTGAACTTCATCCTCGCTACAGCGGCCCCGTTGCGCGATTACAAACCGTATTTTTTGGTAAAGGAAATCCGCGAGGGCCAATTGATCGCTGATCACTACCGCCCGATGAATGGCATGCCCGGCTCTGATGAAAAGCGCTATCTTAATTCCATTGCGACGCTCAAGCCCATTCTAGCCGAGCAGACTCTGGTGTTCCAGGTAGAGGCGCTCGATGTCGAAAATGCCACGGTGCCGCTTGAGTTCATTGCACAAATTCCGCCCTACCGTTTCGGCTTGGAGCAACAAAGCGATGCCTTGTATAGCCCAGTGCTATCTGCGCTGACGAGCATGGAGGCGAAGCCCAATCAACTCATTTTACGCCGCATCCCAGGACAAGTGCCATCATCGACAGTTGCAAACGAGCAAGTAGACTCGGCCATGCAGCGGATCATTCGCGTGCTCGTAGCCGGCTTGATCTTTCTAATCGGACTCGGGGTTTTTCTATCCTTTCGCGCCAAGGAAAAACGAGAAAAAGCAGGGGCTGCATAATCAAGAAAAGGGCAAGTTCATGCCAAAAGCGCAATTTTTGGCGTCAAAATCGTGAAATAAACACTCTCTTGTCGAAATTATTGCAATTTTTGATTGCAGAAATCCTCAAAAAAGGCTAACATAGCCTTCGAACCGCAATTTTCCCTATTATGAGTAAAGAACAACTCGACGGCGCACAGGCGCTCATCAAAACACTCGACGAACTCGGAATCGAGTATGTCTTCGGCTATTCCGGCGGTGCCGCGCTTCCGATCTTCGATGCATTGGAAACAGTCAAGACCAACATGAAGTTTATCTTGGTGCGCCACGAACAAGGCGCTGTGCACATGGCTGACGGCTACGCCCGCGCTACTGGCAAGCCTGCCTGCGTGCTGGTTACCTCCGGACCTGGTGCAGGAAATACGGTAACGGGCCTGATGACCGCGCAAATGGACTCCGTGCCGATGATCGTACTTTGCGGGCAACAGGTCACCTGGATGCTCGGTAAAGATGCTTTCCAAGAAGCTGACATTTTCGGTATCACCATGCCCTGCGTGAAGCACAATTTCTTGGTGAAAAAAACCAACGATCTTCCCAAAGTCGCTCGCGAGGCCTACCACATCGCTACCACGGGACGCCCCGGTGTGGTCCTCATCGATGTTCCCAAGGATGTATCACAATCGCCTTTCACGGGTGACATGGAGCCTGAGATCGATCTCCCCGGCTACCATCCGGAGGAGGCATTTGACATTTGCCCGACCGCTATCGATGAAGCCCTGCAACTCATCGCGCAATCGAAGCGCCCGGTGATCCTTGCGGGTCAAGGTGCGATGATCGCCCGCGCTGCAGATGAGCTGCTGTATTTCGCCGAGACACTCAATGCTCCTGTAACGACTACCTTGCTCGGCAAAGGGATTTTTCCCGAGACGCACAAGCTCGCGCTCGGCATGATCGGCATGCACGGCACAGCCTATGCGAACAAAGCCATTTGCGAAGCGGATTTGATTTTCAACGTCGGCTCACGCTTCGATGACCGCATCATCGGCCAACCACACATGTTTGGTCGCAACGCGAAAATCATCCACGTGGACATCGATGCCGCCGAAATGAACAAAATGATCCGCCCAGACATTCAGGTGATCGGCGATGCCAAAGCTGCACTAACACAACTGAACAAGCGCATTTCTCGCCTCGATACCACCGAGTGGAATGCGACGCTTGATGGCTATCGCAAAAAGTTCCCGCTCAACTACAAAAAACAAGGCGGCCTGCGCATGCAGCAGGTCATCCAAGAGCTATACAAGCAGACCAAAGGAAAAGCGATCGTCTCCACAGACGTCGGCCAGCACCAAATGTGGGCGGCACAATTTTTCCTCAACGATCGCCCTTACGAGTGGCTGTCCTCAGGTGGAGCCGGCACGATGGGCTTCGGTTTCCCGGCCGCGATTGGCGCGCAGTTTGCCTGCCCTGACAAGACTTGCATCTCGATCTCCGGCGACGGTGGATTCCAGATGACATTGTTCGAGCTAGCGACAGCAGCCATCCACAAGCTCCCTGTGAAAATCGTCGTGTTAAACAATCACTACCTCGGCATGGTGCGCCAGTGGCAAGAGCTATTCTTCGATGATCGCCTCAGCGGCGTCGATCTCATCGGCAACCCTGACTTCTGCAAACTAGCTGCCGCCTATGGCATCCCGAGCGTCAACATCAAACGCCCTGCTGACGTTACCCGCATGATCAAAAAAGCCCTCGCCTACAACGATGGCCCGATCTTGATTCATGCCGAGTGCATCAAGACCGACAACGTTTTTCCGATGATTCCCGCCGGTGCCGCGCTTGAAGACATGCTCATCGAGCCACCGAAATACAAGATGGCCAAACCAACTGGTTCCACGTGATCAGCTGCTTCCACATGATGCCCTCTCACTTTAAATTCAATCTTCCAACTGAAAACTTCCATGCAAACGATCGTCACCACTGACACTCCCGTAGCTCCCTCTCCTGACCAAGCGGTGCACACCTTATCCGTGCTCGTCAACAATCGCCCCGGCGTATTGATGCGCATCTGCCAGGTCTTCGCGCGCCGCGGATTCAACATCGACAGCCTCGTCGTATCCCAAGGCCGTGATGCCAATTTCTCACGCATGACCATCGGCATCGTCGGTGATCCCGCTGGCCTAGAGCAGATCATCAAGCAGGTGAACAAGCTGATCGACGTCATTCATTGCTTCGAGCACAATAGCAACAACGCCGTGGTGCGCGAATTGCTGATGATCAAAATCCAGTGCTCACCTGCCGAGCGCTCACAGGCTCTGCAGATCGCCGAGCACTTTAGCGGTCGCACCGTTGACCTGACGCCCACCAGCATGATCGTCATGATCACTGGCGAAACCAGCAAAGCTGACGCAGCCATCACCATGTTCTCCCAATTCACCATCATCGAGACTGTCCGCACCGGAAAAGTCGTGATGGCTCGGGGCGAGCAGCCTACTTGATACGATCTTAATTTTTCACCCCCGAACGACCATGAACGCCTGGAGAAGCGAACTGCCATTTTATGTGATCGGACACCGCAATCCAGATACGGATGCGATTTGTTCGGCCATTGGCCATGCTGCGCTCCTGCGTCTCACGGGCGAACCGAGCGCCACAGCAGCCCGCTGTGGTGAGCTCACTCCGCGCACTGCATGGGTCCTGGAACAAGCAAAAATCGAGGCACCGATCTTGATCGATGACGTCCGCACCAGCGCTGGCATGATGTGCCGCCGTAACGTCGTTCAAGTTGCACCTGATGATACCTTTCTCACCGCCTATCAGAAAATGCTGAGCAGTGGCGTTCGCGCTGTGCCGGTCGTAGATGATGGCGGACATGTCACTGGCATTTTGCGTTATCTTGACTTGTTAGAACTTTTGCTTCCTGCGGAAACCGAAGGGCTAGCCGTGCGGACGGTACTCGTGGCATTGAAAAAAATGGCCGACACCTTGCAGGCCGAAACCGCAGGAGCCCCCTGCCCTAGCTCGGAGAATGAGGAAAATCTGATCATTTTGGTAGGAGCATCCTCGCAGAATACCGTCGAGAAACGTCTGCTTCAGGCACGGGCCGAGGGTACAGTGCATCGCTTTTTGGTGATCTGCGGCGATCGCCCCTTCGTTCATAATCTCGCCATCGAGTTCGGCGTGCGCGCGTTACTGATCACAGGAGGTTACCAAATCGATCCCGAGCTAGAAAAACGTGCTGCGGCGAAAAACATCTGCCTTCTTCTCGCTAAGCAAGATACCGCTTCCTGCACCACGCTGATCCGTTGCTCGCGCACGGTTCGCAATGTGCTCGATGAAGGATTCATCACCGTTGCTGCTTCCGAGCCCGTCACGCTGCTGAAAAAACGCATTTCTACTCTGGCGCAGGAACTTTTCCCAGTTCTTTCAGCCGATGACCATCGCCTGCTCGGCGTGGTTTCTAAGTCGGACTTGATTGACCCACCGCGCCTGCGTCTGGCGCTCGTGGATCATAATGAATACGCCCAGGCCGTTCGCGGCGTAGAGGAAGCGGAAATCGTCGAAGTTGTGGATCACCACCGCCTCGCAGGAAATCTCGTATCGCGCGAGCCGATTCGATACCTCAACGAGCCCGTCGGCTCCACCTCGACCTTAGTAGCGCGAAAGTTCTCCCACCGTGATCTCACGCCTGAGCCAGGAGTCGCGCTGTGTCTATTAGCCGGTATCGTATCCGACACACTTAATCTCACATCACCAACGACAACCGATCTTGATCGCGATATGTTGGGCTGGCTAGCCGACGTCGCAGGCGTGGAAGCTGCTGATTTTACACGCCGATTTTTCGCCATCGGCTCACTTTTAGCCAATGGCAC
>Ga0209444_10001086_pt1 | contig 15112 bp, 10 predicted proteins | sample LauGreFaBDMM15DN_2_FD_188215 | JGI IMG/M metagenome (GOLD analysis project Ga0209444, IMG submission 188215) | Freshwater lake microbial communities from Lake Michigan, USA - Fa13.BD.MM15.DN (SPAdes) (version 2) | ecosystem: Environmental > Aquatic > Freshwater > Lake | place: Lake Michigan...
GCAGTCCAAGTGCTGTGCCGGATTAGATAATGGCGGCTGTTTCTTTTTGCGTTACCAGTGCTGTGACGGGCTTGATTCCTTGAAAGAGATCGCGTGCTAGGTTGCGAATGTCTTGGGGAGTGAGTTGGCGAATGATTTCGTGAACGTGGCGGTGGTGATCAGCGGGGAGATCGAACAGGAGGTCCACCGCGGCTTGGCGGGCGATGGCTCCAGGGCTTTGTTGTTGCAGCACGAGTGCCGAAAGAACTGTGGCGCGGACATTTTCGAATTCGGCATCGGGGATGCCTTGGGCGGCGATTTTTGCGATTTCGCTTATGAGTTCGCGGTGGGCGAGTTCGAGTTGCTCGGGTGCTGTGGATAGGTAGAATGCGACCATTCCGACATCGTGACCGTGAAATTGAGTGGCACCTACTTGGTAAGCTAGGCCGAGTTCTTCGCGGATACGAGTGAAGAGTGGGCCAGCCATGTCTGAGCAGTATTCGAGCAGCATCGAGCTTCCGAAACGGCGAGGATCTGATAAGGATAGACCTGGGTAGCCGATGGCGATGACGGCTTGTTTTTTCTCGCGGTGAAATGTTTCGATGCGGTCATGGGCAAGTTCGCTTGCAGGAAGCGGTAGCGGTTTTCCTAAGGGTAGAGGCGCAAGATGCTCTTCCAGTAAAGGAATGATGCGGTCGGGATCAAAGTCTCCAGCGAGAGCGATGGTCATGTTTTGTGCGCAAAAAAGTTCACGATGCAGATTGATAAGGTCGCTTTGCTGAATCGAGGTGATGCTCTCGACAGTGCCGATGGCGGGAATGCCGTAAGATTTTCCGGAGAACAGCATGCCGCGCATTTGATGGAATGCGGTGTCTAGCGGATCTTCGAGTGACTCACGTATGCTGGAAAGCTGTGAGGCTTTTTCGCGAAGGATCGAGTCTTCAGGGAAGGTCGGGTGAAGGATAACATCGGAGCAGATGCTCAGCAAGACATCGAGATCGGGCGAAAGACATGAGCCTTGGAGGAGCACGGAGTTATTGCCTGTAGAGGCGTGGAGGGACGCTCCGAGGCGGTCGAGGGTGGAGGAAATCTGATAGGCGCTGCGTGATGTTGTGCCTTGGGTAAGAGTGGAGGCGAGGAGTGAGCTGATGCCAGCTTGCTCTGCTGTTTCGCGCGATAATCCACCGCGGACGACAGTTTTCAGGCTGAGTATGGGTAGGCGAGAATCGGGAAATAGCGCAACTTTGATGCCGTTGCGGAGGGTGATCGATTGGTGGTCGACTTTGCTATGTGCGGCGACGCTGGTTGATTTTGCATTGGCTTCGCTGAGGGGATTGAGCTGGGTGATGGTCAGTTTGCGGTCATGGAGATCACGCAAGCAGCGAAGTACTGCAGAGGCATCCACTTGCTCAATAAGGGCGAGGTAGTTTTTGGTGAATTGGAGATCGCGAGCCTCGTGCCAATTGCTGGCAAGATCAGCGGCGCGTCCAGAAGCGGTGGTGAGTGAGCGGAATTGCGAGACCATGATCTGACGCTTGGCGCGCTCGAGTGCCTCGGTGAAATCGACCTGCTGGTAGTGGATCATTTCCTCACGGATCGCCGCAATCAAGGGTTCGCGCTGTTCGGGTTGGCACTCGGCGGAAATGGCAAAGAGTCCATCGCCAATGTTGCCACTCCACGACCAGGCGGCGATTTCGAGGGCGAGTTCTTGTTTTTCGCGGAGTTCGGTGTAGAGGTGGGACGATTGACCGCGTCCCAACATTGCGGCAAGAACATCATAGATCGGGGCATCAGGATGACCCATGGCGGGGATTTTCCATGCGAGGCATAGTCGGCTCGACGGGATGGCAAAAACATCTGCCGATTGGCGCAGGGAGCATTGTGGAGGATCGATGGCGTAGAATGGCTCGCGCGCCGGTCCGGGCAGAAGATCTTCCGTGAGCTTGGTGATCATGGCGATCGCTTCTGAGCAATCGAAATCGCCGGATAGCACATAAAACGTACGATTGGCAGTGTAGCGTTCGCGGTGGTAGCTAACGAGATCATCGTGGGTAATGGCATCGAAGCTGGAACGGAATCCGATGACCGGGAGGCGGCGCGGGTCGTAGCGAAAGGCTGTATCGAGAAGTAAGCGCATTCCTGCTTGCGATGGATCATCGAGCCCCATATCGATCTCGCGGCGAATGACGTCTTTTTCCATCTCGAATTCATCTTCGGGCAGTGTGGGGCGATAGACCATTTCGGTGAGGACGTGGAGAAATTTATCCATACCCGTGGCGGGGCCATCGATGTAGTAGACAGTGCGGTCAAAGGTGGTGTAAGCATTCCAGTGACCACCAGCTGCTTGCACTACGGATGCCAAAGCAGTGCCATCGTAGGCCGCAGTACCTTTGAAAACCATGTGTTCGAGAAAATGAGAAAGTCCAGCGCCGAGAAGATGATTTTCATGAATGGAGCCGGTTTCCACCCATAATTGCGTGCTGATGACAGGGTGATCGTGATGGGGATCGAGAATCAAGGTGAGACCATTGGGAAGGGTATGGATGGTGGCTGTATTCGGAGGAAACGTCATGGTAAAAGTATGCTTTGCGCGTGCTGTTGATGCGTTATTATCTTCTCAGATGCAACGATTGATTTTGATTGGTTTAGCCATCTGTGTAGTTCTTGGAGGCGCAGGTATTGTCGGTATTTGGTGGATGCGATAAAATCGCATGGATAGCCAGTGGGTTCCCTTTCCATTGCATGAGCAAAGCTCAATCGAGCAGTTGGTTGATTTGCAAAAGCGCCTTGCGGAGCAACTGACTAAGCCAGTGGTTTTGGCAAAAGTGGTAGCTGATGTCGGTCTACAAATTAAGTGGGGCGTGGCGAGCGAGCAAGAAGTGGTCAACCTTTTGCAATCAGCTGTATTTGTGCGGCAGGGAGAATTTAAAGATCCAAGTATAACTTTGACTCTCTCCACGATGGATGAGGGTGTGAGAGGAAAATACAAAGAGCATGTTTTGTTAGGCAAAATTGCGGCGAGTTTAGGCCAACAAACTCGTGTGATTTTGGTGGTGCCGGAGAGCCCGTAAAAGGAGTCCTGGGCGCGTGAATTTTTTCGATTTTCACAAAATTAGTCGTTTTGATTTTTCGCTTGCTTTCGCTCCCAAGATTGGCTACTGATGTCTCCGAACAGCATATTGATGTGATCATCCAGAAGGCTGAAAGATTTTTTTTGATGAATTTTACCGCAGGTAGCATGTATGAATTCCTGATCCCCCCAATGATTTGGGTGGACAATCATGCTTTATTGATCCCACATGATGTGTCATGATCAGAAACCTGCACGCACCACTCTCGCCCTCTTGGCGGCATCTTTTCGATGCCTCAGTCATTGGGGCGCAGCATGAACCCACTGGAGGACTAAAGCCATAAGCAAACAAACGAAATCAAACCAATCGAAGGGCGGTCGCATGGGCAACCGCGATCAAACACGTGTCAACGACAGAATCCGTGCGCCGAAGATCCGCGTGGTCGGGCCTGATGGGCAGCAACTCGGCGTGATGAACGTGCGGGATGCCTTGCTCAAGGCGCAGTCCGTCGGACTCGATCTCGTCGAAATCGCAGCACAGGCGGATCCGCCTGTCTGTAAGATCATCGACTACGGAAAGTTCAAGTATGAGCAAGCCAAGCTCAAGAAACAAAAATCCAAATCTTCAACACGGATGAAGGAAATCAAGTTGCGCGTCGGCACCGGTGCGCACGACTACAACATCAAAATGGGCCGCGTGGAGGGATTCCTCGATACCGGTCACAAAGTCCGCGTAATCATCCAGTTCAAAGGTCGTGAAAACGCCCACAAAGACTTGGGATTTGTGGCGATGACGAAAATCATCGATGACCTGAAGACCATGTCCAACGTGGACCAAGCTCCTCGCTTGGGCGGTCGCGTGATCGCAATGACGCTCTCTCCCTTGCCGCAAGGTCAGCGCAAGCGCAAGTTCCACTTGTTCCATGGTGAATTGATGGAAGAAGATGACGACCATGACGAGGATGTCGATGAAGACGATGAGTCCCACCTTGAGTTGGGCGAGGACGATGCAGCCGAGGACGATGCAGCCGAGGACGCACCTGAACCAGGCGCTGCACCATCAGCGGAAGAGTCGAAAGACTAACACATGGATATGAGCCAACACAGTTCTTTGGATTTATCCTTCGACCTCGTGTTGTATGACATTGACGGCACCCTTGTGGATACAGGCGGTGCCGGAATGTTTGCCATCATGACCGCGGCGGAACGCTACTTCGGCGCTCCGTCACCCTCATTAGACCTCGCAGGTAGCACTGATTTGGGAATCGTGAAAAACCTTCTCGATCACTACGGGCACGCGGCAGATCTCATTGATGTGGAAGAATTTTTTGGCATCTACCATCCGCTTTTGGAGCAAAGTTTACGCTCGGAGCAGTATACAGGAAAAATTTTGCCCTGCGTGGAGCAATGCTTGCAGTTTGATCAACAACGAGGATCCGCCATCGGCTTGCTCACAGGCAATACGGCGCAAGGAGCGGCGATCAAGATGCGTCACTTCGGTCTCGACCACCACTTTGGCTTTGGAGCCTATGGCGATGATCATGCCGACCGCAATCGTTTAGGTCCTGTAGCTCAGAGTCGTGCCACCCATCACACTGGGCTCGAATATTCTGCAACGCGCACGCTTGTCATCGGCGATACGCCCAAAGATATCGCCTGTGCTCATGCCATGGGAGCACGCTGTTTAGCCGTGGCAACGGGGCATTTTACCGCTGATCAACTGCGCGATCACGGTGCCGATTTTGTCGTCAACGACCTCAGCGAATGGCTGGAGATGATCTCATGAGCTACTTTGCGTGATTTGCTGGCGCTATCCGGCTCAAATCAACAGGCTGGGCGACGACGCGTGCCGAGGGATTGTCTCGCAGGTAGGCAAAGGCCCAACCTAACAAAACAGCGAGTTTGTTGCGGAAGCCGACGAGGAAGAGGATGTGGATCAAGAGCCACATCAACCAGGCGATGAAGCCCTGGAGCTCGATACCACCGGATTTGACGACGGCATGGTTTTTACCGATGATGGCCATGAAGCCTTTGTCGGTGTAGCGGAATGCAGGTCTTGCGGCGACATCGATGGGATCGCGCGAGCTTGTTTCTTTGCAGATGATTTTTGCAATGTGGCGGCCCATTTGCATCGCTGCGGGCGCTATGCCAGGGATCGGTTGCTGTTTGGCATCGCGCAAGCTCACGAGGTCTCCAGCGACGAAGGCATGGGGGAAGCCCGGAACAGAAAGATCGGGCAGGGGAGCGATGCGACCGCCGCGATCTGCTGGTGTGGTGAGTTGGGCGGCAAGGCTACTGGCAGCAACGCCTGCGGCCCAAATGATCGCTGCTGCGGCGAGCGGTTCGCCTTCTTTGAAATGCAGCATCTGCGGTTGGATATCGGTCACTCGAGTGTTGCAACGCACGTTGACACCGAGTTTTTCGAGCCGACGGCGGGCATAGGCCGATTGATCTTCCGAGTAAGCTTCGAGGATTCGCTCGGATCCCTCGATCAAAACGATACGCAGCACGGTGGTATCGATGATGCGAAAATTGTTGCGTAGCGAGCGATTCATCAGGTCGGCAAAAGCACCAGCCAACTCCACTCCGGTGGGACCGCCGCCCACGATGGCAATGGTCATCAAGCGTTGGCGCTCTGCTGGGTCCGTGCTCATCTCGGCTTTTTCTAAATTCGTCAACACGGTGCGACGAATGTCTTGAGCATCGGCGAGCGATTTCAGACATAGAGTGTGTTGGGCCCAGTGGTCGTTACCAAAATATCCGGTGCGGGCACCGGTAGCGAGCACGAGGTAATCGTAGTGATGAATCAGTCCCGTGGCACTGGTGGCAGTGTGTGCGGCGGCATCGAGTTGTGTGATCTCATCCATCAATACCGTGACATTGCACGCATCGCAGAGGATTTGGCGGATCGATTGGGCAATGTCTGGCGCGGTAAGTGATGCGGAAGCGACTTGATAGAGCAGCGGCTGAAAGAGGTGATGGTTGGTGCGATCAATGAGTGTAACGTCGATCCCTGGTTGATTGGCGAGACCGAGTGCGCATTCAAGGCCGCCAAAACCACCGCCGATGATCAATATTTTTTTCATGTGTGCGCAACATAGGTGAGGAAGAGCAAATCTGCCAGAGGAAATCGGCATTGATTGAAAGGCGTTCTTGTCGGCGTCCGTAATGACGCTATGTTTTCGCGTATGAAACCTTTCTTTTGTCTGTCATCGATTGTTTTTTGCTTCCCGGTATGGGCGCAGGATTCAAATTCTGTGCCTCCTGCTTTGGCGGGGAATGCGGAGATTTCGCCGATGCGTCAGTATGTGATCGCGCCGACTCGGGTGGTCTGGAAAAGCCCGACGGGAGTGGAGCGCGCGGAGAATTTGCTGAAAAAATCGCGCGGCCAATCATTGTTGGATGATCCCGTGGCCGCGTGTGTGTTGACGAGCGCCGAGGGCAAGCCTGCGGGAATTGTGTTGGACTTTGGGGTAGAAATTCAGGGCTCGGTGGAAATTTTCACCCCAATGATGGCGGAAAAGAACGCGCCCACGCTGCGCATTCGCACCGGAGAATCGGTGATGGAATGCCTAACGCCTGTGGGCGAAAAAGGCGCGACCAATGATCATGCGATTCGCGATCAAGTGGTCACTTTGCCGTGGCTGGGCAGCATCACGATTGGTCGCACTGGTTTCCGTTTTTGTTACATTGAGGCTGCCGATCCAAAAATTGCCGTGGAAATTTCGGAAATTCGGGCAATATGCAGCGTGCGCGATTTACCCTATCTGGGTTCGTTTCGCTGCAACGATGATCGGCTCAATCAAATCTGGGCGACAGGTGCCTGGACCGTGCATTTGAATATGCAGGAGTATTTGTGGGATGGCATCAAGCGCGATCGATTGGTGTGGATTGGCGACATGCACCCCGAGGTCAGCACGATTGCTGCGGTTTTTGGTCACAATGATGTGGTGGAAAAAAGTCTCGATCTCACCCGCGATGTGACTCCGGTGGACAAGTGGATGAATGGCATCAGCAGTTACTCGATGTGGTGGGTGTTAATTCACGATCAGTGGTATCAGCACTATGGTAAGCTTGACTACTTGAAAGAGCAGAAAAGCTACATGGAAGCGCTACTGAAGAAGCTCTGTGGATTGGTCGGGCCTGATGGCAAGGAAAAAATCGATGGTATGCGCTTTCTCGATTGGCCGAGCTCGCCGAATCAACAAGGGGTGACTGCGGGATTGCAAGCACTCTTAGCAATGACTCTCGAACGCGGTGCGGCGCTGATGATAGTTCTTGAAGATCCCGAGTTGGCGAAAATCTGCGCGGAAAAGGCAAAACTAGCCCTCACACAAGTGCCCGCGCCTAATGGCTCCAAGTCCGGCGCTGCTTTGCAAGTTCTTGCGGGCATGGTCGACGCCAAGGAGACGGCGCGCGCGGTGTTACTGCCTGGTGAATCCCAAGGACTAAGCACATTCTACGGCTACTACGTGCTTCAGGCTCTATCGAAAGCTGGTCACACGGATGCAGCGATGGAAATCATTCGCAGCTACTGGGGTGGCATGCTGGATCGCGGTGCGACGACATTTTGGGAGGATTTTGATCGCGCATGGCTGGAGGGCAGTGGTCGCATCGATGAAGTCGTTCCTGCGGGTAAAAAGGACATTCACGGCGACTTCGGGGCCTATTGCTACGAGAACTTTCGTCACAGCCTTTGCCATGGTTGGGCTAGTGGTCCAACGGCGTGGATGAGCCAAACTGTGCTCGGAATTTCACCCGCTGCTCCCGGTTTTGCTAAAGTGCGCATTGAGCCACAGCTTGGGTCATTGCAGTGGGCCGAGGGCACATTTCCGACTCCTTTGGGTATCATTCGTGTTCGCCACGAAAAACAAACTAATGGGTCGGTAAAAAGTGATATTCAATTGCCTGAGGGCTGCGAAAGAGTGAAGTGAGCCGCTTTTAGTGATACAATACCGACTGATCGGTTTCTTTTTTCGGTCAACTCAAATCACCTCATTCACAAAGCGCTCGCGATTGAAAGGTGCGAAGGCTTGTGGTTCCTCTCCAGAGCCGATGAAGCAAGTTGGGATCTTGAGTTGCTCTTGGATGGTGACGGCGATGCCGCCGCGACCAGAGCCGTCCATTTTGGTGATGATGAGACCATCGAGTGGGCAGGCTTTGTGAAATTCTTTTGCTTGTTGCAGAGCATTAGAGCCTGTGGTGGCATCGACGACGAGCAGAGTGAGATGCGGCGCTGATTCATCGTTTTTGGCGATGACGCGGCGAATTTTCGTTAGCTCTTCCATCAGATTGTGCCGTGTGTGCAGTCGGCCTGCGGTATCGCAAATCAAGAAGTCAGTCTTTTGCGCAATGGCTTTTTGGTGCGCGGTGAAGCAGACTGAGGAGGGGTCGGCATTGGTATTGCCTTTGATCACGGGGATTTCGAGTCGTTGACCCCAGCGCTCCAATTGCTCTACAGCAGCAGCGCGGAAGGTATCTGCGGCAGCGAGGATCACAGAATTTCCTTGTTTTTGCAGCCAATGGGCAAGTTTGGCGGAAGAGGTCGTCTTACCGACGCCATTGACGCCGACGACGAGGATCACGCAGGGCAGCCCATCCTCGCGTTTGGCGGGCAGGGGATAGCTGGTGGGAAGGCGCTTGTTGATGTGGGTGCGGGCGACGTCGATGACATCTTGGGCGGTGATTTTGCGACCGAGTTCTTTGAGTTCGTCGATGATCTCCATCGCTCCGCGCACTCCGAGGTCTGCGGCAATGAGTTCGGCCTCGACCTCATCCCATTCGATTTCGGCGCGGTTGGTGATTTTGTTAAATAGTGATTTAAAGAAACCCATGAGTGAATGCGGAAAATGTTAGAGAACTTTGATTTTAAGATGGCGCCAACGCACGTTGCAGGACTTGCCGCCGTGCACTTGGAGGGCGAAAAATCCTTCGGGTGTAAAGGCTGGATCTTTGTCGGTGTAGTCCACGCGCTTTTCTCCGTTGAGCCAAATTTGGATGTGACGATCTTCACAAACGATGCGGACTTCGTTCCAGTCGTTCCATTTCATGATCTTTTGGCCCTGAGCGGTGAAGGCGTTTTGCTCGGATTTTTGGGCATCGGTGCTTTTCGGGCTGAGCGGAGGTGGCTGGAGCCAACCACGGCGTGCTTCATCGTAAAGGCCAGCTGTCCAAGCGCGGCCTTTGCCGTTGTCGTGTTCGCATTGGTAGCCGTGAACACGACCGTCTTTGCCGTTTTTTTGCAGTCCGCGGAACATCATTCCAGAATTGCCGCTGAGGTCATCGAATTTCATCTCGAAGCGAAAATCGAAGTTCTTGTAGGTTATTTCGGTGCGCAAAAAGGTATTATTGCGGACGTTTTTTCCAGTCCCGACGATGCATTCGCCTTCAGCTTTGAATTTTCCCTCGCCGTTGACGACTTTCCAGCCACTGAGGTCTTTGCCGTTGTAAAGTGGGACGAAGCCTTCTTGAGCTTGGGCGAAGCTGAGGAAAAGAAGGGCGGTGATGAGTTGATGGATTTTGTTCATGGTTTGGGTCAGCGATGATTTTGCTACACTTGGTCAGGAAAGCAAGAGAAAGCGGAATCGAATCAAAGGGGAAGGTCTTGAATTTGATTGCGCAGAGAAAGAATGGCTTCTGCCGGGTGCGCAGCAGAGAGGGATATGCGCAGTCGCGCTGTATTGCGAGGCACGGTGGGGTAGCGAATTGCCGGAACGAGGAAGCCTTGCTCGCGAAGTCTGCTGGAGGCGTTGAGTGCGGCCTCATTGTCGCCGATGATGTGCGGGAAAATGGCGCTTTTGTGCTGCGAGCCATCATCAAACAATCGAATGTTTGCGGCAAGCTTTTCGCGCAATTCATGTCCTTTTTCGGAACGTATGATGGCTATGGCGTGACTCGCGGCAAAGGCAAGAGCTGGCGGAGGAGCCGTGGAATAAATGAAAGAGCGTGCTCGATTGATCAGAAGTTGGATGATTTCTGAGTCTGCGGCGATGAATCCTCCTGCCAGTCCTGCGGCTTTGCTAAGGGTACCCATGTGTAAATCGATTCGATCTTGCAGTCCGCAGGCTTCGGCTAAGCCGCCACCGGTAGCACCAAGCACACCGTAGCCGTGGGCTTCATCGACGAGAAGTAATGCTTCAAATTCTTCCTTCGCTTGGACCAATTCTGCAAGTGGGGCGAGGTCGCCGTCCATGCTGAAAACAGATTCAGTGACGATCATAATGCGTGGTGATGAACCATGAGTGGCACGAATCGAGGCGAGAATTTTGCGGAGTTTGGTAATATCATTGTGTGGGAAAACGCGGATGGTAGCTCCAGAGAGGCGTGCGGCATCGATCAAGCAAGCATGAATCAGTTTATCAAATACGACGAAATCAGTCTTAGTCAGCAGTGCAGGAATGATTCCCATCGCGACGGCGAACCCTGTACTAAATAACAGTGATGATTGTTTTTTTTTGTGCCCGGCGATCGCTTCTTCGAGTTGGCGATGCGCGGGTGAGCTGCCACTGACGAGTCGTGAGGCACCCGAGCCATGACCATAGCGCTGGAGCCCTTCTTGGAATGCTGCGCGGATGGATTCATCGTGGCTGAGTCCCAAATAATCATTGGCGGCAAAGTTCCACAATGTCTGGTTCGATTCGGCAGCCTGGATTTTACCATTGCTATGATTCCATGATCGTAATTCCCGCCATAATCCAGCTTCACGGATGTCTTCGAGGTCTTGGGAAAATGGTCTCACGGCGACCAACAATAGCACGCCTTGGTGATTCGTGCGAGCGCTAGTTTTGTCTGTACTTACCCGAATCCGGCATGAAAATAATTTCTTGATGTTCATTGCGTTGCGGATTTATGCTCCCAGCACGTCACTTGGCGCGACAATTGCTCGAATCGCAGAGCAATGGGAAAGATTATGAAGCGTAAATACAATGCATTTTTCAAAGATCTAATTTTTGCAATCTTTTGTATTTACATTTGATGAGCTTGTGCTAATCTTCCCCTGTTCCTGCAACGAATCAAACCCACCCTATGAAACTACTACCTTCAAAAATTTCTCAGATGCGGAATGCTAAGAGCAAGAAAGGATTCACACTCATCATCACCATCAGTCTGCTGGTGCTGTTGACGATGGTTGCGGTCGGCGTTCTCTCACTTTCATCTGTCACGCTGCGTTCCTCAACTCAGGGCAATGCGATGTCGCTCGCTCGCAGTAATGCCAAGCTTGCTTTGATGATAGCGCTCGGTGATTTGCAAAAAAGTATCGGCCCTGACAAGGCGATCACCGCTACGTCTGAAATTACCAGTGAGAATCCATCCAAATTCAACCTCACGGGAGTTTGGTCGTCATCGGACATAGCGCCTGGTTCTTCAGGTGCAGTCGTGGACAAAGGCGATTTGTTTCAAAAATGGCTGGTTTCCGACACCAATCGTGAGCAGACAAGCTTGTTAAACTACGCGACCACGGGGACTTTCGAAAACCCCATTGAACTAGCTGGCAAAAACACTTTTGGCGCTAGTGATATCCCTGAAGAAGATCGAATCACGGCAGGCTTGGTATCGATCTCAAATGGTGGCAAGAAGCAAGGCAACTATGCCTATCATGTGGCAGACGAAGCCGTGAAAGCTCGCATCAACTCCTATCGTGACCCTGAGGAAAATGAAACACTCGCCAAAAAACGCGCTTTGCTCGTGGGGCAGCGGCCGGTTGTCGATGTGATCGAGGCTCGCGATGGCAGCCGTCTGGATTTCTTGCCGGATGACACGAATAGCATGGCTTACGGAAAAGCGGTAGGATTTGAAGAGCGCTTCGTGAATATCAATCAATTAGACTTGTATGATTCATCAAAAGAGGTTGGAAAATTCCGCAAACACTTCACCCCGTATTCAATGGGCTTGTTGACGGATGTGCGCAATGGCGGCTTAAAGCAAGACCTTACCGCGATGTTTGAGGCCGCGGCATTGCCTACGGAATACAATGGCAAGAAGCTCTATCAATCGACACATGGCATCACCGGTGTTTCTGATCCGAACTGGTCGGCTCTTCGCAGTTACTACAACGTTTATAAAGACATCACGACGCCAGATGGACAGCCCACATACTATCGCGCGGCTACGGAGTCGATCACGACTACGACACTGACTCCGCCACGGAATTTCTATCCAGCACCAGTCATTGCCAAAGTCGAGGTGCTATTTACCTATGTAACTCGTGATGCACACGGTGGCTGGATTGGCAACTTAGCAGCTGTGAGCCCGCAGATGAAGTATATGGGGCACTTGATTTATGCGCCGCTGATCACCTTACACAATCCGTACAATGTCACTGTGCAATTTGACAAAATGCAAATTGTGCTGCGCAATATTCCTGTGGCATTCAATTTTCATATCAATGGCAAACCGCAGAGCAATGGTTTATGCTCGCTCAACGAGATGTTTGTTTATGACTCGCAAAAAGGTGAAAAATCTTTTGCGCTCGATATTGCGAATTGGTCGAGCCCGACGAGTAGCTCAACGACCGGAGCGATTACTTTGCGCCCAGGACAATCTCTCGTTTGCGGGCCATACCTTGATCCATCTGCAAGCTTTAATGATACCAAAGGAACTAACTTTTTCGATTGGCAAAACAACCTTACTGGAGTTGATGCTTCTGGTAACGTGATTCTTCCGATCAGAGCGCGGCCCGGATTTGCCGGTAAAGCTGTAGGCTTCGATGTGGACTGGATTACTCCTGAACACATCTCTTCTGGTCAGCAAACTGATAGCAACATGGGCATCATGGGGCTGAAAGGTACGGACATGGTTCACATGGATTACGCGGTGAAACAACCAACACGTGGAGTCAATGATCGCTTCCAAGTGTCTGCTACAATAACTTCCCGTGGCCGAGCGATGAGCTATGGTGGATTGAATTTCGTTTATCGGGATGCTTCGACTCTCTCGAGGTTCTTCAGCAAAACTCATCGTTTCCCTCTGAGCGGGGGTTTTCCAGCAATCGAGGCATATCACTCGAATGCCACTCCGATATCTGCTCAAGGTAACGCCAAAGCGGTGGCCCTTTTCTCGGCCTACGCCCGGACGACAAATGGTGGGGTTTTTGAAACAGGCAGCCGGACTGAGGCAGCTGGAGCATTGAATCTCACTCGCGATGGCCGCTTAGCAGGGATGCCTATGCTGCATCACAATCCAGCGAGAACAGTTGTTACGATGGATTTCCGCAGCGAAAAGCCTGGCATGCATTCTCATGAATTGAACTTTGTGCCACTACCTGGTCACGCAGATGACGTCTTCGAGAGTGATGTGGAGAAACGCACGAATCTTCTCGCTGGTAATACATCGGGCCGTGGAATCAAATCGGGTTCGTACTTGGAATTGCCCACTGGTCCGATGCAAACGATCTCGGATTTCCGCAGATCGAATGCCTTCACTTCATCGTATTTGCCAAACTTTGTGCAGCCAGTGGGCAACTCTTATGCCTCGCCATTGATCAGCACAAGCAAAGTCGTAGAGTCAGGCGTCACCAGCTATGCGTTGCTCGATCATAGTGTGCTCGCGAACCATGCTCTGTATGATAAGTTCTACTTCTCGACCATTGCCCCCGTCGGTTCTAAAGGAGCTTCCGATGTGTTGACGGAATTCCTGAATCAAGAAAATCCTTTGCTCAATCAAGCTTATCAATCGTATCTGCCTAAAGGCAAAAACACTGCATCTGCAGTGAGCGAATTGATCGCATCAGGCAAGCCTTCCGCAACGGCATACAAAACCGCCGCTGAGTATCAAATGGTCAAAGGGGCCTTCAATGTGAACTCGACTTCGGTGGAGGCTTGGAAGGCGATATTGTCATCACTTCGTGGTTCATCTGTGCCCACTCTCTGGGCTCGTAGTTCCACCGTGGAACTGAAAAACATCGAAACTACGCCAATCTTACCCATGAGTTTGCCCAACGGTGCTCAATCGAACGGAATTGCCAACAGCGCTCAAATCGATAACGCCCGCACTCTGGAATGGAACGGATATCGCACACTTAGTGATGAGCAGATCAAAAATTTGGCGCAGGAAATCGTGCAGCAAGTTCGTGAGCGTGGACCGTTTCTCTCGATGTCGGATTTTGTCAATCGGCAAGTCAGCTCGAGCTCGAATCTTTCTCAAATGGGTGCTTTGCAAAAAGCCATCGATGAATCGGGAGTCAACAACACTGCATTTCCGCTGCAAGTGCCTGTTTCCCCGAACGATGTCTCGAATGCGACACTCTATGGCTTTAAAAACCCAGGTGCAGTGAACGGAAATCCTGCCGCTGGAGCTCCGGGCTGGATCAGCCAAGCTGACTTGCTGCATGCCATGGAGCCTCTTGCAACGGTGCGTTCTGATACTTTTGTGATTCGTGTCTGCGGCGAAGCTGTCGACCCTCAAGGCAAGGTGCTCGCTCGTGCTTATGCAGAAGCTGTGGCACAACGGGTGCCTGAATACCTCGACTCGGTGGATCGTCCGTCAATCAATGCTTACACAGAATCGGCAAGTGGAGTGAATAAAGCTTTCGGTCGCCGCATCTCAGTAGTATCCTTCCGTTGGTTGACCAAAGAGGAAATTTAATCATATGAACCTACGCAACTACCTCATTGGCATGCTATCGACTATGATGGCATGCGGGCAAACGGCATCAGGCCCAGTTCAAATTCGTGCTTATTATCATAATCCCATCAAGCCCTTTGCGGAGCTCTTTGTCGCCGATGCAGGAGGGGCGATTCAGCCGCTGAAACTTGTTGCCGAGGGGCTCTCTACGCCCCAAATCACCGCGCCAGTCAATGGAAACATTGTGCTCTACTCCCAGCAAAATGTGGATTCGAAAAAACCTGCCGAATCTCTTGCTGCGAGCGTGGCCTTACCAGCGGACATGAAACGTGTCGTCTTGATCATTCTACCCGCCGCCACTGAGGGAGCCAAGCCTCCCTACCGCATGGTTGTGATGAATGATTCGCCCACGTCATTTAAGAAAGGTGAGTCGCGTGCGCTGAACCTAACTACTGCTGACATCGCTGTGGAAGCGGGAGAGCACAAGCTACCCGTTAAGAC
>Ga0209444_10001091_pt1 | contig 15046 bp, 15 predicted proteins | sample LauGreFaBDMM15DN_2_FD_188215 | JGI IMG/M metagenome (GOLD analysis project Ga0209444, IMG submission 188215) | Freshwater lake microbial communities from Lake Michigan, USA - Fa13.BD.MM15.DN (SPAdes) (version 2) | ecosystem: Environmental > Aquatic > Freshwater > Lake | place: Lake Michigan...
ACTCATTGTTATTGTACCAACCATAGTTCCATCTGTAGTTCCTACAGCAACACGTCCTCTCTTGTCTGGTGTACCATTGCCACCATTACACAAGAACACATCTATGAATAATCCAGAACCTGCTCCTGTAACATCAAAACCTGTAAGAGAGCCATAATACTCATACGCAATGTATGGCACCATTTTGTTCTTGTACAGATTGGATGGGGCAATGCTATTCAAATAGGCTTGAATAAGACTATTTAAATCAGTAAGCTTAACATAGTTTGTGTTAACATTGGCTGCTAGTATTGTTAGGTCAGTAGCTGTTGCACATAGCTTGTTAATAGCTGCTTGGAGAATGTCGTGTGTATCAGATGATGCTGTTACACCTGTAAGACATCCAATTGTGTAATTGGCATTAAGGGTGGTGAGTGTTGATTCAATTGCTGTAACACTGGTTTTTAAAGCGCAAATTGATCGAATCAATGCTGATATAACATCATTGAGAGTAATGTCACCAGACACTGGAAGAAACCCACTCACCAATGAGCAGAGATCAGCTGGATTGATAACAGGAATAATCCCATTACCTGTAGACAAATCTATTATGAATGTTGAAATTTGTAATTCAACATGGGCAAGTGTATCACCATTGGAAATACCAAGGGCAGGAATATTAAATCCTGTATATCTTACGCACTGATCAGATATGATTTCTGTGCATCCGTTAAAGCAATTAGAGCAGCTCATTTATTTATATTTTAGAAGTTTTACTTTACTAGCTATTTGACATACGCTAAATTGACTAGCGTAATCTGGGTTACAATACTTATATGTCAAGATTCTTCTATAGTTTAGAAGGTCTATCATTGTTGTAAATGGTACGGGCATATTCAATGCAAATACAGTGTTGTTGTATAGATTCTTTGCAACTTCTGTAATCTTGCATTCAATATCTCCTAATAATGTTGGAATATCAACACATTCAGGACAAGAGGTTAATCTAGGTTGTAGCATGTCTTTTAATTTTTATCTGATGGTGCAACAACTGTGATTTCATCTTTCTTCTTCTGTGCACAAAATGCACACATTCCGTTTTTAAGATTACATCCACATCCAACACTTGCTCCGCAGTTTGAACACTTTGCCATATTAATAATACGTTGTTACTGTTGCGTAATTATTTCCTGAACATCCACAATTATTTCTTAAGAAGTTGTTCAGCATTTTGTCAGCTTGAAGATACAATCTATTTGCTTCAACTGTAGCACAATTATTTGCAGCTGCTAGAGCTCCATTGATAAAGAATGATATAGTTGTTAGCTCCACCTTAGATTGTGTCTTAATCGCTCTGTCACACTCCATCATGTCAAGTCTCATGAATGCTCCGTCAAACTTCTCTTGAAGTCTTTCTACACGCATGATGGTCCTCTCAACAAAGTTTACGTTTGCTGGAGCCACTGAATACTTTAGATAGTAGATACCATCAGGAAGTGGGTCGTTACCAAGTGGTGAAATACCTAAGTTGGAACTTGTAAATACATTCAATGTATTAACAACAAATGGAAGATTTACTATCCCAAAGTTAGGAACATTTATCTCAATAGATGGAGATGTAACGTTTGGTGGTGTAGTTGGATATGTAGAAGCATCAGCAACAGCAAGTGTTAACGTGCTGTATGTTGGAACTACAAGAATATCTAAATTCAGAGTTGGCATGGGAGTTATAAATAAAATGCCAGAGGACTTTGAGAACTAATCCTCTCATCCTCTGGCATAGGTTTTAGAAATTTTAACGTACCTACTATTAAGGAATTAAAGTACTAGTAGTGGTAGTAGTTGTTGGAGGCGTAGAAGTAGTGGTGGTAGTAGTAGTGATACAAACATTGTTGTCAACTACAGTACCAAGAGCAGCTTCAAGAACAGCTTCAACAGCGGTGGCAATACCAGCATTACCTGGAGTGGCAGCATTAGGAGCAGCAAGAATTACCATGCTATCCTCATAGATGTAATCACCCCACTGATAAGCAGAACGGTCATATTGATTGAACTTGATGTAATAAGTATCATAAATGGTACCAGTGCTTACATAAGTCTCAAAGTTCTCGTTGTATCCATTCATTCTGAACAAATGCTTCAAGTAACCAGCCTGATAGCTGTAGAAGTTCTTCTCAAGCTGAGCAATTTCTTCAGCAGTACCAGTTGGATAAGAAGATCTTTGAACAACAACAGGGTTAGCTACGATGTCACAGTTGTCAGCAACGATGAAATCAGCAGTGGTAGCAGGACCTTGGTATACAAAAGTACGGAAGTACATTCTGTCATATTCCCAAGGGAATGCAGCAATATCACAAGGCTGACCATACTTAGTAAGAGGCTTACCAGAAATACGAAGGATAGTGCCACCTATGTTTTGGAAAGTATAGAAATCAGACAATGTAATGTTGTCAGGGTTGTTACCAGGAGCTGCAAGGTTCAATTGATAAATGAACTGGTTGATCAATGCGTTAGTGTTAACGTCAGCACAAGGATCAGCACCACAATCACAGCAAGGAGCTTGTACAGTTACTGAACGGGTGAAACCGTTGAAGTACAAGGTGTCAAGATAACTAGAGTGACCTCTTAATGTAAGAGTCACAATTTCTCCACACTGTACGTTCCAATTAGTCACATCAGTGATTTGGACAGCAGGAGTACCGCAACCTGATACTTTGTACCATTCAGTTACGTTAGATGAGCAACCTGAACCAGAAGGACAACCCTTGATTTTATCAGAACGCTTAGAGCCTTGTAGGTAGGTGTTTTGTCTACCTTGAGCTACATAGAAGTATGGCGCAGCTGCAATGTTACCAGCTGTAGCAATACTATAATCGTTTCTGAAAAAACCAACTTGACCAGCGGTTAGATCCTGAGTAGAACCAGAACTAGGGAGCGAAGTTTGCCCTACTGGAACTACAAAAAGGGTGGTTAACGAGAAATCAGCCATTTTTTTGTTTTTTGTTTTTTAAGTTTATTTATTCATTTGTTTGTATTCTGAACTGGGCACTCTGTACCGCAGAAGCATTCTCTGTATACATTGCTAAGTTCTGGACAGTTAAATCTACTAACTCGTCTTCCAGATAGGCTTCAAGTTCACAGTTAACATCCGTAGATGGTTGGCCGTCAAACTTGATGTAGCCTGCCTTATCAATGTAGATGGGGTATCTCATATAAGAGATGTATATTGCGGATGGAGTGAACGTTCCGTCTGTGAATATACTAATTTCATCTGAGGAGATAAAATTAAATGTCTCTTGATATTCGAATGATGGCCTATAGTGAACGTTGTTCATTAAGAACTGCAAATCACCATGTTTTGCCAAATCTTTATTTATCCAAATTTGTCGATCAGTGCACACTCCCTTGTCAGCTAAAACATAACTGTCAATGTAGAACATGTACTTTGGATCAAGCAAATCAATATCTGCTGACCACTGATTTAGCACTTGGTTTTTGAGATGGAGGTTTAATACACCAACATTATAATTAATTACAAGTCTTTGTAAGTCTTCATAACGTTTTTTAAACGAGTCCAATCCCAAACCACTAACAACACTAAATCCATCAACCTTTTGTTTTATGAGCTTTATTTGAGCTTCATTAAGCGAAAGTATTTTATCTTCGAGTGGAATCTGTTGATGCTCATTGGTCGATAGTTTATTTAGTTTTTGATCAATTTTATATAATAAACTATCTACAGGTATCATACAGAAGCGAGTTTCTTAGATTTCAACTTTTGTTCTAGAGTGATTAGTTCATCTTGATTATCATCATTTGCTAAGAACTTCACCAACTCTTCTTCATCTTTTGCTAATTCAAATTCACCTTCAAAGACACGTCCACTGGACTTAACTCTGTAAACTGAATGTGCAATAGCTTGCTTAACCAAATCTTTGATATGGAGTAAATTTTCCTTCATGTCTGCAAATCTGTTAAACACCTCGACTGTTGACAATCCTTGGTATTTACCAGATGAGAATTCAGTCTGCTTGAGAACATTATCCACTTGATTGTATACAAAATCTTCTTTTGAATCTTCTGTAACTGGAAGTCCTAAAAGTCTTGCAACTTTTCTTTTCTTCTCAGGAGACATTAAATCAAACTTGGCGATTGCCTTGTTGATCAATTGTTTCTTCTTGAACACTACAGCATTTTCGATATCATCATCTACAACGTAGAATTGTGTATCTGCTGGATAGTCACCTCTTTCCCATGCTTGATAAGAACTTGCAACAGTTGGATGAACTCTCAACCATGAGAAAGCAAGTTCTTGAAAAGTGATTGACAAATCGAAGTAGTTATCACCATCAAGAAGTTTTACAGTTTGTACGTGACTAGTGTCATCTGTAGACTTTGATAAGCCATAGTTCCAAAAAATAGCTCTTGGTCCAAGATCTACTCCTCCTAAAGCATCTTCAAGTTTTTCTCTTAACGCTGTTACACGTTCAACCTCTAGCTCACGCTCAGTAGGATCATTAATTCTTTTGATGTAAGCAGCTTCAGCATCTAAGCCTGTTCTGTATCTTCCATCAAGTTCCTTATAAGGATATTTAAAAACCCCAGTTCCTGGAATTCTTGATAACCCTCTTTGTGATAATCCTCCTTGCATGGTTTGCATGCCAGCACTGTTGTACTCCTTCTTAATCGTGGAGATTTTCCCTAATTTACCCATTACGTAGTTATTTGATTATTATTGGTTTGCTTGCAGAGTGCACCAATCAAATGGCTAGGCTCACTGACCCACACTCTGTTTTAAAGAGGAATAAAACTCCCCTCATGATTGACACGAGGGGAGATTTTATATTAGAACTGTGGAATCTCTTCGATGAGAACAGTTCGTGACAAATCTTCGATGAATACATCGCAACGATCTTGCATCCAGATCTCATATCCTGGGAATTTGTTGGCAGAAGACATACCCTGAGACTTAGCAAAGCCTAAGTGGTGTCTACGTCCATCAATATAACCCCAAGTCATAGAAGGAGCACCTTGCATTCTCACCTCACGAATGTTGTTCACTAATGAACCATCAGACATTGGAGATACGTCAAATACCATGAACACAGGAGTGGACTTCTTGTTCTGTCCAAATTCCAAGTTGGATTGAGGAAGATCAAGTTCTTTCAAGTGGATAAGTTCAACACGACCAGTCTCACGAGTTACCATTGCATCGAATGCAAAGTTGTAAGTGATGTGTTGTCCTTCTCCTTGCAAATATCTGTTTCCAGAATCTGCCATGAAAGTAAGGCCAGAATTCAAAGCATCTGTCTTAAGAGCTTGTTGGAACACATCGAAGCCAGCTTCGTTAGTGTACATTTTAACTCGTCTGTCCTTAACATCCACACGTCTGTAGAACAAGTCTCCAAATACGGAACGGATAAGGTTTGCAGAGAATTCTCCACGATTGTATTGTACCAAGTTACCATTGTTACGCATTCTGTGGTAAACACCAGCAGATACACGCTTCAATTCTTGCTTAGAACCATTAGTTTTTACAGTGCCTGGCTTAGACCAGATCATTCGCTTCACCTTAAGTTCAAGCATTGCTTTTCTCAACATGAATTCTACGAATGGCTCCCACTTAACATCATTACGAGTTAAAGGAAGTTGGTTTCTACGCTGAGGAGCGTATACCAAGATATCAAGAGGTTTGCCAGAAGCATCACGCATAGTCTTATCATCAGCCCATGCAGTTACTTGGTGCTCAAAACCATATCCAGAACCAAGAGATTCGAACATAGTGATTTTCTCACCAAGTCTTGGTAATCCAAGAAGATCCTGATCAAATTCACCAATTGCAGCATCAACCAACTCAAGTTCGATACCAATTTGCAAGAAGGTGCGACTTACGAAATCCATAACTGGATTGTCAGACACCAATGTGAAAGTGTAAAGGAAACCTGCATTCCAAGGAACTGGATCTTTTACAGCGTAAAATCTTGGACCATACTGACGAGAACCTACAGAAACGATAGCGTTCTTAGAGAATTCGTTAGTGTCCAATACCACCTGAAATTCCTGACCATCAATACCTGGCTTACTCAACTCAACAGTGGAGGTGGGTATGTCGATGATTTTAGGGAATTTGTAAGGAACTTGAACATCCCACTTCCAAGAATCGCTGTTGTTGTCGATGTAATAAGGAGTGGACTTGTTGATCATATCAAGGAAGTCATTGCTATACAATGAGCTCTGAGTGTACAAGGAGATAATCTTCTTGTCGTAGTCAGCTGGCTCAGTAGAGTGAAACGACTCCAAGTGATTTGAATCTGTTAGCTTTCCTACGGCACGTTTGTCCATTGACGCAACGCGAGCGTAGGTAAAGCCAGTTAAACCTGGGATTGTTTGAATTGCCATTGTTTTTTACTTTGTTTTATTTAATTTATAAGAACCATGAGTTTGCTTTTCCAGCATTGCCACCAGAACTAGGTTTTTTACTAGTCTGTCTCGCAACTTCCTCAAACAACTGGGTTGACTTCTTAGTCACTCCTGTTCTTTGTATGGTAGATAGCGTAGGATCTTTTTCTAAAATCTTAAGAAGAAGTCCCAGCTTAACTTTCGCAGCATGGTTTTCAGGTCTCTTAAGTTCCAGGATAGTCTTGTCAAAATCTGTCAGGGTTTCACCTGAAGGAGTTTTGTACTTGTCTACCAAAAGGAAGTCTTGTAGTTCTGATGCCAATTTGGGGTTTAATGGAATTCCATCAAACTCCTTTGTTTTCAATTTGTCTTGAAGGACAGACTGAACGTTTTGAATATACTGATTTCGAATCATTGCTTTCTGCTGAAGTTGTTGTTCAGCTTGTTGCTCTATTTGTTGCAACTTTGCTGCTTCCTTCTTAACAAGCACTTTATGATGCTTGCTAGCAACTGTTTCTAAATCACCGTAGTTTCTAAGTCTATCAATTTCTGTAGTGACATCTTCTGTATCAAAGCCTTGATCAGTTAAAGCTTGTTTGATAACTCTCACTTGGTTGTCTTCAATAGACAAATCCAATTCAGCAAAGCTCACTACATTGTTATATACGCCAAAATAATCTTTAGGATCTACACCCTTTACAAATATGGCATCAAACGCTTTTTGATAATCTTCTCCAAACTGACCAATGAAGTTATCAACGATCTCGATTGCACCTTTCTTCTTTTCTGCATTGAATTTTTCCAGGAATTGTTCTGGTGTTTCAATAACTGCATTCTCTTCATCATCATCTTGTGTAAATACACCAAGTTTGAAAAGATCCTTTGATAGAGAAACAAATGGGGATTCTGCAACATCATCACCATCTTCCTCTTCTTCAGCTTCTGCTTTAGCTTTGGTTGGTGCTGCTACAACATCTTCTTCTGTTTCTTCTTCTTCTTCATCATCTCCAAGAAAGTTTTTTAAAACATCTTGTTGAGTGGGTTCCTCACCATCTAGCTTTTGGACAACTTCTTTACCTTTTGATACTTCTGGTTTTTTAGGAGCTTTTGGTTCATCCGCTGTCTTTATGATTTTTTCTAGTTTGTCAGGATCTTCTGTAGAAGTTTCTGGAGAAAATAAATCATCCAACAGCTGTGCGTTACCCATTCCCAAATCCATAGTATCTTCAATACCGAAGTTACCAAATGACGGAGTGTCTAGGTTGTCTGCCATATATGTAGTTAATTATTTGATTGGTTTGTATGATATAAATGTACTTTCGTTTGTAAAATAATCAAATAGGAATAATCAAAATTGTTGTTTTTTTGGTACGTATAGCATTAATGTTAATTTTTCCATATTTTATTATTTCTTATTGCTTTTAGATGCTCTGTTTGTAGCATTTATCTTAGCCACTTCTACATCATTCTTCATATTCTCTCTAGCAACATTTATCTTTTCTTTTTCAAGCTGTAGCTTCTGCATAGCTTGAGTGTTTTTAGATTGAATGTCTTGCATCTTCAATTGATAATCTTGAGCTGCTTTAGACTGTTGCATAGATAAGTTTGATATCTCTAGTATATCAGCGGTGCCTGAATCATCAACATCTTGTGTTGCTGCCTCACCTCTTGCAGCTGCATTAATGAGAGCTATTTCTTTCTTATTTATTCTATCAAGTTCTTGTTGATAGTTTTGATTAGCCAACATTTCTTGTTGTTGTTGTTGCTGAGCCTGCATCTGAGCAGTTGCAATTTGTTGTTGTTGCTCAAGCTGCTGTTGCTGTTGTTGCATCTGTTGGTCTTGTAGCATCTGTTGACGATCCTTGAGATTCTTGAATGTCTTCTTCATCTCTCTCATAGACTTAGTAGAATACAATTCTATTATATCATATAGTGTACCACCATTCTGTATAACTGCTTGAGATAGCTGACGAAGCTCATTAAACATTTGTGTATCCTCTGGTCTGTTTGTAATAAACACTTTCAGATCACGAAGCTTCAAATCATTACCATTCACTTGTATAAATGCAGATTCTCCTTCAGATGTAATGTATGACAATGTAGACATAGGCTTAGCACTTTCTATATATTGTGCTGCATCTACAATAGCTTGATACAATTGACCTAATACATACTCGTGTGCGATGAATAAGGGCTCTGTCTGGGCATATGACTGACTGACAGCTGTGTTGACACCTGTGGCAGATTCGCTCGCTTGTACGCTTCCTAAACGTTGTCTAGAGATGCCTATAAGTTCCCAACATTCGTTCTTCAATTGGAGAGCAAGGTTATATCTAGACTGGATTTCGTTAGTTCTTGTCAAATCTATGTTTCTTGCAATGCTAGTATTGGATACAGCAGCCTTTGTGTTCTCTGGGCTGTCATCATCAAATATAATACCACGCTCTCTTGCTTCCATTTCCCATACGTCAAGAGAATCTTGATCATCTCCATCTTTTAGTCTTGGAACACGCCTAATGTTTACAGAAGCTACATTACCAATTTCCTTTTCTAGGAGTTTGTAAAGCTGATTCATACAAATGTTGTATAACACCTGGAATGGCTTCATCAAATCCACTAATGATTTGGCTTCTGTGTTCTTCACCTCATACGTAGTGCCTATGATTGGACAATAGTTAACTATTTTTAGAGGTTTGATGTGATAGATGTCTGGACCAATCTTTGTTCCTTGATACCATTGGTTAATCCAGCCCCATTCAAGAGAGATTTGTGTAGGAATGGTTCCTGATTTGTAGTTTTCATCTACAAGAACAGTTTGATCATTACCCATTTCATCTACATAGGCAAGTTTACCAATCTTTCTTTTGCTAATCCAATAACATCTAACAACAACATACTTGTATCCAAATGAAGACACGTTAGATGTCAATCCCAAGAAGTCTTTTAGTCCATCATTGTTTTCTTTCATCTCACTTTCAATCATCATTCTTGTCTGAAGGACAAGAGGATCAAATGTATCATATTGAATAGAGTCAATACCATCAGCAGCATTAGGATTACCAAGGTTAGATTCACGAACGTTGATAAGTCCGTAATCTTGCAAGGAGCTTCTTAGGTGATCTATTTCTTCTTTAGTGAGATCAGGAACGCTTTCGATAATTTCAGAAAGTTCCATAACTTGCACAGTGCCAGCAGCATACGCTCCTTGGTTTCTTCCTGTTGGATCAGAAATCCACTTTCTATCTGGTGTTGTTAAGAACCATGTATTCTTTGGGTTGGCCACTTCTATGTTAAATCCAAGCTTGGAGTTATCTTCATAGATGTGATAGAACTCTCTAGCGGAAATAAGAAGATCTCTGAATGCATCTTCACTCTTTTCTTTCAAATTGAATTCTGCTTTCTGGCATGTAAGAACGTGGTTAGCCCACTTCTCTGCTACAGACGTGTAAGAATCTAATTGATCCTTCACTTGCTCCATTGTCATTTGTTCTAGCTGTTCTTCGTCAATCTCTTGACCCTGCATAGCTAGCTTCTGCATTATGCCTTCTTTGGCTTTAGAAATAATAAACTCTTGTAGCACATCTGTCTTGAATTGTAATTCTTCAGACTGGCTATCATCATCAAATGCCTTTACACGAAATGTATCTGGACGCTTAGATATTTCACCTACAAGATTGTTAATAGGAGTGGTTACAATAGAATAATGCTTCACATAAGCGGGCAATCCTAAATCACCCTGTAATATCTCTGTAAAAGATTTTACTTCTGGCTCTTGATAAAAGTCTTCCATTCTCAGGATTCCTTTTACAAGATCATAGTTTTTAACAAACGTATCACGACTCCTCATGTATTCCGCATACGATTTGTTTGCGAAATAATCCATCGTGTTCTTTACCCAACTCTCATCCTGCTTTTCTTTCTCTGTCTTGAACTGATCAGGAAAAATATTAAGATAGGCATATCGTATGGTTGCGTCTTTTGTGTATCTAATGATTGCCATTATGTGAATAATTTATTTTGTCTCGTATTGAACATATTTTTAGAGCTGCTGAACAGCTTGTTACTCTTTAATTTTTTAGAATACAGCGACTTCACTCTGTCATCATTACTACCTCCAATCTTCCCTAATATTGGGTCCATCTTAAGTGCTTGAGCTATGGCTAATTCTGCTGCAATGATTCTATCAAAGTTACCATCTTCATTATATTGAATAATTTCTTCCAGTAACATTGGATCAAATATCTTACTGACACCTGACACTTCTTTAATCACATTACCATCCTCATCCTTCTCTGAATAAATAACATCTTCCATGTATCTCTTCAGACATGTATGTAGGTAGTCAATCACTTTTCTTGCTGATCTGTGAATACCAAATTCTCTTTTCACTGTAGTGTTTGGAATCACTTCTAACAACCATTGTGGTTGCTTCTCTAGATAATGGGAATCTCCCTTGCTCTTCATGTATTCAATGAACGAAATATCGTCATTTTCACAAAGAGCTCTAGCGTTGTAATATTTAATTAGTAATCTGGCCTGTTCTTCCCAAGTTTCCTTCTTATCAGGTCTTGCACAGTACGAAGCTACGAACATATCCTGATATTTCTCACCAGTGAGGTCATGCATCCTTTTGTAAATATACACAGATCCTAATGAAGTTGAATACTTTGCCTGTCCTTGTCTATATGGGTCAATGCCTGCAACATAAAGACCATAGGGAGGATTCTCTATAGGAAACTCATATATCACTATAGGAGCATCTTTTGCATCTGTACTTTTTAGAGGAAAGTTTGTTATAGGCATCTTGTCTGTAAACTCATGTCCTATCTTTCCCTCATCACTAAATAATATAACGGGTGTCCCTGTTCTTTCGTTCTGTAGGAGTCTAGTCTTCTGTCTCTTGGCGGATTCTATGTCAAATATGTTAGTGTCTTCATTGAGAAATATATCATCCACCTTTTGTGGATAGTACATCTTCTCCTTTAAATATGCTATTCTATCACCAGCTTTCTTCAATCTTTCTAAGTTGCCAGTGGTAATTATGTCAGCCTTCTCTTCATTAGACACTAACATTTTTACACTGTAAAGATCACTATCTTTTGAAGCTTTTACATAATCTCCTAATGTAGAATCTTCTTTGGCTTCCATTCTATATTTATTAGAAATGAATAGCCCATGTATACGTCTTGTATCTTCTTCATTATTGTATGTAAGGAAGTTGTAATTCTCAACATCAAACATCAATGACTTAGCATCCATAAATCGCTTCATGTCACCCCCTGTACCTGTAAGAATAGGAGAACATCCCCATCCAAATGGTGTTGTAAAGCCAGGAACAGCAGCCTGTAAGCCTCTTAAGAAAGACCCCTTACCTATCTCATCAATAATGAGCTTTCGTGGCTTTGTACCAGCAATAGCTTCTTCATTATTTCCCTCATCTAGGTTACGAATAAGAATTTGTGAGAACGGAATACGTTCTCCTGATTTAGTCTTTATTCCTAATGTCACTTGATTCTTCCAATTATCTTCTACACGTTGCCATCTAAAATATTCAGGAAGGAAGTTAAGACCCTTGTCAAGCTTGTCTGTAATTAGTTTAATATCTGGAGCATTCAAGCCAGCAATAACGTTCTGTGAGTTCTCATCAAACGTAGCACCCCAAGCAATATAACTTGCTTCAAGCACAGACTTAGCAAAACGTCTAATGCCTAGAATGACCAACCCACGCTTCTCAGCATGGGCTCTGTCTATTTCATTTGTTACTAACCATTCATTGTCTCTCAATGAAGGATTGGCATATTTCTGATAAATGCGTCCTCTGTCATCCATAACATCCACTTCTGTATGCCATAGATTTAAATGCCAATACAGAAAGGGATTGATGAACACACCATCCATCATAAATCCATCTAGACACAGCTTCTTATGAAAATCAAAGAAGGCTTTGTATTCCTGTGATGTTTTATCAGGAAGACGTGGCTGGTTAATCAACCACTCACTGTATTTAACATTTTCTAAATTCATCGTCTACCTTTAAGGAAATCTTCAGCCATTGAGCCAAGTTCACCATTACCACGTATTTCCACTTTAGATTCTTCTTTCTCTCTAAGCTTATCCACCACCTCAAGCAAAGCTAGATAGTTCTTCATTGTCTCCTGAATAAACTTACCTTGACTCTCAATGCTAGCAATCACCATAGGCAACATTCCACCTCTAGCTGTAGGTTTCCATTCTATCCTATCTGTAAGCTTATGCAGAGGATTGGCATCAACATATTCCTTCCATGAAGCAAGCTGTTGTTCAGCCCAATCGAGCTCTGTATTAATGTATGTAGTTTTCTTTGGTGCAGCCATTATGATAGGGTTACAATACCAGCAGCAGCTGTCTTCAGCTCTAGCACAGAAATCTGAACGGGACCGTTCAACAATTCCTGAATCTGCTTATTAGCAATTTCTTTTGTCTTCTCATCAATACCAGGCGTGGCACACAATGCTGCCAGTCTTTCAATTACGGAAATGGACTCTTGTCCAATCATAGCTCTGTTCATATCAAATTGTTTATATCTTCATCAGATAGTGGTGGTAGAGGGGAGTCGTCATCATCTTCTTCTTCTTCATATTCCTCTATGTCATCTGACATGTAATCTTCTTTCACCACAATATTAATGACATCTTGTTCATCTCCTTGAATGCCAATAATGTCAACGTAATCAGCTCCAGAATCCCATATATGCGTTAGCGTATCAAGGAGCAGCTCTAAGCTGATTTTTCTAAATCGCATTTCCTTATTATTCCTCCCCATCGATTTCTTGTTCTTGTTCTTTTGTCATCACTGATTGCCATTTCTCTGTAGGGCACGCACAAGACAAACATTTCGTCTTAGCAGACAACGTACATCCACAATGTGTACAATGTGCATCTGGGCGAATAGTCCTGTGGTTCTTAGAATGAAACTTGCATTCATTACAAATGCTCATTCTCTCTGTTGACACTTGATCAATCTGTTCCTTTAGTTTTTCTTCTGGGAGCAGATTGTTTTTCCAACCTTCGTAAATCTGTGTTAAGCTCATTTATCTTATTCATTAGTATTTTACGCTTCAACAACATCTGATCAATATCATCATTCCACTTCTCTGTTCTAACATCACTATCAGAGCTAGAAATCCTATCTCTAAAACTCCTAATCTTCTCATCTAGAACATCAAGCTTCTTCTGTGCAGATCTATCATTCCATTTAAACGTACCCCATCCAGAAATCTCCACTGTCTTATTCTTTTGTAGAGCAATGAGCGCACTATCAAACTGATGCTTTATCACTTGATCAACAATCTTCACATCCATCTTTAAAGAATTGGCAAGCTGTTTAACAAACCAATCCCTATGGGACATTGAATTAGGCTTTTCCTTCATGCAAAATCTTTATCTCTAATGTAATGCTATTTGAGAAATCCAATGATATTAACGGATTGACAAAAATCTTTCCATCCTTCTTAAGCAGAAGATTTCTCTTTTTGAGCTTGCTCACCATATTATTCACTGTAGCTCCTGTTGTTTGATATGTTGAACAGAACTTCTCCCTATTACTAAAAACAGAAATACTTCCAGAAACAGCAATGAAAGACATCAATTGAATCTCCCTCTCTGTAAGCTCCAAATCATTCAATGCAGAAAGAACAGAATAATACCTGTAAGACACTTCTGTGTCATTGCTTAACTCTTTCTTCAATCGTTGTACAATCATTAGTCTATTCGTTTCTAACAAATATAAAGCATCCTCCGTGAAAATAACAAATTTTATTATTTCTGTTTTTATTGATGTGCCCCACCCTTATTCACTTGTATAGTTAAGCCCCCCTACAATTTTAAAATTTTAAAAACTTTTATGGGCATGGGGGAGTGGGCTACATCAGATAGAAACCCCTTGCGGGAAATGGCAAGTTGGGTAGTACCCCGCTTGCTGTAAACCAAAAAACACATAATACAATGTCAAACGTTATCGAAATCAAAGGAACACAACTAGGTCGTCTTAGAGTATTCGAGTCAGGAGTCCCTTACGATGAAAATTCCAAGAAGAAAGGAAAGACCTACTCTAGAATCTCATTCAACCAGAAAGTCTTTACTCTTGATGATAAAGACCCATTCTTGGCAGACCTTGATAAGGGTAAAGTTCACACTGCATTCTTAATCGAAGTTGAGTCAACTAGACTGAAGGCTGATGGTACCACAGGAATTGTCACAGACCTAGCATTCGATGGTTACGTAAACAACGCTCAAATGATTGGCTTGACCAACACTGAGGCTGTTCTACAATCCATCTTGAAGGGCTCATTCAAAGCAGAAGCAGAGCTTACTGAAGCAGACCTAAAGGCATTGGAGCAATAAGCTCCTTTGCCAATAGGCATTAATTAGCGTGGCGAGAAATCGCTGCGCTTATTAACGTATATAGAAGAACATTCTAATGCATCATCTAGCAAATAGATGACATATATAATACATGTTGCGTTGTGTTATATGTGGTGTGAGGATATGTTCTTTTTAAAATACAACGTTTATATGGTAATGTACAATTTAATAAAGTTTTACACGGGGAATTGTAAACTTCATGTTGTACTTTGTAAAGATTTAGTTGTATGTAAAGGAGTGGGAGTGTGAGTAATGAGGCATATATG
>Ga0209444_10001095_pt1 | contig 15024 bp, 9 predicted proteins | sample LauGreFaBDMM15DN_2_FD_188215 | JGI IMG/M metagenome (GOLD analysis project Ga0209444, IMG submission 188215) | Freshwater lake microbial communities from Lake Michigan, USA - Fa13.BD.MM15.DN (SPAdes) (version 2) | ecosystem: Environmental > Aquatic > Freshwater > Lake | place: Lake Michigan, USA...
GTGCTGGTGGGACTGATTTTGCGAGTGGCGCACGTAGACAAGAATTACGGTCACCCGGATGAGACCATCACCGTCGAAGTGGTCGGGCACATGCGCAGTTCGGGCGATTGGGATACGAACTGGGCGAAGGCACCGGGGCTGGAATCTTCGTTTCGCTACGACCAATACAATTTCTCGTCCTACATTTACGGGACGTTCTTTTTTTATCGGGCGGCGAAGTGGGTGCCGGGCCTGGAGACGTGGCGCGCGAGGGACCAAGGGTTTTGGGTTTACCGGATGTTCTCGGCCCTTTTGGCAACGGTCGTGGTCGCGCAGGCTTGGTGGTTGGCGCGCCGTCTCGCGGGGGCCCGGGCGGGATTGGCGGCGGGCGCATTGGTCGCGGTCGTGCCCTTGTTGGTGCAGGACGCCCATTACATCCGGCCGGAGGCGTTCGTGACCGTTTTGACGATGGCGGCGGTGCTTTGGAGCTTGCCGTTGGCGACGAAGGGCTGGGCGAATTTGAGGCTCTTGGCGGCAGCCGTGGCGCTGGGATTGGCGATTGCGAGCAAGGTGTCGATGTTGGCGCTCGTTTGGCTGCCGTTGGTGCCGGTGATAGCCGCAGCGATTTCAGAACGAAAATGGGCGTTCCGCCGTCTCGGAGTTTCGCTCGGTTTGGGGGCGGTGGGCGTCTGCGCGGGTTTCGCGATGGGGGCGCCGGGGGCGATAGCAAACCCCGGGGCGTTCTGGCGCGGGATTGAATACCTGGCAGCGCAATACGCGGGGCTGCACCCACCGCATAGCCGGTTTGAAGGCGGATTCGTCGCGCCGGTGTTGGGGGGCTACTTTTGGTCGGTTTTGGGTGCGGGCATGATTGCCGCCGGTTTGGTCGGAAGCGTCGGCTTGGCGGCGCGGAAACGTTGGCTGGAGTTAACGTTGTTGGCAGGGCCCGTCGTGCTGTTCGTCGTCTATTTCTCAACCCGAACGGTATTTTTCGAACGTAACTTAAGTCATGTGGTGCCGCTTTTCTGCGTGCTCACCGCCGTGGGTCTCATTGAAGCGGGTAACTGGTTGGCGCGACGCACGGGCGTAAAGGCGGTTTACCTGACTGCTGGGCTTCTGGCGCTGGTTTTGTATCGGCCGGCTGAACTGAGCAGCCGCTTAGTCTGGCTCGAGTTTTCAGGCCGGTACGCAGCGACGGTCGCGGAGGTTGACGAAGCGATTCGTGCGGCTCACCCAGGGTTGAAGTGGCACGTTGAGGCTTTGCTCAATCTGGGCCCCGCAGAGGCCTTGGCCGAACATTTTTCGCAGGGCGGAGGAGCCTTGCTGTTGCGTGAGATCGACTACCATGACGAGTGGTGCGCGCAGTTTAGACCGCTTCTCACCCAGCAGTTTAAGGTGAAGCTGCTGGCGACTGTTCCCAGCATTTTCTCCGATGTCCCCGGTTGCTCGCTCCATGTCTATAATAGCTGGACCAGCCGCTACTTTTTGGTCGAGGGGCTCAGGAAACCGCGGTCTGCAGACTGATTTTTTTCCGTTTGCCCGCGCTCGCGGCAGGGGCACACACTCATCTTTTTAATGTATCTCAAGGCCCTAAAATTGCACGGTTTCAAGTCCTTCGCCGACCCGACAACGCTCCGTTTTGAGCCCGGGGTAACGGCGGTCGTGGGGCCCAACGGCTGCGGCAAATCCAACATTGCCGATTCGATCCGCTGGGTGCTCGGCGAGCAAAGCGCCAAGGCCCTCCGCGGTGGTAAGATGCAGGACGTCATCTTTGAAGGTGCCGACACCCGCAAACCGGCACAGCTTTGCGAAGTCTCGCTATTGCTCACCGATTGCGAGAAGCAACTCGGGAGCGAATTCCACGAAATCGAGATCACGCGCCGGGTGTTCCGCGACGGGCAAAGCGAGTATGCCTTTAACGGCCAAGCTTGCCGCCTGAAGGACATCCAAAAGCTTTTCATGGATACCGGCATCGGCCGGACGAGTTACTCGATCATGGCGCAAGGTCAGATCGACCAGATTCTTTCCTCCAAGCCGGAAGAGCGCCGGGCAGTGTTTGAAGAAGCCGCCGGCATCACGAAATATAAAAGCCAACGTCGCGAGGCGATGAGCAAGCTCGCGTTGACCGATCAAAATCTGGCGCGCGTCGCGGATGTCGTCGGCGAGGTCGGCCGGCAGATCGGGAGCCTCCGCCGGCAGGCGGCGAAGGCCATGCGCTACAAGCGCCTGAACCATCGCCTGCGGCACCTGAGCCTCGCGTGGAACGGTTTTCATTATTCGCAGCTGACGGCGACCCTCGGCGCGCTCGAGGCCGACGTGGCCACGCTTCGGGCCGAAGCCGACAGCCGCCGCGCGAATCGCGAGGAGCAGGAGATCTCGCTGGAGGGGAAAAAATCTCTGCGTGGCCGGCTGAACCAGCGGGTGCAGGACGCCCAGCAGGCGGTTTTCGATGTGCGGTCGCAAAAGGAAGCCGCCGAAAACGCGGCGAACCTCGCGCATATCCGGCGAGCCGGAATTGAAGACCGGCTCGGTTCATCGCGGGACAACCTCGGTGAACTGGAAATGCAACTCCGAGAAGTCACCGCGCAGGGCGACAGCGCGGCGCAAGACAAACAACTCCAACTGGGACTCCTCGGCAGCAGCGACTCAGTTTTCCAACAACGCAACCGCGAGCAAGGGATCGCCGAAGGCGAACTCACCAAACTCGAACAAGACCTGCAGCAGGCCAAGTTTCAGCTCCTCCAATTTGACAGCACCGTCGCACGGCTCCGCACGGATTGTTCGGGCTACGAAGTTGACCAGAAGACCAGCGCGCACCGGCACGACTTGCTGGCCCAAGAGATCGAATCGATGCGGCAACAGCAATCGGCGGCGGCGCAGCAAGTGGCCGAGCTTGATGCCCGCACGGAGGAAGCTCTCGGCGAGAAATCGCGCGCCCACGGCGAGTCGGTCACCGCGCAACAAGCGATCACGGACCTCACCCGCGAATTTCGCGAAGCGCAGCGCAAACTCTCGGAGATTGATCGCCAACTGGCCCAACGCATGGCGCGTTTGAAATTGCTCCAGCAATTGCAGGAGCGCTGGGAAGGATTTGGCGAAGGGGCCAAGGCCGTGTTGCAAGGCCGGCTGGAAACGGCGCTCAACGGCGCCAAAGCGTCGCCCATTTCGCAAGGACTCGACGTGCAGCCCGAGTTTGGTAAAGCGATCGAAGCGATCCTGGGGTCAGCCGCTGAGGCGATCAGCGTCAGCGATCTCGGGACGGCCCAGCGGATCCTCGCCCAGTTGGAGAACGAACAAATCGGCTCAGCTATTTTGCGCATCACCGAGTGCGGCGTTCGGCAGGAAGCCGCCTACGAACTGCCCGCCTGGCTGGTGCCGGCGTCGATCGCCGTCAGCTCGCAGGTCGAAGGCCATCCAGCGCTGGCGTTGTTCGGCAGTTGTTACATCGCGGAAGACCTCACGGCATTCTTGGAATTTTGGCGGGCGAATCCCGGTTTTGCCTTTCTTGCCGTCGCCACGCGCAAAGGTGATTTGGTGGACCGACGGGGCTTGGTCTACGGCGGATTTCACGGCTCAAAAAAATCATCCAACAGTATCGTCCAACGGGAAATCGATCTGCGGGAGACGGCGAAGGCGTTGGCCGACGAACAAAAACTGCACGACGAGCAGAAGCTAACGATCGACGCGATCAATACCCGGCTCGCCGAGGCCGAGCAAATGTTGGAACAACGGCGCGCCGATATCCTGGCGGTCACGCAGACCCTCGCCTCGGTGCAGGCGGAACAGCGTAACGCCCAGCGCAACGCCGAAGACGTCGGCGCAAAGCTCCGCCGGATGGAGAACGAACTCACCGGCCTCGAACAGGCTCGCAACGAGGCCCATGCCCGTTGGGAGAAGGCCCAGATCGGTCTGACCACGGCCGAGAGCGCTGGAGCGTCGCAACGGGAACAGATCATCCAAATGGAAACCCGGATCACGGAGCTTCGGGCGGACCGCGACGTGAAACGCGATTCACTGGCGCAGGCGCGGCTCGAACTCGCCGAGCGCCGTCAGAAAGTGGAGGTGCTCGACCGCGGACTCGGCGAGATGGCGCGACGCAGCCAGCAACTCGGCGAGCTTTTGGCGCAGCGCCAGCAAGAGATCGAGACCTGGACCGACCAAGTTGCCTCGCTCGCCACCGAATCCGATGCCCAACGCGCGCGCGCGGTGCAGCTTGCGGAGACGCTCGTGGTGACCCAGGAGCAGGTGGAGAAAATCCGGGTTGAATTGATGGCGGTGGAGCGCGAGATCAGCGGCTTGGAATCGGCGCAACAGGCGCTCCGCAGCGATGCCGAAGGTGCGATCGCCGCGTTGGCGAAGCACGACATCAAACTCGCGGGTGATCGCCAGCGAGCTCAGTTCATCGCCGAGGAAGTGTCGCGCGAGTTCCAAGCCAATATATCGCAGTTGGATTGGCGGCATTTCTACTGGCACGCCGACGGAGAACCGGAGGGCATGAAACCGCTGGATTTGGACGAAGAAGATGAAGCGGATGAAGGCTCGCCGCAGGCCGAGGGCGACCCGGTCGGCGAAGCGACCAAGCGCCGCCGGAAATCGAAGGGGCCGAAACCGGATCCAACAGCCGAAGATTTGGCCGCATTGGAGCAGACTAACTGGGAGGAAACCAAAGCCGAGATCGACGTGCTGCGCAGCCGGCTAAACGGCCTTGGCGCGGTCAATCTGGTGGCGATCGAAGAATACGCCGAGCTCAAGCAGCGCCACGATTTTCTGCGGACGCAGACCGATGACCTGACGAATGCAAAAGCCGAGCTCATCAAAGCGATCGACGAGATCAACCTGACCTCGCAGCGCCAGTTCTCGATCACGTTTGAGCAAATCAAGAAGAACTTCGAATATACGTTCCTGACGCTTTTCGGCGGCGGGCGCGCCGCGTTGGAGTTGATCGCGACGGACGATGTGCTGGAGAGCGGGATCGAGATCGTAGCCCAGCCCCCGGGAACGAAGTTAAAGAGCATTTCGTTGCTTTCGGGCGGGCAAAAGACCCTCACGGCTGTGGCCCTGCTCTTCGCCCTCTACATGGTGAAACCATCGCCGTTCTGCGTGCTCGACGAGTTGGACGCGCCCCTCGACGAATCGAATATCGGTCGCTTCACGGATCTGTTGAAGAAATTCGTGGGCGAATCGCAGTTTATTATCATCACGCACAACAAGCGGACCGTCTCGGCTTCGAACGCGATTTACGGCGTGACCATGGAAGAGCGCGGCGTGTCGAAAACGGTTTCAATGCACTTCAATAATGACCGGATCGTTCCGGAGAAAACGGCCGAAAACATCGCGGAAGCGGTGACCGGAGCACGGGGACAACCGGCGACATTACCCAAGAGCTGAAGGTGCTTCCCGGGATAAAACGGACACGCGTTGGGCCGGTTGGAGGTTAGTTAGCGGAGAAAGGATTCGTTCCTCAAACCGGGGCAACCTGCAAGGCCGTGAATCCGTTGGCCGATTGGACCCCAAAAAAAAGTAACGCGGGTTTGCCTCGGGCGGAGCGGACGGTGAGCTTTCTCCATGGCAAAATGGCTTCTCGTCGATGGATTTAATCTGGCATATCGGTGCTTTTTTGCGATTCCGGAATTGTCCCGCGCTGACGGTTTTCCCACGAACGCGCTTCATGGCTGGGTAAAGTCGCTTTGGAAACTGGCCGATCAAGAAAAGCCCGTAGGCACCCTGGTTTTTTTTGACCTCGGCGGCGCGCAGGACCGATTGGCTCTGCATCCCGAATACAAAGCGCAACGCGAAGAGATGCCTGAGGCTTTGGAAAAACAGTTGCCGTACGTTAAGGCCCTAACTCGCGCGATGGGGTGCGTCGGCATCGAGCAAGCGGGGATTGAAAGCGACGATCTGTTAGCCGCTGAAGCGGTCTCGCTCGCGCGCCAAGGACACGACGTCCTCATCGTCAGCTCGGACAAAGACTTCGCTCAGATCGTAAGCCAGCAGATCAAAATTCTCCTGCCACCGCCCACGGCCAATCCTAAGCTCGGCTGGCAAGTGCGCGACGAAGCCGGCGTGCGGGAAAAATTTGGGGTTCCGCCGACCCAGATTGCCGACTTCCTCGCACTCGTGGGAGACACTTCGGACAATATCCCCGGGATCAACGGGGTCGGACCGAAGACTGCGGCCAAGTGGCTCAGCGAATATGGTAACCTTGAAGGAGTGATCGCCCACGCCGCCGAACTTCAACCGGAGCGCTTTCGAACAGCCGTGTCCGCAGAGGCGGACAAGCTCAGGCGAAATCTGAAGCTGACGACGCTTAACCTGGCCCTGCCCAGCCTCGTCTTGAGCCCGCCAACGCCGGCACCGGAAGAACTCTATCGTTTGCTCGAAACCTTGGAGATGCGGTCGGCCTTGGCCGAGGCTCGGCAGCGTTACGGACAACCTGAATTGTTCTAGCCGACCCGAACTACGGACCAATCAGTGGCTTTCCTTGGAGACGTTTTCGGATCGAGGAATGAGCGGCTTGGGCGCGGCGCGGGAAGCATTTGGTAGACGCACCTTGAGTTTTTCAGGGAGCCGGTTCGCTCTCAGGGCTAATTCAAGCGCAACGAATGCTAGGGTGATAAGGTGTCGGAAATAGGCTTGAAGGGCAGGGGAGCGGAGTGTCCCTTGGCCGCGTGTCCGCTAAACCGCTACTTATGCTGGGTCTGCCCAAAGGCAGTCTTGAAGAATCAACGAAGAATCTGTTCGCCAAGGCCGGGTGGAAGATCGCGACGAGTTCGCGTTCCTATAAGCCGACGATCAACGACCCGGAGCTCGATGGACGTTTCGTCCGAGCTCAGGAGGTCAGTCGTTATGTCGAGCACGGATTCTTCGATTGTGGGCTGACGGGTTTTGACTGGGTTCAAGAGAATGGATCCGACGTCGTTGAAGTGATGGACTTGGTCTACAGCCGCGCCTCGGTGCTAAAATCGCGTTGGGTCCTCTGCGTGCCCGAAGATTCGTCGGTGAAGTCGATTGCGGATCTGGCCGGCAAGCGAGTGGCGACCGAACTCGTAAACACCACGAAACGCTTTTTTGAGGCCAAAGGGGTCGCGGCGGAGATCGAGTTTTCCTGGGGAGCGACGGAGGTAAAGGTTCCTGACTTGGTTGATGCGATTGTGGACATCACCGAAACCGGTAGCTCGATCCGCGCGAACAAACTCCGAATCATCGACACCCTGCTTGAGACCAACACCAAATTCATCGCCAACAAGGCGAGTTGGGCGAATCCGGCCAAACGAAAAAAAATTGAGACCCTTGCCCTGCTCCTGCGCGGTGCGCTCGAGGCGGAAAGCAAGGTGGGACTGAAATTAAATGTCCCGAAGAAAGCGCTAGAACTCATTGTTCGCGCCCTGCCCTCGCTGAGAAATCCCACGATCTCGCCTCTGAGCAATTCCGATTGGGTGGCGCTTGAGACGATCATCGACGAGAGTGTCGTCCGGGAAATCATTCCTCAGTTAAAGGAATTGGGGGCCGAGGGGATCGTCGAATATCCGCTCAACAAGGTCATCTACTAAACCACCTGAACCACATCTCGTCATGGCCAAAGTCACTCTCGGTTTGCTCCAACATGCTTGTTCGGCCGATCCAGCCGCCAATTTCAAGAAAACCCTCGCGCTCACTGAACGAGCGGCGAAGCAGGGGGCGAACATCATCTGCACTCAGGAACTCTTCCGCTCGCAGTATTTCTGCCAAAACGAAGACCACGAAAACTTCAAGCTCGCCGAGCCAATCCCCGGACCGAGCACGCAAGCATTCCAGAAAATCGCCAAAAAATACGGCGTCGTAATCGTCGCTTCACTTTTTGAAAAGAGGGCTTCGGGCCTTTATCATAATACGGCCGTGATTATTGACGCCGACGGCAGTCTGCTCGGCATCTACCGGAAAATGCACATTCCCGATGATCCGCTTTACTATGAGAAGTTCTATTTTACGCCCGGTGACACCGGGTTCCGCGCCTGGAACACAAAATTCGGTAAAATCGGTGTGCTCATCTGTTGGGACCAATGGTATCCTGAAGGAGCGCGGCTGACCGCGATGCAAGGAGCGGAAATTCTCTTTTACCCCACGGCTATAGGCTGGCATCCTCAGGAAAAAGCCGAACACGGCGTAAACCAACACGGCGCTTGGGAAACGATCCAGCGCAGCCACGCGGTCGCCAACGGTTGTTATGTCGCGGCGATCAATCGTATCGGGGTGGAGACGCCGATCGGCGGGCCTGGGATCGAATTCTGGGGCCAAAGTTTTGTCGCGGGCACAAGCGGGCAGATTCTCGCGAAGGCTAGCATTGACCGCGAGGAGACCATGCTGGTCCCGATCGAGCTCGATAAGGTTGATGTCACCCGAACCCATTGGCCCTTCTTGCGCGACCGCAGAATCGACGCCTACGGAGACCTCACCAAACGATTTAGCGACTGAAGGATGATGGCTGCAAAGAAGACGCCCGCCGCGCTGGGCTTCCGTATGCCGGCCGAATGGGAGCCGCAGGCGGCAGTTTGGCTATCTTGGCCGCATAATCTAAAGACGTGGCCGGGCAATTTCAGGCCGATCCCGGCCAAATTCGCGGAGATTGTCGCGCACATCAGTCGCTTTCAGGAGGTGCGCATCAACGCTGCCCACGCCCTACACAAGAGGGCTTGGGCTTTGATTGAAAAAGCAGGCGCGGATACAAAGCACGTCACCCTGTTCGATCATCCGACTAATGACGCATGGTGCCGAGATCACGGGCCCATCTTCGTGAAAAACGATCAGACCGGCGAGGTGGCTGTCACTGATTGGGAGCACAACGCGTGGGGTGGAAAGTATCCGCCTTATGATCTCGATAACACGATTCCGCCGAAGATCGCGTCCGCCCTGGGCCTCCGCAGATTCGAAAAGAAAATGGTGATGGAAGGCGGTTCAATCGATGTAAACGGCGCCGGACTTCTGCTGACGAGTGAGTCGTGTTTGTTGAATAAGAATCGCAATCCCACGATGACCCGGGCCGAGATTGAACAGGCACTGAGGGATTATCTCGGCGTGCACACTGTTCTCTGGTTGGGCGATGGAATCATCGGCGATGACACCGACGGGCATATCGACGACCTGACGCGCTTTTATTCGACCAATGGAATCGTGACCGTCGTCGAGACAAATAAACGGGACAAGAATTACTCGATCCTGGCCGAAAATCTAGAGCGGCTTCACGCCCTGCGGACACCAACGGGCAGGAAATTCGACATCGTAAATTTGCCGATGCCAAAGCCCTGTCTTTACAAGGGACAACAATTGCCGGCGAGCTACGCCAATTTTCTCGTGATCAACGGCGCCGTGCTCATGCCTGCATTCCGTCAACCGGCGCGGGATGAGTCCGCCGGGGAGGTGCTGGCCGCTTGCTTTCCAGGTAGGGAAATTATTCCCGTGGACTGTTTGGAGCTCGTTTGGGGCTTGGGCACTCTGCATTGTATCTCGCAGCAGCAACCCAAATGAAGTTGGCCCGATTTCTGGTTTTTTCCGGTTTCATTTTAATGCTCGCCGGATGCGAGTCGGTTTCGGAACGAATCTCCGACCGCTTCGATTTGGTTCCGCCGAAGACTAAATCTTTCGATGGTGATAAAGCGACGGTCTTCCTCGCCGCCCAACGAGCCCTAAAGCGGATGGACTTTGTGACGACGCGCAGAGCAGCGGCGCAAGGCGTGATCAATGCTCGGAGCGGAATTCGCGATACGGCGGTCTTTGGAGCCGGACGCCAGTTTACCTTCGAAATTCGATTGAGAAGCGTCGAACCAAGAAACACCGCGGTGGATGTTCAGCTCATCGAAATTTTGGAGGGAGATTTCAAAGCGGGAGCTACCACTCGACCTCTTCGCGTCCACGGGCTTTATGAGTCGTTCTTCGAGCAACTTGATCGGGCGATGCGTGACGGGATCTCGCCAGTTAAGCCTAGTTTGTGATCCGATCGATCCCGGTTCAGCGAGAATTCTAGGTCAAATTAGGGCTTGCTCACGAGCCCTTCAACTGGGGATTCTCAACCTTCGCGGCTTAGATTCAGATCAAATTGGCGTTCCCGCGATGTGCTCCCGCCAATACTCTCACGCAAGTTCAACCATCAACCCAAGACCCCGCCTCATGGCCGGGTCCCAACCGGTGCAAAGGAGGCCTGGAGCCAGCCGACTTTAAAACCGGATTTACGCATATGAGTTCGCTAATGAATGACCTGCTCGCGCAATCCTCCTTCGATAAACTGAAGGTCGGCGCGATCATCCCCGGCACGATCACCGAGATCCGCCAAAATGAAGTTGTCGTCGATATCGGCGGCAAATCCGAAGGCCTAATCCCGGCCAATGAGTTCCTCGACATCGGCGAGCTCCAAATCGGCTCCAGTATCGAAGTGCTGGTCGAAAAACTTGAAGACAAGAACGGCAATCCCATCCTTTCGTTCGACAAGGCTGAACAAAAGAAGAACTGGGATAATATCCTCACGAAGTTCCCCGAAGGCTCCATCGCTGCCGGTCGAGTGAAGGCCAAGGTTAAGGGCGGTCTGATCGTATCGATCGGCGTTGATGCCTTTATGCCTGCGTCACACATCGACGTGCAGCCGCCGAAGAACCTAGATCAATACGTCGGCCAAACCTACGATTTCAAGGTTCTCAAGATCGATCTCATCCGCCAGAATGTCGTATTGTCGCGCCGCGAGCTCATTGAAGAGCAGCGCGCTTCCAAACGCCGCAATCTCTTGGAGAGCATCCAGCCTGGCCAAGTTCGCAAAGGTGTCGTCAAGAACATCACCGATTTCGGTGCTTTCATCGACCTCGACGGCATGGACGGCCTGTTGCACATCACCGATATGAGCTGGGGACGGATATCGCACCCGAGCGAGATGGTGAAGCAAGGCGAAGAGATTCAGGTAATGATCATCGAAGTGAACCGCGAAAAAGAGCGGGTTTCATTGGGCCTCAAACAGACCACCAAGAATCCTTGGGACGAGATTGAACGTAAGTTCCCGGTCGGCTCCAAGGTTCACGGTAAGGTCGTAAATCTCGTGCCATACGGTGCGTTTATTGAGATCGAGCCGGGCGTTGAAGGTTTGGTGCATATCACGGAGATGTCTTGGACCAAGCGCATTACCAAGCCATCGGAGTTGCTTAAAGTTGGGCAAGAGCTAGATGCGGTCGTTCTTGGTATCCAGAAGGATGACCAGAAGATTTCGCTTGGCCTGCGCCAGCTTGATCCAAATCCATGGGACATGGTTCGCCACAATTACCCGATTGGGGCGCGCGTTCGGGGCAAGGTCCGAAATATGACAACCTACGGCGCCTTTATCGAACTCGAGGAAGGTATCGACGGTATGGTGCACGTTTCCGACATGAGCTGGACCCGGAAAGTAAATCATCCTTCTGAAGTCCTTAAGAAGGGCGATGATGTAGATGCAATCGTGCTGGATATTGATCCATCACAACAACGTATCAGCCTCGGAATGAAGCAACTAGCGGTTGATCCATGGTCAGACATCGATTCGTTCTTCAAGATCGGCGACGTCGTCCAAGGCACGGTCACCAAGATCACTTCCTTCGGCGCCTTCGTGGAATTGAAAGATGGAATCGATGGCCTCGTGCATATCTCGCAGATCAGCGAGGAGCGAATCGAGAAGATCAAAGACATCCTCAAAGCCGGGCAGGTGGTCGGCGCACGGGTGGTCAAGATCGACCGCGACGAACGTCGTTTGGGCCTTTCCATTAAGGCCGCCAACTACAGCGCCGAGGAATTGGCCGCTGAGAGTGCGACTTACGAGGCGCTGAATCGCAGTGCAGGTAATGACATGATGAACCTTGGCGACATCTTGGATGAGGCGTCGAAGAAGGAGTAAGTCAGCATCTTGCGATCGCACTTAGTGCGTTAGCGACACAGTTATAGCCGCCCGGGAAAGCTCGGGCGGCTTTTTTGTGTCTCGATCAGGGGCAATCGTTCAACATTTATTCGCACAATAAATATTATGTTTAATAACGCCAACCGTAGCCTTACCCGACTCCCAAGAGCCTCGGCGTCGGAGCGTGTTGGAGCCCGTGCGGCCGACTCAAACGAGAACGATTCTTGGATTCGTGATCGAGAGCGACAATTGATAAAGAGCGAAAAACGGCCTATCGGCGCAGCGTCGGCAGGCGAAAGCCGAGCACACCGAGAGGCGATGAAACCAAGCTCGCCGCCGCCGCGTGCCCGAAACCCAGCGCCGCCGGAAACGTGCGGCCACGATAAACTACCCTACCTCATCTAGGTCACTTACTCACCTAGGAAAAAGTTGCAGATCTTGTCTCTAACCGAAGACCCACCGTCATCCAAAACGTAATGTCCGACGTCCTTGAGTTCATGCACTTCAATGCCTTGGTAGATCTGACGCCACCGGGCTAAAAATTTATCATTGAAGCAAAAATCCTTCAGCCCCCACACAACTAACATGGGATGGGAACTGAGTTTAGGCAGACCGGCTTCAATCGCAGCTAAGGTTCTCCTGCTTAAGTGATCGGCCTCAAGCGGGATATCTTTTACGAATGCACTCACCGCCACCCGATCGCGCCACGATCTATACGGAAATAAAAATCCCCTGCTCTCGTCGGGGCTCAGCTGACGACGATGCATCGACATCCAAATCGCCGGATGCGCAAATCCGTTTAAGCCGCGCACGAGCCAATCTCCAAGCCAAGGCAATCGACAAAGGGAAATTCGAAACGGAATCTCATTTGAAACAAAGGCGGCCGTGTTCAGAATTGTTATTCGACCAATCAGGTCCGGTGCCCGGGTCGCTAGTCCGAAACCGATAGCGCCGCCCCAGTCATGAACCACCAGATGCACCTTGGTTAGACCCAGACTGGAAACCAACGCCTCGATATCAGAAATCCGAGTCTCGAGCGAATAACGATAGTTTTCGGGCTTTTCCGAGAGCCCCATCCCAATGTGATCCGGTGCGATGCACCGCATCTTAGGCGAGAGCTGCTTAACCACGTCGCGATAAAAAAATGACCACGTCGGATTTCCGTGCAACATGAGCACGGCTTCGTTGGTGCGAGGACCTTCATCCACATAACTCATCCGGGCCCCTGATTGCGTAACGAAACCCTTCGGGGAAAAAGGATAGAGCCGCGCGAGCCAATCGGGAATAATGGGTGCGCCGGTTACCATTCGAGGGCTAGCATCAAACTGTTTAGACCACTGCCGATGCCTAACAGGCTGACTCGGTCGCCTCGCTTAACTCTGCCTTCCTGCGCGGCGATCGCAAGCGTCGCGGGCAGAGATACTGAGCCCATGTTCCCCAACGTCTCGAAAGTAGAAAAATCCTTCGCGAGATCGAGCCCGAGAGTTTCATACAGCTTACGTCGGTGCACCGAGCCCACTTGGTGACAGATAAAGCGGTCGGTGTTCTCAGCGTTGAACCCGGTAATCCGGGAGAAATCAGACCACGTTGATTGGGCCAAGGTAACGCCGGCCACCAAAAGGTGCTCTGAGTCGGTTTGCATCACCAAGGCTTCAGCACCATGGGTATCGCCTTGGCAGAGGTCGCTATGTTCGGTGGCAGCCCGCGCCACTGCGCCGATGAGGCGATGCCCCTCTGAGGCCAAGTCGGTGTGGCAAACGACCGCTCCGACGGCCCCTGAGCCGATCGTAAGATTGGCGAAAAACGGCTTGATCGCGTTTCGTGACAACGGTTGCTCGCAGAGGATGCGGAGGGTCTGGTCGACCAACGGCCGGCCATGCTCGCCCGCAACGATCAACGCACATTTGATCTGCCCGCTCTCGATCATTGCGGCCGCCACGGTGATCGAATTCAGAAAGCCGAGACAGGCGTTGGAAAGGTCGAAAATTTGAGCGGATGCCGGTAGTCCGATTGCCCGATGCGCAAACGACGCGGTCGCGGGTTCGAGCATGTCGCGGGAGACAGCCGCATGGATGAAGAGTTCGACCTGTGCGGCCTTCAGCGTCGATTGTGCCAATACGGCTTTCCCGGCCGCTGCGCTGGCGTCGGAGGGCCTGGTCCCGACCGGCCACATTCGGCGTTCACGAATTCCGGTCATGAGTTCCAGGCGCCCGACTGGAAGTTTCAGTCGCTCATAAAGCGGATGTAGCTCCGCCTCAATCGCAGCGGACGTCACCACTTCGTCGGGGAGCGCCACGGCCAAAGACTCGATACAGACATTTTTGAATCTCATGGTGGGCTCACGATTCCATTCGCATCGCGAGCCGGATAATTTCCTTGTCGAAGAAATTGCTCCCCAAACCGGCGTCGACTACCAGCGACGCACCGTTGATCCCGCTACTGCGATTACTTAGGAGAAACAGGGCGGTGTCGGCAACTTCTTGGGTCGAAAGATTTCGCCTTCGAAAGGTGAGCTTCTCCGCGTAGAGATAACTCTCCAAGTAACCGGGGATGCCGGCCGAAGCGCTCGTTTTTAGGGGACCGGCTCCGATTACATTGAAACGCACTTCCGTCTCGGCGCTGAACGACTTCGCCAGAAACCGCGTACACGAATCAAGGGCGGCTTTGATCGGGCCCATGTAGCCGTAGTTGTCGGGCGTCACGAGGAGTGATGAAATGCCGATCGTCACGACTGACGCGTTGTTGGCGAGAAGCGGCTTAAAAGCCCGGGCAATCTCCACCAGTGAAAACGCGGAAATCGCCGTCGCCTGAAGAAAATCCGTGCGCGTCGTTTCATGGAACGCCTTGAACCCTCCACTGTAATTCGCGAACGCGATCGAGTGCACGATCCCTTGGATCGGCGCGTGTCCTGCCGCCGAAACGACGCGGGCCAAATCGGCGGCCGCACCCTCTTTTTCCACATCACAAACGAAGACATCCTTGCCGGCGAGTTGCGTCAGCAGTGACTCCCGGCGGCTTTCCGACCGGACACTGTAAATTACCTTCGCGCCCTGTTCTTCAAGCGACTTTGCGATGAACCAAGCGACGCTCTTGCGGTTCGCGACGCCGAAAATCAGAAACGTCTTACCTGATACTTGCAGGAAATCGCTCATACGGCGGGAGCGCCC
>Ga0209444_10001104_pt1 | contig 14979 bp, 10 predicted proteins | sample LauGreFaBDMM15DN_2_FD_188215 | JGI IMG/M metagenome (GOLD analysis project Ga0209444, IMG submission 188215) | Freshwater lake microbial communities from Lake Michigan, USA - Fa13.BD.MM15.DN (SPAdes) (version 2) | ecosystem: Environmental > Aquatic > Freshwater > Lake | place: Lake Michigan...
ATAAGGGGAAGTCTTTTTTATTCCCATCCACAAATAAGAAAAAATTGTAGACATTGCTCCTCCAAGTGAATGCCCAGTTGTAAATACTTTTACAGAATTTGGTTCAGTTGCATTTAAATGATTAACTGCTAAATATCTGGTTGCCTCTAAGATGGTATGCATTAGTTCAGTTGTGGGTTTGAAAATTCCATATAAAAAAGTTTCTGGGTTTCCGTTAGAATCTTTACATGTTGTTAAAGGGACAATAGATGTTAATTTTAAGTATAAAGCAGCAGTTTTTGCACTATATGTCCCTCTAAAAATAATAAAAATAGTTTGGGGCATAGTCTTATCAGCTACAACGTAAACTTCTCCATAATTTGACCATCCAATTGAAATATATTTTACAGAGGAAGAATCAGATGATTGGGTCACAGAGAGTGTTCCTTTAATCTCTCCGTTAATTATATTTACTTGTTGTGGTATATTTAGCTTGAGCCAATCTATATATTTTTTTTTTTGAAAAGAAGTTGATGGTACGGATGTATCAGTAGATAATTCATAATCATCTTCATCATCTAATAACAGTTCTAAATTGTTAGAACTTACACTATCCATCTCTTGTAAAAATTTAGATGAAATTACAGGTCCAAAAATAGCCATATAACGTTTCAAAAACATGTTATCATTACAATACGCAAGACGAGAAAGAATTGTTCCTACTAAAGAAATAAAGTGAACATTTCCATATTGATCCGCTTTTCTACTAAAATTAGCAAACATTATAAATAAGTGAAGAAAATATATATTTATAATTCTGAATTAGCATCATCCCCGTCATCATCATCATCATCATCATCATCATCATCATCATCATCATCATCATCATCATCATCATCATCATCATCATCATCTGAAGATTCTTTAGTTGGATTGAGACGTAAAGGTTCAGATGAAGGGCTGGATGCAAACATTTCATCTATTTCTGCTTGTGTCATGGGAGCTTGTGGGGTAGCGGGTGAATATACTGTTTTGGGTATTCCATATAATTCTCCATTTATATTTTGGTTTTCAAGAGAATCCGTATCAGGTGGAGTATCTTGTTCTTCTCGTACTTTGGCACTTGGCTGTCTACGTCTCACCTTTGCACTTGTCTTACCAGACCGTTTTTTCACAATTTTATCTCCTACACCTACCACCATTGTCTCTATAACAGAAGGTTCGCTATATTCAAACTCTAAATCGGCAATACTTTGTCTCTGTTGAATTAAATGATACGAATCATCATCATATTCTACATTCATAACCGAATAGTATAACTTTCTCAAATCTCCATTCTTTTTATAAATACCGTTCAGTGTCAATGTAACTGCGTCTATTACAAATTGGGTAGTGCCAGTTTGATCAAATTCTGACATTATAGATTTTACTCTCATAATATCCTCATATATGTCAGTTTGTAATTTAACTATTTGTTGACTAAATTTAGTTTCGCGCTGATTTAAAACACCCTCCATAAGTTGAAACATGTCTGATTCTTTTGCAAGCGTATCTTTCAACTCTTCAAAAATAGAAACTGAATCTACATTTTTATATCCAAATAGAATATCATTCTTATAACAAATTATTTTATTCTTTGCCTCATTTGTAGTTTTCTTTAATTCTTCGTAATATTCATCTATACGTAAATAGTTTGCTGCATGTATAATAATGTTGAGTGAGCAAGGAGTATCTTTATTTCCGCATTTTGCGGTTAGAAGTCGGCGGTCAGTATCGTCTATATTCTGCAAACCAAATATAGTCCCCCCGGCCTGTTTACAGTTTACACATTTTTTAACCAGTTGCTTGTATTCCGACGCTTTTTCCCTCTTGCTTATATTTTTCTTACGAATATCCGAAATGTCTTTTTGAATATTAGATTCGTATTTAGATTTTAATCTATAATATTCATCAAGACCATCGGTAAACCTTGTCAATTTATCACTTTTTGTATTTTGAATAGTCTGAAATTGTGCGCTTTGCATTGTTATATTATGCAGATACTATTTATTGCCAGCATTTACTGTATTTTATTCATCTAAGCTTACGTCCAATTAATTCATATTCACTATCCCATTGAGGAAGACCAGTTATTAGTTCTTGTTGAGCTATTTTTTTTGCATCTTGATAATTTTTTATTTTTGATAATATGTATTGCTGTTTTTCCGTTTCTTTCTTTTGTTTTTCTTCTTGAGATAGTTTCCCTTTGTATTTGTATATTAATAGTATTCCTAAAATTATTAAAAAACATAAAAACAAAAAACAATTAAATAATGTATTGTTGTGTTTCACTTTAAAATCATGGCAATGCTTTAATGTTTCATTTAAAAAGTATTTTACACCGGGTTCAATTAAACTTGGTTTAGCAAAATCCATACATAAATAATACTGTGATTATAGTAAAATAAATTATACACAATATCTATATGGATACAGTTAGTTCATATTGGAACATTATTGCATTTGTCATCACCACCGTAGTATATTATTTGGCTTTTAAACCAAAGCTTACTGTGGATATGTTGTCTGATGATAAAAAATACACTCAATATAACAAAACATATTATTTTGTTTTAACCATGTATTTTTTAGCTGTGGTTCTCATACAGTTTTTAATTAATATTGGTCTTATGGCGAGTAAATGCGGCGGAAGTATGAATCAAAACGTGGCTGATGCGGCATTCATCACTTTTTTGCCTTGGTTCTTCTTATTTGGAGCGATCATTGTTATCCTTATTGCGTTTCCGGGATTTAAATCGGCATTTTCCGATGTTCTTGGATACTTTTTTGTAGCCGGATCTGCGAATAAGATTTTGACGGAAATTCTTATGAACCCTGAAATAGAGGAAAAGATTGAGGCAATTCCTTCTACAGTTGAGTCGTCTACAGTTGAGTCGTCTACAGTTGAGCCTTCTACAGTTGAGCCTTCTAACCCAACCCCAAGTCAATCGTCTAACCCAGTTCAGTCTTCTACCGAACAACTTCCCGAAACAACTTCAGGAGGAGACCCTCTTGCAAATAATCCGTCAGAAAACAATAAAAAGTCTATGCAACAAGCAGCCGATGCAATTGTTAAATTGATGGGAAATATGTCTATTTTAATAAATCAAATAACCCCTTCTAATTTTAATCAATATTGGGATATATTGAAACCTCTTATGAAATCCGGTTATTCAAATAATCTTGAAAAGAAACAAGAACTTTTAACAGTTGTTGAATCCCGCTCTAACATTGGAGAAGGTTTTTGGTACGGATATACTGCGCTGTTGCTGTCATCTATTATCCAATATAATATTGCAATCACACCTTGCGCTAAAGATACACAAGCCGTTCAAGCATCCTATAAACAATACGTGGAACAAGAAGAGAAAAATAAGGCTCAACAAGAGAAAACTCAAACAACGTATGTTTTGAAATGAACCAACTTAATCCAATAAATATTTATTGATAAATTGCGTCCTCTCTTGTCGGGTAAGTAGCCCCCAAATAAATTTTATTTTTCTCTCGGTTTGTAGTTCAACATTTCTGTGAAAATTAAGTCGTACCATGTTAATGAAACATTCTTCACTTTTTCCAGAAATACAATAATGTCGTCTCAAAATACTATTAAACAGATTTTCCATTCCATAAGAAGGATATAGATTGATATGACAAAATTGCAATAAATCGTGCAATAAAATGTGTTGGTTAAATTGTGTCATGTATATGCTTTCCACCAAGGTGTAATCATTGACAAAACTATGAATATCTGAGAGAAGTCTTCTGGGCTGCACTTGATAGGTGTAAGGTATAATATGGTTGATAATAACATCTTCAGGCAATTTCTGTATATAATTTATTTCCATTGTAAATTATATGCGTATATTTTTTTCGTAATAAGATACGATGACCCTGGTTTCTTCTTTGTCCAAATGTTTCATTGTTAAAATTAAAAAATAAAAAGCTTCTTTAAATCGGTTGTCTTTTATTAAACTATCTAACTCTTCTTTCATCAAGGTTACATAGAGCTTTTCTTTTTCCATTTATTACCTATATTCTCTAAAAACATCTATATTGTTTTGCAGGGAACCTAATAACCGACTCTCTAATACATCCTGGAATAAGACAAATAATACAAAACCCCTACATAAGACAATATGCCTAAAATAATAGCAAGCAACCAAACTGGCATAATAGTCTTATTCCTATATCCAACTCCAAATTCTCTCAAACTTCCATCAGTATTATATAAAAATGCAGGTCTAAAGTATTGAATAAGAGAGAAAATAACTAAAAATACAAGAATTGAAACTAATGTGGTATTATTTTGAATATAACTATGGCTCATATATGATACAAATAAAAAAACTTGTTGGTTTTAATTTTTTCTTGCGTAAATATAGAATGGGAAAATCATACATTAAAAAAACAAAAGTGGAATGCGCTGAACACCAAGCAAAAGAAGTTTATGAAACAGTAAAAAATATATATAAGGAGCATGGAGATAATTCAGAGAAAAAAGTTGCCGAATTAATGAAAGCCATGGAAAGCATGAATTCAAATATAGATATAAAACAACTACAGACATATAATACTCTTTTAGCGGTATTACATGCTTCCTTAGGCGCCGGGTTTGCTTTGTATTTTGATAAATTAAAAAAGGATTATGGATCCGATAACAGTCTTGTTTTAGACACAGATATTAGACGACACAATTATAGTATTGAGATTGTTCCAAATGATAGCGATCCTCCAGACATAAATAACTTTACGTTGACATGGACAAGTGATATTATAAAGGACAGTCCAAGTGTAAAAACAGTTGAAACCCTTGTTATATTATTCTTTTTTGTAACTTCTGGTTTTCATGCGTTTTACGCTGCAAATATAAACGGATCATATGAAAAGGTAATTGCAAATAAAAATAATTGGTACCGTTGGGTAGAATATTCTATATCTTCCACATTAATGCTTTACATTATAGCAATATTAAGCGGTGTTAAAGATGAAAATGTTTATCGCTCTATATTTGCTATAAATATAGCAATGATTTATACTGGCCAATTAGTTGAAGAATATGCAGAAGATGAGATTGAATTCTTAGGGAAAAAGGTACCAAAATGGACTATACCCATGACGCTTGGATTTGTTCTTTTACTTACAGAGTTTGGAATTATTATACGAGACTCCAATAAAAATTTTGATATTTTTGATAAATACATTGCCAAATATAGTGAATATGAGAACTCAACTGATCCAGATGAACAAGCAAAATATAAAGTGTATCTTTATTATTCTGAGATATTTATTATACCAGATTGGATAAAATATATCATATATGGTTTATTCGCATTCTTTTCTGTATTTGGAGCTATCTCATTTGTGGGTGTGTATAAAAAACAGCCTTACGAAAGGGTGGAAAAGAATTATTTGTTGCTATCTTTATTATCCAAAGCATTTTTGGGAAGTATGGTGGCGTATGGTCTTACTGAACGTAAAAAAGCTGCATCAAATGTTGCAGATGGAATTATTCCCACAAAATCTATAGTTAATGAATCAAATAATGTGGAAAAACTCTTATTAGAAAACGGATTTTCTACAGCGTATATCAACCCATTTTTAGAACACAATGAAAAAGACGAAATAATGTAATAAATTTTATTTGCATTCAAATAAAATTTATATTTTTAGCGGGGAACCCAGGTCTTCAGAAATCCGAAGGATTTCCAGCCCCTCTTTTCAGAATCCCGCGTTGCGGAATTCCTTGGCCCTCCTGTCCTTCGGGAAGGATAAATCCTTACCATATTTCATAACAGTTTATCTTTATGAAAAATCCGTAAATTTATCCTGAGTTCCCGGTGGATAAAGCTATATATTTTACGTGTTTACACTCTCGTTTAATTGTATTCGTCGTAATCCACATTATCTCCATTTCCTACACCAACTGGATCGTACATTCCATCCATATAATCTTCATTCATATCCGCCATATCATATGCCTCGCGTTCAATCTCTGCAGCTTCTCCCATTTCTTCCATGTAATCATCCATAAAGACGTCAAGATTTCCATCTGTAACATTTGCATTTGTTTTGCGAAGTTTTGTCTCATATTGTTTAATACTATCCACAAAATCTCGTTCATCGTCGTAGTTTTTAGCAACATATGTGCGAAGCCCCTTTTGCAAACCTTTATTCCAAACACCAAGTTTATTTATTTTCAATATATTATCCGCTTCACGTTCGTCTTCTGTCATTTCCTTTAAGCGATCGGTTGTTCTATATTTCTCAAATTCAGAAACTTTAAATACGCGATCCATAACATATTCATATTTTTTATCCACCATATCTTTGTTCTCTTTCATAATTGACATATATGTGTATAACAACTCGGCAGTCTTCTTCATATATTTTTGTTTATTGTTTTCAACTTCTTCATCATACATTTCATCTGGAACTTCAGTGACTACAGTTTCTTCCTTTGTTTCACGATCCTCCAAATCTTCCACTGTATAAACATCATATAATGCAGTCATTTTTGGAGCAGTAACCTCCATATATGTATTATTATCTTGTGCAACAGTTACATATTCATTAAACACCAATAATAAAAAATGTTCAATAAGAAGTTCATTTGTGCGTTTATCAAAAATGCTGTACGTTTCTCGGTCTTTATGTTTAATTTTTGCGTAATATGGTATTTCCTTCATAAGGGTCAATAACTGTTCACAGCTTGTTTTCACGGAATCTAATATAACATCTAATTTATCTCCAGAATAAAAAACTCTCAACTTGCTGTAATACGTCCTTATCATATTTTTTATATTCATTTCATGGTGAGATGAAATATCCCAATATTTTGGCATACTATTATTTTCATAGTTCACTTGATTCATAATAATATTTGGAAAAACTTTTACAAACAATTCCATGTAGTTTTTACTAAACTGAATAAAATTGTACATGGGGTCGTCACCAATACTATGTTTGGCGAGTTGCTCATCTGATTGCTCCTTTATTGTAACAAGATATTCCCACAAATTGTTGAGGCCTTTCTTTTGTTCTCTCTTCAAATTCATATTATTTTTAATAAATTCCAAAACACTCTGTTTTAGTTCAGAATTTCTTCCAGCTAAAAAATTCTTCAGGTTTCTCATTTCAGACGTGTCTTCTTCTGTATTCATACCGAGGGAACCAAGTGTTGCTTCAAGATTAGCTTTAAACTGCTGTGAAACAATTCTTGTTCTTATGTCATCTGGAGTTTGATCTATCAACTGATCCATAACATCTCTTAAACCAGTTATCGGAGAAGTTAATTCTGTAGTATCAAACCGAAGTTGAACCATATTTCTTCTGTTTATGATTTGAAGCAATCTTAAAAGAGATTCATTCGTATAATTGCGACCGTCTCGTTTTAATTTAATAATTTTTTCAGCCATAGAGTCATTCTTGGAGAGAAAATCCGGCTTGGACATACAAATTGTTAACAAGTCTTCAGAAATAGGTATAAGCGACTGAAACTTGCAGAGGACTATAAATGCGCGATAAATGGTTTCCTCATTGAAATCGTTTGACAATGTTGGGTACTTATTTTTATCATTTTCTCGGCTGAAAAGATATCCTGCCTGAGATAAATGGTTTACATCTTCTAATATATTTGATAAATCCCTTACAACTTTATTGTATAATGTTATTTCACTGTCTTCCATTGTAAAATAATGAAGAGTATTGTTTGCTCCGGATATTTCATTGCAACACGAATTTTCTAAGAACGGCTCCCCATTTGAATTCGCTAATAAGAGACGCTTTTTAGTAACAATTCGCTGAATTCTTTCCTGGATGGAGAGAGAAAAAAAGATAATTTTTGACTGTACCACGTGTATAGATTCGTTTTGAGAAGATAATCCTGATCTCAATTGAGACTGCAATTTAGTCTTAAATTCAGCAGAGATGTTCTCTAATCCTTTAATATGAAATTCCCTCAATGGTGGCAAAAATTCTCTCCATTTCATGAGATCATATTGTTGAGGTATATCCGTTATATCATTGTTTACCATATAATCCATTTTTTCTTGTACTTTTCTTACAACATCAGGGAGTCCCAATAAAGTTTTTTGCACTATTTCTTTTATTTTTGCTGAAATATAATCCTGCTTCTTTCTTAGCAACACATTCCACGGGGGAATCTCTGCATTGCGGATTTGATACGCAGTGCATGCAATGTAGTTGACGGCCGAATCATCGCCTTGACCTTCCATGGGAAATCCAGTAAAAGAACGAACGCATCCCGGAAAAGTTTTCCTTGTTTTTATTGGAGGAACACTTGTCTGAATTCCAATAATAATCATACCAAGAGTCAAATACAATAAAGATGTATGGTATAGATCTTTGTAGGAAGGTAGCGTTTTTCCTTTTTTCTCTGCCGATTTAACATCTTCATTGTGTTTTTTCTCAGATGGCATAATAGTTGAAAGCCCACTGAGAACCCCATTTATGATAAATTCTCGTTGATCGCTGAGATTTATTCCAATTGCAGAGGTTACTGCGTTGATAACATTGCTTATCATTCTGACCTCCGGTGATTCTTGCTTTTGTTTTTCTCCGAAAACTAACTTATCTCCAGCATCTTGTTCCATGATTTCGCGGCTTTTAACTTTATACCCATCTTCATAACCTTCTTCGTTGTCTAAATCTTTAGATACTATTTTATACCCACTGTGTTTGTCTACCCACGCATCACCATCATCACTTTCTTTTCCTATTGTATGGGTTAATTCATTGATCAGAGAATTATATCCAGAATAGTTGTTTATGAAACAAGACGCCATTTCACCAATAAACGTTGGTAAAAGTTTTACATTTGATGTAATGCAATAAAGCCAATGAGGATCTTCTTTATCTCCAAATGGACCCATTCCATCTAATGCTTCTCTCGTAAATTTTTGAACAAATCGTATAATATCAGTTTGTTTTTTTATAAAATCAGTTTGCCCGAGTATTAAGTCCCTCAGTTTTGCGTATGGACTTACAACAACATCTGGCTCTTCACCAGATTCCCCCAATTTATATTGTTTCATGTTGTATTTAATTAATGATGAATATTCATTATCAACCAGTTTGTCGTAAACAGAAAAATTATACTCTACCTGTTTTGTAAGATCTGTAATAATTTTTTGTTGGGATTCTTCGTATTTTTCATCAAACTCAGACAGTATTAATTTTAAATTATTTCCGACTAATTCCTTTTTATTTATAGACAAAGTTTCACATTTATCTATTTTTTGAACACAATTTGCTTGAATATTACATAATGCATCATCCGATGAGACAAATGAGTTGCCGTCTATGGTTTCATCCAAAATCCAATTATTATTTAAACGCTTGTAATACTTTATTTGCATCGCATTTTCATATAAAAAAGCATAATCTCCTTCCTGAACGCGTTTTATACCATTTATTAACGTTTCCGCCATGATTTCTGCATCTACATCCGATAATTTTAATTTTTGTTTTACAGAACTTGTTAAAAATAAAATAAATTCATCTGCATTCATGGTTGCCATTTCTTTATCATAGTTATCAATAAGCGAATAATTTGTTGTATCGTATTCCTTATCGTAATATACATTTTCGTTATTATTGTCTTGTTCTAATTTTTTTAATTCATGATATTTCTTTGCAATTCTATATGTTACACATGTATTTTGATCTTGATCCAATGCAAGTTTATTTTGGTCCCGGTCTCCTTTTAATATAGACGTCATGTTGTCACTAATCATAAATTTACTGCTTGAAAGAGCTAATGAAGAATTGAATACTCTTCCATAATCTTTATTTACAATTTTTTTCAGCAATTCAGAATTTGTCATTCCATCAGGCAAGTATTTTTCCATGGTTACTGTACTTAATTCTGAATGTGGCGTAGTCTGAAAAATATTTTTTATAATATTGACTGTTGGTGAAAATACGGTGGTTTGTCTTATATGTCGCAATTTGTTCATTAGTGATCTCCTTTCCGAAAAATATTTATTATATTTTAAAACTTCATCGTACAAAAAACTATTCATATCTTTGTATTGAAAATACGTCAAATCATCTGTATAGACTAAAAATGGTTCTAAACTTTCTACAATATCAACTACTGACATTTTTCCAGTAATATATCTTTTCATCATATTGAAAATTACCTTTGTCTTGGGAACAATGCTTTTTAAAAATTCTTGATATAATTGAAGTTTTAATTCTGCAACAGTCATATTTTTATCAGAACGTAATTTATCATATTTTTCTTGTTCTTCTTCGCTTAATTGCAATATGTATTGTTTAATATCGTTTATGAATGCATCTTCATCTAAATCAATTTCATTTTCTGGATTATCCACAAAAATTTTATTTAGTTTTGTATTTTCTTTTAAAATTTTCCAGTAACTTAGAACCAATGTGTTCAAGTTAGATTTATCTAATATATTTGTTCCTGGGAGTGAAAGCCTTGAATAGCGTATTATTGGTTCAGGTAACATTAAAAACGATTTTAGTTCCATCTCATCTGGTCGTGTTAAATATACCCGTTCCGCAATCATACGACTGCTTGTTATTTTGGAAGCAGCCAGTCGCTTTAAACCCAGATTATATTTGGTAATTACAAACCTACGTGATTCAACTTCTTTGTTATTTACAACGGTTGAATATAAGTTATCCAAGTTGTCTATAATAACATTAAAATTGTCATGAACTTCTTTTTCTGATATAATTTCAGAAGAATACTCCGGATTTGTTTTTTCAAATGGGGTAAAATAAGGATTCAGATCTGACATCATGGTTATGTATTTGTTTTGTTCATCTGGATTTTCTCCTGACTTATAACTATTTAATATACTCACTATTCCTGCGAGATTTTCATTTGTGTTGAGCATAACTACATCGTTATTCTCTGTATCAGTGTCTTGCTCATTATATATCTTTTTTATGTTTTTAACAACTGGTATTAACCAATACAATGATTGTTTAAACTTTTCAAGATTATTTACGAGAGGTTTCCACTTTGCCCCTTTGATAATAAACCCGTCTATATTTCCGTTTGAATCCATTGTAGAAAAATTTGTTCTGAGTTGTTTAAATCTCTCTATCATATTGTGGATTTCGGTCAACACTTTTTTTGTACGATTTGCATTCGGAATAGTTGACAACATTTCATCAAGAAGATCATTTGCTTGCATCTCAATACTATAACGCTTTCTTTCTTCACGTACATTTACATATTGAGTTATTGGTGCAAGTTCTTCTGATCCAAATACAATATCATCTTCTTGTAAAATAAATTCTCTAATTTGAGTTTTAACTGCTTCTCTTGGAACCTGTACTGCGGCGTCACTTTCCTCTTCTTGAATATTATCAGTATCTGATTGGGGTTGATCTTCTGGTAAAACTGCAATTATTCTTGGACCTTCTCTTATTTCACCAGATTCCAAGTCGGAATCTGTAGATTTCTGTTGTTGTTCTTGTTCTCCCTGTTCTTCTTGTTCTCCTTCCTGTTGTTGGTCTTCTTCTCCTTGTTCTTCTTGTTCTCCTTCATCTTGTTGTTGGTCTTCTTTTCCTTGTTCTCCTTGTTCTTCTTGTTCTCCTTGTTTTATAGGGGCATCTCTAATTTCTATTGTCTCAATTGGAATATCAAGAGGTATACCATTATAGTTGAAATTTATATATATAGTTTGATTGTCAGGATAAGTTTTGATTTCAATCATGTCATCTTCTAAATTTGTTATCTCTCCTGTAAGAATGGTTGGAACATCTCCTCCAAAATATATATTTACCCATTTTCCTGGTAACAAATTATTCTGTCTTGCGTATCCCACCTTATCTGAGCGACTAATAACTCCAATACTATTTATCGTACTATTTTCCAAAACTCCATTTTCATCTCTGGTTAAGTTTATTACATCTAAAGATTCAGTATCTATTAACCGAATTCTCGTTTTATCAATGTAATCAATTATAAATGTTTTCTCATTTAACGAAACGTTCTCTGGGTCATATATCTTTATCACATCGCCCAATTGCAATGAAATTATATTATTTTCTTGAGTTTCATCAGACATTATATTTGATGACATATATATTGTCTTATACTTATATTAGAATTTTTTTATTTAATTTTCCCTATTTACTAAACGTAGAGCAAACCTAACTATTTTTTTTAGTTGACAATTGTGAATCTTCTTCATTTTTCATACTCTCCGAATTATAAAGAACATTAATTTTTAATTCTGTTGATAATTGATGCATAGTTTTGATAAAATAATACAACGATCCTATTATCGTAATCGTGGGATACATAGAATAAAACGCTGGAATAAATACGGTAATAGTATCAAACTCCAACTTAAATATTTTATAATTTGTCAATTGCATTAACAAATAAATATCACATAATGTAATCTGCCACACACTGATTGTCGGATTTAAAATCAGAGTTGCCGATTTAACAATGTAGTAATAAATAACAAATCTTTTTATTTTGCTTGCATTTTCATTTGAAAATTCTTCTTTATGTAAGTCATATAAAAAATAACAATAAACTGAAAAAAGAGAACTGTATGTAAAATAACTATTAACAATCCAATCATACAATTTTATGTTTGCTAAAAATGTAAATATTACAGTAGATAAAACCAGCGACACGTCTGTTAATCCTTCAAATACGATAACCCCTTTGTTTGTTGATTTTATATGAGGGAGAAGAAACGTAAGTGAACAACAAGTTACATACATATTTTGAATGGGTATACTTGTCATACCAATAGAGTTGCAGAATACAATTGAAATTAATCCAGTATTTATTAAATCAAATACATGATCCAAATACTCTCCGATGATAGATGTTTGTCCAGTAGTTCTCGCATGAATACCATCAATCCCATCAAAAGTTAAGTATAAAAACACACTAATTGCCATTGACGTATAAGACCATCTACTAAGTCCATATCCAATGAATACACTTAATAAACCAAAAAAGGTTAACATATTTGGGTGGATTTTCGGATTTACTAATTTTTGAACACATAAAAAATATTTTCTATACATGTTTGCAAGAAATGAATCTTCTACACAAGAATATTTATAAAGGTTATATTCATTTATATTATTTGATTCCAATTGAATACTTTTGTGGTTTGCAATCACAGTGGCCACTGTCTGTAATGTAGACATCCCATCATTTATAATATTATCAATTGACATACTATCATGTAACGTATCAGGTTTTTGGTCTGTAGCCATGTTATTATATGTAAAATACTTTTATGCTGTTTTAGATATAATACTGATAATATTTACCAAAAAAAGAGAACCATAGATAATGGCTTAAACTTTATATCTATATAAACCTTATAGTTATGCGAATGTTGGAAGTAAATATTCCAATGTATTCTATTTCAGATAATAAATATTTTATTGATGCTACAAGAGAAACAATTTCTTCAGAAAGTATTCATCCAATGTGTAAACTAAAAAAAAATATGATAACAACCAAGAACAATCAAATCTATTATTTATTGCGGTATGATAAGAATACATTAATAAAAGATTTAATTCCTGTAATTGGACTATTTAAATGTGTAATTTTAAATAAAGAAAAAAATGTTGTCTCTTTTTCTCCACCAAAAACTATTCCGTGTGAAAATTTTATTAAAATGTATCCAGCTATTGATAATGGAATACAATGCGAAGAATTTGTTGAAGGCACTATGATAAATATTTTTTGGGATAAATGCATAGGGTTAACTGGCGCATGGGAAATATCAACTCGTAATACTGTCGGAGAAGAAATTACATTTATCAAGAACTTGGAAAAATCCACAAGAGAACTGTTTTTAGACGCGTGTTCAAAATGCTTGTTAGATTTAAATTCATTGGAGAGAAACTATTGTTATAGTTTTGTAGTACAACATCCCGAGAATAACATGGTTATTCCAATTAAATATCCAAGTTTGTATTTGGTAGAAGTATATAAAATTGTTATTGATACTGTATTCCCCCAGTCAAGAGACGTTATTCAATCTTTATTGAAGGGAACAAACGTAAAAGTACCTCAACTATATGACTGCAATTCATACTCGGATGCGATTGATTCATTTGCGTCTATGAACACAAATTATAAAATTATGGGTATTGTTATTAAAAACATTTTCACTGGAGAACGATGCAAAATAAGAAATCCTTCTTATGAAGAAGTTCTTCAAATGAGAGGAACCCAATCCAAATTACAATATCAATATTTATGTCTGAGAAAAGAAGAAAAGGTTTGTGATTATATAAAATATTATCCAGAATATAAAGATATTTTCTCCTCATTTAGAGACCAAATTCATCTATTTACGGAGACGTTGTATAAAAATTATATTTCATGCTACATTAAAAAGGAAATTTTATTGAAGAATTTTTCTTCGCAATACAGATATCATATGTGTAAACTTCATAAAATATATATTTCAGAATATAAACAAAAAAAACAACATGTGAATCTTAGTGCAGTTATTAATTATATAAATGAATTGGATCCTTCGCAAATTATGTATTACTTAAATTATAATATGCATAAACGAGTTGTTGATTATGAAATTATGTAGTGCTCCTAAGATTATAAGAATGCGTTGGATAATCTTGTTGTCTTAGCAACATTTTAGTTCGAGAAAGTAGACCATTAGAATATACTTTGCGATAAAATATATCTTTATTATAGTCTGGCAAAGAGTGTATTTTATTGATGATTGCCCTTTTTGTTACATTCTTTATAAAATAATCTACATTCATTTCATATATGTACGCGTGAAGCATTTCAATAATTTCATGTTCACTTGCGTTCATCCAGTATCTTTCCATGTATTTTACTGAAAAACTATGGATTGTTGTATAAACTACTAAAATTGTAAAGATAGGAACTAATACAATGGCAAAAGTAAACATAAGTGAAATTGCAGTAAACATTCC
>Ga0209444_10001107_pt1 | contig 14971 bp, 9 predicted proteins | sample LauGreFaBDMM15DN_2_FD_188215 | JGI IMG/M metagenome (GOLD analysis project Ga0209444, IMG submission 188215) | Freshwater lake microbial communities from Lake Michigan, USA - Fa13.BD.MM15.DN (SPAdes) (version 2) | ecosystem: Environmental > Aquatic > Freshwater > Lake | place: Lake Michigan, USA...
AGTCGGTCCATGTTGGGCGTGATCGCGTCCTTGCTGCCATAGGCGCCGGTGTCGGGCCCCATGTCTTCGCCAATCACGAGTACAATGTTCGGGCGCGTGTCGGCGGCGTCAGCTCGGACAAAGCCAAGGGTCACTAGGCCGATGGACAGGAGCAAGAAGGCGGGGCGCATGGGGGTGTGACAGGTACTAAGGCTTATGGTTGCGAGGGCGCTTAGGGATAGCAAAGCGAAAGGACGCTTTTTAGGCGTCCTTTTGATTAGTCCGACCGTCATTTAGGGGCATTTAGCCCTTAGTCCGTGAAGCGGAACAGGGCCACGTCGCCGTCCTTAAAGAGGTAAGCTTTGCCTTCGAGACGGTAGCGGCCGGCATCGCGTGCGGCAGCAACCGAACCATACTTGGCCAGGTCCTCGTAAGAGACGACTTCAGCCTTCACGAAGCCTTTTTCGAAATCGGTGTGAATCACGCCGGCACACTGCGGGGCGGTCATGCCGTGGCGGAAGGTCCAGGCGCGGACTTCCTTTTCGCCCGCGGTGAAGTAGGTGGCTAAGCCAAGCAGGTGATAGGCACCGCGGATGAGCGAAGATACGCCCGAGTCAGTGACGCCGAGAGACTGCAGGAACTCGGTGGCTTCGGCGGGGGTGAGGTCGCACAGTTCGGCTTCCACTTGCGCACAGATCACGACGTGCTCGCAACCATGGCGCTTGCCGATGAGTTCGGCGACGGCGACGACGTGGTGGTTCTTGGAGGGGTCGGCCAGGTCGGCTTCGGAGACGTTACAGGCGAAGAGCACCTTCTTCGAGGAGAGCAAGTTGAAAGCCTTGAGGCGATTACGCTCGTCGTCCGAGACTTCCATCGTCGAGGCTGGCTCGTTTTCGTTGAGGTGTTTGACGAGGCGGGAGAGGAGCTCGACGGCCGCGATGGCGTCCTTGTCCTGGCTGCGTACCTTCTTCTGGTTGCGGTCCAGTTGTTGTTCAGCCGACTGAATGTCAGCGAGGATGAGTTCGGTTTCGATCACACCGATATCGCGGATCGGGTCGACCTTGCCCATGCTGTGCACGATGTCATCGTTGTCGAAGCAGCGGACGACGTGAATGATGGCGTCGCACTCACGGATATTGGAAAGGAAGTCGTTGCCCTTGCCTTCGCCCTTCGAGGCACCGGCGACGAGGCCGGCGATGTCGACGATGTCGATTGTGGCCGGGATGACGACTTTGGTGCCAGCAATAACCTGCAGTTTTTGCATGCGTTCATCGGGGACGAGCACGACACCGACATTCGGCTCAATCGTGCAGAATGGGTAATTGGCCGCCTCCGCCTTGCGGGAGCGGGTCAATGCGTTGAAAAGGGTGGACTTACCGACGTTGGGAAGTCCGACGATGCCTGCCTGGGTCTTTGCCATGGAAAGTGAAACGTGGGCAGGGTTGCCCCGGAGGTCAAGAGCCGGGAGGGGGCGGCGGCAAGGCTTCGGCCTGCTGGCGTAAGGGACTCGAAGGTAGGACAATCTCCTCGTTGGCTCCGGGCTGTCCGCGCACCACGACTGCAAGGGCCGCTTGGCCACGGATGTCCACAATCTTTAAGAGGGCCGTCGGTTTCAGGTCGCGGGAACGGCTGACCACGAGCTCATCCTTTTTAAGTGAGAGCTCACCAGCCGTGCGCGATAGGAGCAGTAATTGTGGACCGGACGCGGTGGGGCTATGTCCCACGAAGCCAAGTCGAGGGTTGCGGCTTTCACCCGAGGGGCGGGCGAATTCACCGCCTGGTTCGACCATCGGCGGAGGGGTGGGCTGATCGACCGCGCAACCTACCAGCAGTAGGCTGGCGGCGATACCAGCGACGCGGCTCACAGACGGTTTGGATCGTGCGGCTCGTTACCCTTTAGTCGGAACGCTTCGAGCGTAGCACTCGGCAGGGAGGGCTCGGCAGACTTTTCCGCCGCGGTCTCCGCATCGATGAACTGGTCAAAGCCTGGGCCGGAGGTATCGAGTTCGCCTTCGAACATACCTTGCAGCTGACGCATGCGCGTCGGGTGACGCATCTTGCGCAGGGCCTTCGCTTCAATCTGCCGGATGCGTTCGCGGGTCACCTTAAAGTGGCGGCCGACTTCCTCGAGCGTGCGCTGTACGCCGTCGAGTAGACCGAAGCGCAGAATCAGCACTTCCTTCTCGCGTTCAGCAAGGGAGCGAAGGACGAAATCGATTTTCTCGCGCAGGAGGCGGGTGGACGCCGTGTCGGAAGGATTTTCCGCCGACTTGTCTTCGATGAAATCGCCGAGGGAGGTGTCTTCGCCGTCGCCGACCGGGGATTGCAGCGAGATTGGTTGCTGGGCCATCTTCATGATCTGCTGGACGCGTTCGATGGCCATGTTCATCTCGTTAGCGACTTCTTCAGCCGTCGGTTCATGGCCGAGTTCCTGGGTAAGTTGCTTCTGAACCTGCATCACCTTATTCAGTGTTTCGATCATGTGGACCGGGATACGAATCGTCCGAGCCTGGTCGGCAATCGAACGGGTAATGGCCTGGCGGATCCACCAGGTGGCGTAGGTGGAGAACTTATACCCGCGGCGGTACTCAAACTTCTCGACCGCCTTCACGAGGCCCATGTTGCCTTCCTGGATGAGGTCGGTGAAGAGCAAGCCGCGGTTCTGGTACTTCTTCGCGATCGAGATCACGAGGCGGAGGTTGTGCTCGACCATCTCGGTCTTGGCCTTCTGGGCTTCGTCCATATGCTTGCGCACATTGCGGACGAGGTTCAGCAGCTCGGTCGGCAGCAGGCGCCAGCGGCGTTCGACTTCCTTGGCCCGGGTTGCGGAAATCTCGGGCTTGCGGGCGAGTTTGGCGCGGACGTTGCCACGCATCACTGGCGCGGGCTCGACGAGGTTGCGGCAGTCTTCGAGGTCGGACTTGAGCTCCGGGAGCTCCAGCCACTCTTCGAAGAGCTTCATTTTAAAGCAGAACTTTCGGAGGATGTCTTTGCAGCCTTCTTTGCTGGCGAGTTCGAGTTTGCGGTAGGCCTCGCGGGTCTTCGGGCGCTTGAGTTCGTCGGTTTCTTCGAGGTATTTCTGCCAGCCCTTATCGAGGCGAACCTGGAGCTTAGTGCACTCCTCGGTAGCCTTGGGTAGCATCTTGTAATACGCGTCGCGCGACTCGACCTTCTTGTCGATGACCACCTTGTCAAAGCGTTCTTCCTTGCGGAGAACCTTGAGGGCGAGGTCGAGCTGATAGGGGAGGGTGAGCCAGCAGGAGAAGAGGAACTCTTGGGCGCGCAGTTCCGCATCTTCGATGCGCTTAGAGATTTCGACTTCCTGTTCGCGGGTGAGCAGGGGCTTGTGGCCCATCTGCTTCAAGTAAACGTTGAACGGGTCGTACGGGGCATCGGCCGGCACCACGCGGGCGGCTTCTTCCTCGGACTCGTCGATCTTGCGCAGGAAGGTCTCCACTTCATCTTCGTCGAGCAGCTTGATCTCGAGGTTATCGAGGATGTTCATAATGTTCTCAATCAGCTCTGGGTCGGTAGCGCTGTCGGGGATGACCTCATTAATGTTCTGGACGGTGACGAAACCGTTTTTCTTCGAGAGGACGACGAGTTGTTGGACCTTTTCGTTAACGTCTTTGGTGATGGAAGGGGTCGGGGCCTTGAGGGCTGGGGCAGGCTTCTGCGGGATAACCGTCTTCGCAACTTTGCTGGTCGTGGCCTTGGGCGCTGCCACGGGGGCCTTGGCGGTCGGCGCGACGGCCTTTGCGGCCGGAGTGGCTTTGACGGGGGCGGCGGGAAGCTTGGGGCCAGCCTTCGGCGCGACGGCCTTAGGGGCTACGACAGCCTTGGCCGGAACAACGGCCTTAGGTGCGACGACGGCCTTAGGGGCTATGACGGCCTTGACCGGTACCTTTGCGGTCGGCTTCGTCGGTTTAGCGACGACTTTGGGCACGGGCTTCACGGGTGCCTTCGCTTTGGGCGGGGCCGCTTTCACGGGTGCCTTAACGGCTTTGCTGGTGGACTTCTTGGCGTTCTTGTCGGGCATGGGTGTTAGGAAAGGGAGGGAGGGGCCGTGTGGGCCTTGCGCAGGGCAATCTTCTGACCCTGCAAGGTGTTGAGCGTGGCAACGTCTTCGCGAGGCGTGGAGGCGATTAACGAATCGAGTCGGCGAGTCTGCACTTGCAGCTGACGTTGGTGGAAGGCCTTCAGGATGCTGTTAGCCCGAATCAGCAGTTCTTCGTGCTTGTCGGTGTCTACCTGGGGGACGGACGACAAACGGGCGGCTTCGTCGCGGAGGTCATCGTCTAGGGCATTAATCGCCTCGCGGACGCCTTGGAAGTGTCCGTGGACGGCTTCATTAAGAAGAGCCATCAGGAGGCTGCCTCCGCGGCCGGCTTGCTCGATCCATTCCAGCGGTAATGCTTGGGCAATTGGAAGGAAGAACGATTCATGCCGGAGAAGGAGCAATATCAGGTCTTCCTCGGAAGTTGTCAAGCCCCCCCCCTTGACAGGCGGGACCTCGCTGGGTTCGGCCCGGCCCAGTTGGGCGGCGGGGCGTTGGGCGGCGACCGTTGCCAAGTGGCGTTCGTAGGCCATGTGCATCTCGCGGATGCCAATTCCCGCGTGCCGCGCGGCTTCATTGAGGGCTTCGCGGACAATCTCTTCGGCCCCGGCCTGCTCGACAATTGGGAAGAGGGTTTCTAGGAGCGCGAGGCGTTGCGCGAGCGGCATGTTACTGGCGCCCTCGGGAATGATGGACTGGACACAGAACTGCATCGCACTCCGGGCGGTCGCTACCAGCGCCGGCCAAGCCTCAGCGGAATGCGCCGAGAAATAGTCATCCGGGTCTTTGCCTCCCGGGAGGGAGAGGAACCGAATATCCAAGCCTTCACGTAGGCCGATTGGCAGGAGTCGAAGCGCCGCCTTCTGGCCGGCAGCGTCGGCGTCGAGGAAGACGATGAGGCGTTGCGTGAAGCGGCGGAGTTGGGAGAGGTGTTCTTCCGTGACGGCCGTGCCTTGGGCGGCAATCACGCCGGGGATACCCGCGGAGTGGCAGCGAATGGCGTCCAGCTGCCCTTCGACGAGTACGAAGGGCTCTTCGCCTTTGCGGATCGTCCGAGCGCGGTCGAGGTTGAAGACGGTGCGCGACTTTTTGAAGAGTTCGGTTTCCGGCGAGTTGACGTACTTGGCCTCGCGGGAAGGGTCATCTTGCGGCGTGATATCAAGGGTCCGGGCGGTGAAGGCGATGACGCGGCCTTGGATGTCGCGAATCGGAATGACCAGTCGGCCCCGGAAGCGACAACGCCAGCGGGCCGGGTCGGGCACGCGGTCGGTCCCGAAGAAGAGGCCAGTCTGGGCGATGGCCTCCTTGCTGTAGCCTTTCTTAAGTAGGCCAGGGATAAGCTTAGAGTCATCGACCGGCGCAAAGCCGATGCCGAAGTCTTCGGCGACGGTGAGGTCGAAGCGACGCTTCTCGGTCCAGTAGTTCTGAATCCATTCGCCATGGACGGCGTCTTCAAGGAAGCAGCGGCGCCAGTAGTCGGTGACGAGCTCGTGAATCTCCAGGAGTTGTCCGCGCATCGAGCGCTCGGAGCTGGTCTCGCCGCCGTTCTCGTACTCGAGCTGGAAGCCAAAGCGCATAGCGACGCGTTCGATGGACTCGGGGAAGTCGAGGCCCTCGCGGGTCATGACTAACTTAAAGGCGTCGCCACCTTGTTGGGTGCTGAAGCAGTACCAGAGCCCAGTGTCAGGGTTGACCTTAAAGGATGGGCTTTTCTCGGATTTGAACGGACTCAGACCCCACCAGTCGCGCCCACGCTGTTTCATCTGGGTGTAGTCGCCGGCCAACGCGACGATGTCCGCCCTTTGGCGAAGGTCGTCGATGGATCTGCGAGAAATTCTGGCCACGGCTGTCAAGGGGTGCGTGTCAAGCGGGGCTCGGCAACCTCATTTAGTTCCCATTCCGCCGCGTAAGTTCCCTCTCAGGGGTGCCTAAGGGGCTGAATCTGTCAAGGGGCGGAGGCGAAATCCCCGCTTAACACTCGTCGCAGAGCTTGTGGCGGATGTCCTTGGCCTCTTGGTGGCACTGGGTGGCCTCGGCCTCCCGGCCTTGGGCTTCGAGGGCCTCGGCCAAGTTGGTCAGGATCGTGGCGGCCTCCCGGCGACCGCGGGTGTGTAGGCGGTATTCCGTGACTAAGAGCTTCCGCTGGATGCGTTCGGCTTCAAGGGCGTTGCCCTGACGCAGTTCCACGCTGGCTAAAATGCTCCAGAGACCGGTCACGTCTTCGTGGTCGGGTCCGAGCCGGAGGGTCTCGCAGGCCAGGGCTTCACGGTAGCAATGGATAGCCTTGGGTAAATGGCGCAGGCGGTAGTAGCAGCCGGCCAATTGGGTGAGTCCGTTGGCGTAGTCGGCGGGGTCACGGTCTTTGTCTTTCGCCAGCGCGGCTAGGTAGTCCTCGTAACCCTTGGCCGCTGCGGTGAAATTGCCTGAGCTGCTGGCGGTACGGGCGCTGGCCGCAAACTGCGCGGCCTCGCCGGCTCTTGCCGACACCGGTTTGACTGCGGCGACCGGAACTTCCGGCACGACCGTACAGGCGGCCCCTAGGGACGCTGCCAGCAGCGCAAGCAGCCGACACGTGCCCATACGTTAGTCGCCGAGGAAGGTGACGTCATCCCACTGAGCCTTGAAGTAAGGCGAGGTGAGGTCTGGTTCGACGACGAGGGAATGGTTACCGGCGGCGACGACCACCGTTGATTTGCCGTCCTTGAGTTCGAGTGGCTTCCCGTCAATCCAAGCAGCTTTCACGCCGGTCAGCAGGAGTGGCTTCGTCGTCGCCGCCGAGGCGGTGAAACGGGCTTCCGCGTAGAGGCGGCCGGGGTTGAACTCCTTGAGGAGTTGCCCGCTGATCAGCGAATAGATGGTCGCGGGAGGGCCCGACTTTGCCAGTGCGCCCGGGGGTTGGTCTTGGAACGTCCACGCGCGGGCGACGTTGTTCTTGCTGGTGTCGAAGGGCCCTGGCTTACCGATTTCGCCGAGGAAGGCATAGAGGCTACGCTTAGGCACGAACTCGAGGCCATCCACCAGTCCAGCGGGCATCAAGCTTCCGATGTTCTCGCGTTTGACGAGGTTGGCCTTGCTGACGGGGAGTTCCACGCCCGGGCCCGGACGAATGATAATATCGCTCGTCGTTTCACGGGCTGGAATGCCGGTGAGGACGCTGCCGTCTTTCATCGTGAAAGCAAAGCCATGGTAACCTTCCTTAATCTTCGAGGCAGGGTTGATGACGCTCTCGACGATGTAGTCAATGGGCGCGCTGGCGCCGATGCTTGAGAGGTCGGGTCCGAGTTTACCGCCCGCACCACCAATGGCGTGACAGAGTGCGCAGCCACTCTTGCGGTAAACGATTTCGCCTTCGACGGGATCAGCACCGCGCTTGAGCGCATTCACCATGCTATTCACTTCGGCGTTGTAGTCGCGCTCGCCCGCCTTGCCGCCAGTGAGCGGGGTGAGGACGTCGACCAGGGCCTTGCCTGTCCGGCCCGAGCCCTTGGCGGCTTGGAGGGCGGAGGCGTAGGTTTCCGGCGTGAGTCCCTTGGGGAAGTCCTTGGCTAGACGGGCTGCGAAGGCAGCGTTGGTGAAGAGTTCCTGCCAGGTGCTGACCGCCTCGTTCTTCTTGAGTTGCGCGAAGATTGTGGGGAGCACCTTGAGCGCTTCGACGGGGGCGTGCACGGATAGGCCGATAAGGGCGCCGCGTTGGACGGAGAGGGGCTGCGCATCGGCGGAGAGGGTCTTCAATGCGTTGACGGAGGCCTGTTGTCCGATGTCACGGAGGGCCTTGAAAGCGAAGTCGCGGGCGGCCGGGTCTTTTTCTTGTCCGGCGAGTTTGGCAATTTCAGGAACGGAGGATGCTAGCTTCCAAGATCCGCTCAGACGAACCGCGGCCAGACGAAGGTCACGGTTGTCGGATTGGAATAAGGCGCCGAGGGCGGCGAGGTCGCCCGTGGGGCGAACATTGCGCGAGAGGGCAGCATCGACGAGCGCACCCGCAGCACGGACGCGGGCCGCCGGCTGTAGCGCATTCTCTTTGGTGAGTAGTCCGAAGAGTTGCGTGAGTTCGGCTTCACCGCCGGCCTTGCCGATGAGTTCAATCCAAGGTCCCGAGCCAGCGGCATCGATGGTGCGTCCCTTGAAAAGGGCTTGGATGTGCGGGCCGCTCACCACGGGGTCAGCGGTCTTCACGAGTCGGTCCAGCTTGGCTTCCCGGCCGTTCAGGAGGTCGGGCTGGGCTACGATGGCTTTTAACCAGGTTTGGGCGACTTCGTTGCCACTCGTCCACGCGGCGAAGTCCAAGAAGTTGTCTTCCGGGTTGTTGGGCAGGTTGTCGAGGATGACGTCCGCCGAAGCGAACGTCCCTACGCGGGCCAAGGCGCGATAGGCTTCGAGCTGCACGCGGGGGTTGGCGTGTTTCAGAGTGGCAGCAAGCGCAGGAACGTCGCTCGGCTGCACCAAGCGGTTAGCTTTACCAAGCTCGCGTAGGGCAACCTGTACAGTGACGGCATCGGTGCTCTTCAGCATGGCCAAGAGTTCGGCAGTGCTGTCCGTACGACCGCTGAGTAACCAAGCGGCGTGGCGTCGTGCGACTTCATCCTTAGCCCAACCGCTGACGGCTTTTTGGAGCGACGCCTGGTCGAGGAGTAGTAGTTCGCGGCGGGCCTGTTCGAATTCCCAGCGATTCGCTGAGGTGAGTTTTGCGAGTAAGGCCGCCGGCTTCTGACCAGCGAGGGGTTGCCAAGCAATCGGCTTGCTGCCCGTCGGTGCGATACGCCAGATGCGGCCGTGCTGCTTGTCGCGGCGCGGATCGCGGAAGTCGACTTCCCCGTGGTTGATGATGGGGTTAGTCCAGTCGGCGATGAAGATGCCGCCATCGGGGCCCATCGCGACGCCAATGGGGCGGAACGACGCATCGCTCGTGCGTACGAGATCGGTTTGGGCCTTGGTGATGTAGCCAGACTTCGCCTTGGCGTCGGCGGTGAAGTCATTGAAGGCAAAGCGAACGATGCGGTGAGCACGGAAGTCATTCGTGATGGCATTGCCTTGCCATTCAGGGCCAAAGAGGGGGCTCTGGACGATTTCTAGACCGCAGAATTTGGGATAGGAGCCCGGGCTGATGCTGCTGACCGTTCGGCGGGCGCCTTCGGTGGCATTGAGCACTGCGCCTGGGAAGCCCCAGCTGATACCATTGCCGTCTGCACCGGAGGTGAGGAAGGTCTGGCCGGCCAAGTCTTCCTGTTGGCCCCATGCATTGACGAGGCCTTTGGAGTGCACCTCGAGGCGTTCGCGCTCGGGGTCGTAGGCGAAGACCGCCCCAGAGTTCGCGCGAATCAAGCCCCAAGGGGTTTCGATGTGCGAGTGGATATAGATGGTCTGGTGGAAGTAGAGGCGACCATCGACGCCCCAGTGGAGCGTGTGGATGATGTGGTGGGTGTCCTCGGTACCAAAGCCGCTAAAGACAATGCGACGATCGCTCAGTAAGCCATCTTCGCCGGGCTTGGTCAGGTGTAGGAGTTCGGTGCTGGCACCCACGAAGCAGCCGCCGCGGTTGTCGGGAGCCACACCAGCTGGGATGAGCAGCTTGTCAGCGATGATGCGCGAGGATTCCGCCACGCCGTCCTTATTGGTATCTTCCAAGAGGATGATCTTGTCGTTGCCAGTCGAGGGGCCGAACTTCGACGCATTGTTTTCCATTTGCGCGCCGAGGTCGTCGGGATTGACCTGCGGGTAGGTGTTCGACGTCGCGACCCAGAGGCGGCCAAGGGTGTCCCAGCTCATGTGGACCGGCTTTTCGAGTAGCGGGTTTTCGGCGAACAGCGTGATCTCGAGGCCCGGCTCAACTTTGAAGTCCGGCCGCGGCAACGGCGGAAGTTTCTTCAGTTGGGTCTCGGACTTTGGTTCGGGCGGCAGGGTGCTGGGCTTGCCGGCCGAGATGCCGATAGCGTTGGCTTCGGCTTTATCGACGAGGGGGTCGAACTTTGGAATCTCGACCGCATTACGGCCTTGTTCGCCCCGACGGAAGCCGAAGATGTAAGTGTAGTTAGCGGGGCGACTGCGGTGGAAAAAGAGCGCGTTCTTGCGGAGAATGGCCTCCCGGAGCGAAGCCTGGGCGGCGTCTTCCTTGTCCCACTGGCTGGCGTCAGCCTTCCAGCCTAGCTGTTGGGCGAAACTGGTGGCTAAAGCGCGGTAGCCGCGGGCGTTTAGGTGCACGCCGTTATCGGTTCCTTGCGTGAGCTTGATGCCAGCGGTTTGCTGCCATTCACCGGCGACGAAGGGTGCGTTCTTTTCGGCCGCGAGTTCGCGGAGGACCTTTTCATACTCCGCGAGGATGGCGTTGTGTTCGGCGGGATTGGGCAAGCCTGGCCGGGAAGCGCGAAGGTCTTCATGCTTGATGGGGCCGACAAAGACGAAACGTACCTTACCGTCCGGGCTGGCCGCGGTGATGAGGTCCATGAGCTGGAGCATTTCGCGACGGAACTTCGCTGGGCTATGGTCGAGGCCATAGCGGGCTGGATCGGGGTTCAGGACGGGGTCGTTCTTGCGGTAGGTGAGTTCGTCCAAACTCGCAGCCATACCATAACCGAGGATGGCGACGGTCGGTTTCACAACCGCCAGCTGCATCTTGAGACTATCGACCCCCTTGGCAACGGGATCGAAACTCGCGCGCGAAGCGCCGAGCGGGCTATCGCCGCTGTAGCCGAGGTTGCGGACGGCGAAGTTGCGGCCGGGGAATTCGCGGCGCATCTTCGTCTCGAGGTAACCGAAGTTATTTTCGCGCTCGATGAGCACGTCGCCGATGAGCAACACGCGATCACCGTCTTGGAGGGTAAGCTTTGCCTCGGCGAAGACGGTGATGGCGCTGGCCAAGAGGCAGGACAGCGTGAGGAACGAGCGCAGGGAAGGACGCATAGGAAGGGGTGGGGTAGGGTTGGGTATAGGGCTTAACCCGACGGACATAAGACTAAAATTGCCCCCGCGGGTTCCAGTTATTCACCCGCCAATATCAGTCTTAAAAACGACTAAGCCACGAACTCGGGCCACTTTGCACGGAAAGCCAGCTGGGCGTCTTTATCGGGCACTTCCGGGCGGGTGGGGTCGGTCAGGAACTTTAAGGGGAAGGATGGCTTTAGGTGTAGCACCGTGATGGCCGTTCCCTCGACCTTGAAGACGGCATACCAAGCCCCGCAGCCAATATCAAAGAGGTCGCCGTGGCGGCTGCGGATACGGCGCGTGCGGTGCGGCGTCGGGTCGCGGGTCAGGATCTCGAGCATCCGCTCCGTGAAGTCGATCGACCACGTTTCGCGCAACCAGCGCAAGTGTTCTTCGGCGGCAGGCGTATAGGTGACCGTGAAGGCCGGCGGGGCGCTCAGGGCTGCATCCACTTCATCAATCCAACCGGCTTGGGAGTCGGGGAAGGAATCGTAGGCCGGGATGTACGGTTTGATATCAAAGACGGGCGTGCCGTCCACGAGGTCGCAGGGTCCCAGAAGTAAGAGGTTCTTCTTAATGCCTAGAAGCTGGACCGGCGTGATGCCGAGCGCGTTGGGTCGATGCGGGGAGCGGGTGGCGAAGACGCCACGCCGTTGGGCGGGGCCCCGCGGCGGGAGCACCTCAGGACGCCAGTCCTGGTTGCGATGGAACCACCAGAGCAGCCAGATGCGGTCGAAGCCATCGAGGTCCTTGAGGGCCTTGACGTATTTATCTCCCGGAATGAGCTCGAGAACGTTGGTCTCGGGGAGCTGTTCGTTCGGCTGGTGGCGGGCGTTGAACTTCAGCGTCTTCCCGCAGCGGATATGGCCGATAGGGGTGAGGGCTAGTTCTTCGGACGACATGACGGGGCGGTGCAGGACCGATGAGATAGGGGTAAAGACGGGCAGGGGAAAGGCAAGAACAGGGCGAGCGCCGTTTTCGCCTTTGCGTCCGTGGCGCTAGGTTCTTCTGATGTCGGGGTATGTCCACGGAGGTCATCAATCTATCCTGCTATAAGTTCGCCGCCCTCGATCGCCTCGAGGAGCGCAAGGAAGGGCTCTTGGCCCTCTGCCGCGAGCAGGGGCTGAAGGGGACGGTCCTGCTGGCCGCCGAAGGGATCAACTTTTTCCTCGCTGGCACACCGGCGCAATTGGCGGTCGTCGTCGATTTCATCCGCACCTTCCCAGGTTTAGCGGACATCAAGCCGAAGGAGAGCCCGAGCTCACACCAGCCTTTCAAGCGGATGCTCGTGAAGGTGAAGAAGGAAATCATCTCCTTCGGTATCGAAGGGGTCGACCCAGTCGGTAAGCCCGCCCCAAAGATTTCCGCCGCCCAACTCAAGGCTTGGCTCGATGAAGGCCGGCCGCTCGTCCTACTCGATACGCGTAATGATTACGAAGTCCGCCTAGGCACGTTCAAAGGTGCCTTGCCAGCGGGAGTGGCAAACTTTCGGGATTTCCCAGAAGCGGTTCGCAAGTTGCCGGCCGAGCTTAAGTCGCAGCCCGTCGTCATGTTTTGCACGGGCGGTATCCGTTGCGAAAAGGCTGGCCCCTTCATGGAGATGGAAGGCTACACCAATATCCTGCAGCTCGATGGCGGCATCCTGAAATATTTCGAGGAAGTCGGCGGTGCCCATTACGACGGAGAATGTTTCGTCTTCGATAACCGCGTCGGGGTCGGTCCTGATCTCCGTGAGACCGAGTCCGTCATTTGCTTTAACTGTCAGATGCCTCTGACGAAGGCCGACCAACGGCTGCCCGAATACGTTTACGAGAAGTCCTGTCCGTATTGCATTAACGGCAAGCCCAAGGGGCGGGGTAACACGGCGCAGTCGGGTTGCTAATCACCAGCGCAGTTCCGCCAGGCTCAACCAAGGGCGGTCGGCACGCTTCGGGAGACGCGGGAGCAAGGCTGCATCGTCTTGGCCGATCATAATGCCAGTACGCACGAGGGCGCCATCGAGGGCGGCGTTCGCGGCGCCTTGTAGGTCATGTTCGGGGCTATCGCCAATGGCGAGCACGGCGGACGGCGGGGGATTACCTGCGGCGGCGAGGGCGGTACGGTAGATATCGATGTGCGGCTTGCCGAAGGTGTGCAGTACGGCCCCCGAACGTTCGAGTTCCAAGGCGATGGCGCCAGCGGAGGGGCGGACCCCTTCGGGCGTCAGCATTTCGAGGTCTGGGTTGCAGACGGCAATCGTCACGCCACGGCGGGCCGCGCCCAGGAGGTCGCGAATCTGTTGCCGCCAATTGCGGTCAGGCTCTTGGCACGCGGCCAAGATGATGCCGTCAGCGTCATCCGGCCAAACCGTTGCGAAGCCAAATGAACCAAAGCCGTAGTCAGCACCGAGTTTACCGGAGATATGAATTTTACCGCCCGCTTGGAAGGCGGGACCGAGTGAGCCGGCTCGCATCGCGGCTTGGGCGGCATCACCCGAAGTCACCACGGCGTCGAAGTGACGCCCATCAAAGCCAAAGCCTTTAAGTCGCTCACGGTTGTCATCGCCTGACTTGGCTGAGTTCGACAGCACCACGACCTTTCCGCCGGTGGCGCGGTAGCGCTCGAGCGCTTCGGCCGCGTGTGGGTAAGGCGTCTGGCCATCATGGAGCGTGCCGTATTGGTCGACGAGGAGGACGCCGTAGTTTTCGGCGACTTCCGCTAACCCGTTGATAGTCTTTAAAGTGGTCATGAGAGTTTCAGTTCGTGGCCAAGCGCACGCCAAGCGAGGCGGGCGGTGCCGGCAGCGGCTTCGTCACTCCAAGCGGCGGCGAGCGTAACACCTAATTTCTGGGCGCGGAGTTTCATCCAAGCTGGATTACGGGAGCCGCCGCCGGCATGACGAACGGAGACGAGCTTTGGGCCGCCCAGTTCGGCGAGTCGGGTGTAGCCGAGTTGCTCAACCGTACTGAACCCTTCGAGAATAGCCTGAAGGAAAAGGGCGGCGTCCGCTGGGCGCGGGGTTAGGCGAGGGGCCAGCTGCGCGTCGGCGATAGGGAAGCGCTCGCCCATGGTCGCGAGCGGGTAGTAGTCGAGGCCCGTCGGCTGCGAGGTGTCGAGGGTTGCGGACAAAGCGGCGAGCTCCGCCTCGCTGAAAAGGGCAGTCAGGGTTTTGCCGCCACAGTTGGAGGCACCACCTGCGAGCCATTGGTCACCGAGCCGATGGCTGTAGATACCGTATTGAGGCGCGAAGATGGGGCGGTCGCTGAGTAGTTTGAGGACAATGGTCGAACCCAGGGCCGTCGCTCCTTCACCAACTCGGCTAGCACCACTGGCGAGGAAGGTGGCGCAACCATCGGTCGTGCCGGCGGCCAGGGTGATGCCGGCGGGGATACCTAAGAAGCTCGCGGCGATAGCATCGATCTTGCCGATGGGTGTTCCGACCGGGACGACTTTGGGCAGGCGCGCATGCGGCAGGCCCAACGATTCCAACCAAGTTGGCCAAGCGCGTGCGACGGGATCATAGCCCGTCTTGAGCGCGTTATTTTCATCGGTGATGAAGTCGTCGGAACCCAGTTTTCGGTTTAGCCAATCGGCTTGGTGCAAAATGCAGTGCAGGTTAGGTAAATCCAGCCAGCCCAAGGCACGAGCAGCCGGAGAGGTCGCTCCGTGAGCGGCGCTTTCTTGCGGCGCCAGTTGCGCTATGCGTGCCGCTAGGTCGCCCGTATCAGCGTCGTCATACATCCGACCAGCGGCCAGCGGCGTACTGGATTCGTCAACGGGTAGAATTGTTCCGGAGGTCGCATCGAGCGCGACGGCCCGTGCTTGGGTCAAATCGACCTGCTTGCCGAGTGACCGGCAGGCGGCCTGCAGTCCGTACCACCAGTCGTCCGGGTGTTGTTCGCGCCGAGCCCCCGTGACCAAGGTCGGCGGAAGTTTAGCCGAGCCGGCCCCGAGGATCTGACCACGCGCATCCACGGCCAAAGCGCGAACGCCGCTAGTTCCAACGTCAAATCCGAGGACGAATCCATGCATGCGGCA
>Ga0209444_10001108_pt1 | contig 14971 bp, 14 predicted proteins | sample LauGreFaBDMM15DN_2_FD_188215 | JGI IMG/M metagenome (GOLD analysis project Ga0209444, IMG submission 188215) | Freshwater lake microbial communities from Lake Michigan, USA - Fa13.BD.MM15.DN (SPAdes) (version 2) | ecosystem: Environmental > Aquatic > Freshwater > Lake | place: Lake Michigan...
CAATAGGGAAATCGAACGGTAAGCCTCAGCCTGCTTTGATAGGTCATCAAAAATGATTAGGACGTGCTTGCCGTCATACATCCAGTGCTGACCAATTGCTGAACCGGTGTATGGAGCTAGGTACTTGAAACCAGCTGGGTCAGATGCAGGGGACGCCACGATTGTTGTGTATTCCATTGCACCAGCAGCTTCTAGAGCACCCTTTACAGATGCAATGGTTGAACCTTTTTGACCAACAGCAACATAAATGCAACGAACCTGCTTCTTAGGGTCGCCTGACTCCCAGTTAGCTTTCTGGTTGATGATCGCATCGATAGCAATAGCAGTCTTTCCAGTCTGACGGTCACCAATGATTAGCTGACGCTGTCCACGACCGATTGGAATCATCGCGTCGATAGCCTTGATACCGGTCTGTAGCGGTTCGTGAACTGACTTGCGGGCCATAACACCAGGAGCCTGAAGCTCTAGAGCACGACGAGCAGAAGACTTGATTTCTCCCTTACCATCGATTGGCTCACCCACTGGATTTACAACACGACCAAGGAAGTCATCGCCGACTGGAACAGAAAGAATCTCGCCAGTGCGCTCAACCTTCATGCCTTCGACGATATGTGTAAACTCACCAAGGATGATCACACCAATCTCGCGCTCGTCTAGGTTCTGCGCTAGGCCCAAAGTGCCGTCTTCGAACTTTAGAAGTTCGTTAGCCATGACGCTAGGCAAGCCTTCAACGTGAGCAATACCGTCTCCGGCATCGATAACGTGACCGATCTCGGTACGGCTAGCTTGAGCTGGCTCGTAAGACTTAGCAAAGTCCTTCAGCGCGTCGCGAATCTCATTCGGACTGATGCTTAGATCTGCCATCTTATTCCTCTACTTCTGAAGCGTTAGCTTCGGTTGATGCTGCTGGAGGCCTTTACCAACTACAGCTTTAGGTTTTGCAGACGGGTGCTCACGCTTCCGTCGATTATTTCACCAGCAATTTGAACTACCATTCCACCAAGAATCGACGGATCGATCTCAATATTCAGGCTAATCTGCCGGCCATAGGTGCTAGCCAATGTTGAGCGCAAGCGCTCAACTTGGCCTTGTTCTAGTTCTTTGGAAACTGTGATTGTAGCAACGAGAGAATCACCATACGCCGCTACCTGCTTGGCAAACTGGTCAATCACGATTGCAACACGCCGACCTCGAGCAGAACCAACCGCCTGTCTAACAAGCGCTTGAGTTACTGAGTTGGCCTTTGAGCCAATCAGTGCATCAACCAAAGCAAGTTTTGTTTCATTAGGTGCACTCTTGTTGCTCAAAGCGAACTGAAGATCCCTGTCACTTGCCACAACCTGCTGGAAGGTGAATAACTCACTTTGAACTTGGTCCAACAAGTTAGTCTTTGACGCGGTTGCGGCAGCCGCATACACACCCAGCTGCTCAAGAACGATAACTAAGTCCATGCTTCTAGAGAATCTAAGAGCAGCAACTTTCTTTACAAACTCGACTGCACTTGCGCTTACCTTTTTGCCGAATACTCGCTCGATGAGCGCATTCTTAGCTTCACTCTCAGTGGAAGTGTCTGAGAGGATACCGCGCAACTGGGTGCTACCCGAGATTGCGTCAGCAACTACAAATAGGTCAATCGCAAAGCCTAGGTCTGACCCAAGGTACGCAGAAGCATCTGCTTTAGCTTGAGCCAGCGCTTGACGAGTTGAGGATGCCATTAGTTCTTCTTGTTATCTTTATCTAGGTCAGCCAGGAAGCCATCGACCATGCTGGTTGCATTCTTGTCTTCTTTAAGGCTTTGCCTCAAGACCGATGAAGCTAGGTCTAGAGCCAGCACGCCAACCTCAGCGCGTAGAGAGATGATTGCGGCCTGGCGTTCTGCCTCAATTTGCTTCTGAGCGGTTTCGGTTATGCGTGCAGCTTCAAGGGAAGCTGTTTCCCTTAGTTCGGCAAGAATCTGCGCACCTTCAGCTCGTGCTGCTTCACGAATCTGAGCAGCCTCGGTACGAGCGAGAGCTTGCTCGGCTTCAATGTTCGCTGTCTTTGCAGCCGCTTCAGCCTGAGCCAATTCTGCCTGAGCAAGACGACCTTCGATCGCCTCTGCTCTTGCATCCATGTTCGCTTTGAAGCTAGGCAAAACTTTGCGCCAAAAGAAGACCAACAAGACGCTGAAGACTACTGCTGACCACAAAATGTCCGGAAATGCCGGCAAAAGCGGGTTAGCTGAAGCTTCAGTCCTCATAAGTTGGTGAAATTCAATCTTCATTGGATGAAACCTATACTGTGAAGATGAATGGAGTTGCTAGACCGATTAGAGCCAATGCCTCGATTAGCGCAACACCGATAAACATGGTTACCTGAAGACGACCGGCCATTTCTGGCTGACGCGCAATTGACTCGATGGTCTTGGAAACTACTAGACCTACACCAAGTGCTGGGCCGATAGTTGCTAGACCGTAACCTAGAACACCTAGGTTTCCTGAGATTGTTGACACCTGTGTTGCGGTCTCTGCTGCTAGTTGAATAATCTGCACTTTATTTCCTTCCATTGTTTGAGCTGACGGTTGCCAGCCCTTGTTTCTTAGTGTTCATCTGCTAACGAAAGCTGAATGTAAACAGTCGTTAGCAGCGTGAAAACGTAGGCCTGTAGTATCGAGACGAAAATCTCCAAGAGTGTAAAAGCGAATCCGAAAAGAAGCGTTCCTGCTGCCATGGCCTTGAATGGTCCATCAACGTTGAATAGGAAGAAGTGGGTAGCAGTAAAACAAAGAACCAAAAGCAAGTGACCAGCGATCATATTCATAGTCAAACGAAGAGCCAGGGTAACAGGTCTTAGGACAAATGTAGACACAAACTCAATTGGTGTCAGCATGATGTAAAGAGCTTTTGGAACACCTGTAGGAAAAAGTGCCGTCTTGAAGAAAGTCATACGGTGCTTCTTCACACCCGCATAAATGAATGTTACGTAGGCGGCGAGCGCCATAACCAGTGGCAGTCCTATCAGTGAAGTTCCTGCAAGGTTCAGCGCTGGAACGATACCAGTGATGTTCATACCAATCACAGTGAAGAATATTGTCACCAAAAGTGGTAGGAATCGGTCGCCATCTTTTTCGCCAAGCTGTTCGTGGGCAATAGATTTGCGCACAAAGTTGAGTGCCAATTCACCGAGCATCTGGAAACGACCTGGCACAAATTGTCCAGTTTGGGTGCTCTTGCGGAAACGGTTAGCCAAAATTGTGAAGAAGATTATGAGGCTGATCGTGACTAGAAGTCGGATTAGCATAATCCTGTTTATTTCAAAAATTGATCCCTCGAACCAAATAGCCTGTGGATAAAACTCATCCTCAATTTTTGGGCCATTAAATCCATCGCCAGAGCCAGCGGCCGACCAAATGGCCTCGCTAATGCTCAACAGCTTCTCAGTGAACAGTTTTGACTCCTGTTTCGGGGCAGGCCATGCCTAACCTTGCGGCGATTTACAGTGGTTTATCGATGCAACTGGTGCAAGCGATAGTCAAATCGTATCAGCATCCTTGGACTGGAAAATGGAAAATCCGCGGAAATTTTTTAGTTCTTTACTTGGACTGGACGCCCGGAGATAGTCGGGCCTTTGCGACCACTAGGGAGTCCAGGATAAGGGTCCCGATTACAGCGGCCACGACAGTAAAGAAGACCACAGGTCTAGATTCGGCTGTAAGCCACTCCGCCCTGTTCAAGAAGCCAAAAATGACTAAGAAAAGTACCATTTTGAGGAACCATGCACCCAAAACAGCACCCATGAAACCGGTCAAACTGAACCTTGATCCGATGAGAACGCTCAGAACTGTCAGCCCTGTAAAGAGCAAGGCGCACAAACCCCCAGAAAGCGCGCCCAAAGCTCCAGAGGTACCAGCAACAATGAAACCAATTCCTGACCCACACAATGTGACACCTAGGACAAGCAAAGCGCTGAATTTTAGAACACGCTGCATTACTGACTTCACTTCATCGAACATTCTGTTTCTTTCTTCTACTACGGATACGGGTTATTTCGGGCCAAAGCGTATAAAGGAACGAAGCTGAGATGGAGAGTGTCGCGAAGAGAACAACCCAAACGATGTCCGTCAGGAACAACAAAAGACAGCTAACTGCAACCGACGCGCTCCAGAAGTAGAAAACCAATACTGAACCCACATGACCATGGCCGAAGTCCTGAAGCTTGTGATGCAAATGAAGGCGATCCGCAGAGAAGGGCGACTTACCCGCAGCTAAACGTCGAACAACGGCTAGAGCAAAGTCCAAAAGCGGCAGTAGCAAAATTGAAATTGGAAGAATCAGCGGAAGCACCGCAGGCACTAGGTCATCGCGCTTCAACGATGCCGGGTCAATCTGGCCGGTAACCGTAAGCGCGGACGCTGTCATCAAGAGCCCTAGAAGCAAAGCTCCACCGTCTCCCATAAAGATCTTTGCCGTGTGCCAGTTGTGCGGCAGGAAACCAGCGCACATTCCAATAACTATTGCTGAGATAACTGTGGCCAAGTTGAAGTAGTTGGTTGGGGATATTTGCTGAGCAAGTAGATAGGAGTAGATAAAGAAAACCACTGTCCCGATCAATACAACACCGGCCACCAAGCCATCTAAGCCGTCAATAAAGTTGACTGCGTTCATAATCAGTACAGCCAAAAAGACTGTCACCACAAAAGAAACTCCGAAAGAACCAACAGTGATACCAAAGATTGGAAGTGAAACAATCTGGACACCATTCCAAGCCAATACACCTGCTGCCAGGAACTGACCTGCAAGTTTTAAAGTCCAGTCCAAGTCGTAGAGGTCGTCTAAGAACCCAATCACCATGATGATCAGTGCTGCAGCTGAGATTGCAATGATTGGCCCTGGGTCTGCAAAGACCACATCAAACCAACCAATCGGCGCTGCAATTGCTAGCGAAACCAAGAAGCCGAAGAACATAGCAATTCCACCGATTCTAGGAGTCGGTTTGCTGTGATTGTCTCTAGCTCTAATTGCTTTTGGATAAATCTCGTATTTGACCGCTGCACGGCGAACAAGATGAGTTGCTAGATAGGTAACTACAAAAGCAATGCCCATCAAGAGCAGATAAGCGCGCACTAGTTACCAGGGCTTTCGAGCAAATCTCCAATAACAGATCTGATCTTGGCAATACTTAGTGCGCCTTGGCGAATGACCTTCACCTTACCGGTGGTAGTTGCTTCGCCCTTATCGTCATAAACATCGACAAGTCCAGTTAGATCAAGAATGGTTGAAGCCTCACCCTTAGGGCTAGGACCACCATCTAGATACACCTCGACCTTTTCACCAAGGTAATCAAATGCTTGCTTAGCAGTTGTTGCTGCCGGTTGACCAGTTAGGTTAGCGCTGGAAACAGCAAGTGGTCCGGTTTCTTCAATAAGAGCTAGAGCAATCTTGTGATCTGGAACACGAAGTGCAACGGTCTGCTTAGTCTCCCCTAAATCCCAATCCAATGAAGGCTGTGACTTGAGAATCATGGTTAACGCTCCTGGCCAGAATGTCTCGGCAAGTTTCACTGCTGCATCTGGAAGAGACTCAACTAATGCGCGAGCCATGTTTAGATTCGCAATTAGAACAGGTGGTGGAGATTGCCTGTCTCTACCTTTAGCAGAGAGAAGTTTTTGAACAGCTTCAGGTGAGAAAGCGTTAGCCGCTAAACCATAGACGGTGTCAGTTGGAATAACCGCTAGATCATTTCTACCTAGACCAACTTTTGCTAAGCGCATGCCGGTAAGAAGCTCAGTATCTACTGAACAGTCAAATATTCTCTGCACCATTCACCTAACTTTCTATGCCAGCGCGGTAGTTGCTCGGTCTCGACCAACTAAATCTCTGTGTGTGCGAACTTGTCGCCACCCTGATGCCAATAGTAGTTCCCGAACTGCTTCTCCCTGCATGTCGGCATGCTCAATGATAAGAGAACCACCAAGTCTCAGTAGTCTTCTAGCTGCTTCATCGACCTTACGGACTATGTCTAAGCCATCTGCTCCCCCATACAAAGCAAGGCTTGGATCGTGAAGGTGAACCTCTGGGTAGATAGGAATCATTTCATCTGGGATATACGGAGGATTAGAAACTAAAACATCAACGGTTCCATTTAGTTCTGGGAATGCGTCCGCAAGATCGCCTTGAACTAGAACCGCATCTGGTGCTAGTTCAGCAAAGTTCTGTTTGGTGTATTTCAGAGCATCTTCACTTAGTTCAATTGCGAACACTTTGGCATTAGGAACTTCAACAGCAAGGCTTAGCGCAATTGCTCCAGAACCGGTTGCTAAATCAACTGCGATTGGTTCTGGAGATCCAGAAGCCTTTAGCGCATCAACAGCAATCTGTGTCACAACTTCTGTTTCAGGTCTAGGAACAAATACGCCAGGTCCGACTTTCAAGGTCAATCTTCTAAAATGAGCAACACCGGTTATGTGTTGAAGTGGGAAACGTTCTGCTCTTTTGCTAACTAACTTTTCAAACTCTTCAACTTCAGAGAAATCTTCATCAGTAATGATTTTTGATTGCAGTTCCCCTCTAGAGAGGTTGAGTATGTGACCTAGAAGTATTTCCGCATCAGCTGAAGCAGATTCAATTCCAGCTTGTTCAAATTTAGCCAATGCACTTTCCAGTGCAAGTTTTATCTTCATCAGGCTGATTCGCCTAGAGCGGCCAATCTTGCTTCTTCATCTGCCTGAATTGCAGATTGGATAACTGGCTCAAGAGCGCCATCCATTACCTGATCAAGGTTGTATGACTTATAGCCAGTGCGGTGATCGGCAATACGGTTCTCTGGGAAGTTGTAGGTTCTAATGCGCTCAGAACGGTCAACGCTCTTCACCTGTGACTTACGAGCAGCAGATAGTTCTGCTTCTAGTGCTTCCTGCTGGGCTGCAAGGATACGAGCACGAAGCACACGCATAGCAGCTTCGCGGTTTTGCAACTGTGACTTCTCGTTCTGCATCGAAACAACGATTCCAGTTGGCAAGTGAGTAATACGAACAGCAGAGTCAGTTGTGTTAACCGACTGACCACCAGGACCAGATGAACGGAAAACGTCAACGCGGATTTCGTTCTGACTAATCTCAACTTCTTCTGGAGCATCAACTTCTGGGAAGACTAGAACACCAGCTGCTGAGGTGTGAATTCTTCCTTGAGTTTCAGTAACAGGAACGCGCTGAACTCTGTGCACGCCACCTTCATACTTTAGGTGAGCCCAAACTCCTTCAGCAGGATCTGCTGAATGCCCTTTGATTGCAACCTGAACATCTTTCACTCCACCGAGGTCAGATTCGTTCTTATCAAGAATCTCTGTCTTCCAGTTCTTGCTATTCGCATACTGGATATACATTCTGAGTAGGTCTGCAGCAAAGAGTGCTGATTCAGCACCACCTTCACCTGCTTTGATTTCCATAATGACATCTCTGCCATCATCTGGATCTCTAGGGATTAGAAGTCTTCTTAGCTTCTCAGTTGCTTCGTGAAGCTTCTCTTCCATTGCTGGAATCTCATCAGCAAAGCTTTCATCTTCTTTAGCCATGTCTTTGGCTGCATCAAGATCTGCCTGCATTGAATTGACTGAATGGTATGCCGAAACAATAGCGTTGAGCTCCGCATATCTGCGGTTTAGCTTCTTAGCTAGTGTTGGGTTGGCATGGACCGAAGCTTCAGAGAGTTGGTTTTGCAACTCTGCGTGTTCAGCCAGAAGTGCCTGGACTGAAGAGAGCATTATTCGCCGTCAGATCCTGAAGGAACTGGCATTGACTTCTGAACCATCATTAGGAACTCAACGTTGCTCTTAGTTTCCTTCAAGCGGTTAAGAACTAGTTCAAGAGCCTGCTGCTGTTCAAGACCGGCAAGTGCACGACGAAGCTTCCAAACAATCTTGGTCTCATCTGGGCTCATCAACATTTCTTCACGACGTGTACCAGAAGCGTTGACATCAACAGCTGGGAATATTCTCTTATCTGCAAGTGAACGTGAAAGACGAAGTTCCATGTTTCCAGTTCCCTTGAACTCTTCGAAGATAACTTCATCCATCTTTGAACCAGTCTCAACTAAAGCGGTTGCAAGGATCGTAAGTGATCCACCGTCTTCGATGTTACGAGCTGCACCAAAGAAACGCTTAGGTGGGTAAAGCGCTGATGAATCAACACCACCGGAAAGAATACGACCAGAAGCAGGAGCTGAGAGGTTGTATGCACGACCTAGTCGCGTAATCGAGTCAAGAAGTACGACAACGTCGTGTCCTAGCTCAACCAAACGCTTCGCACGCTCAATTGCAAGTTCAGCAACAGTGGTGTGATCTTCTGCAGGGCGGTCGAAAGTGGAAGCAATAACTTCACCCTTAACAGTTCTCTGCATATCGGTAACTTCTTCAGGACGCTCATCAACTAGAACAACCATTAGGTGAACTTCTGGATTGTTCTGAGCAATTGAGTTAGCAATTGCCTGAAGAACCAAAGTCTTACCTGCCTTTGGAGGTGAAACGATCAGACCACGCTGACCCTTACCAATTGGAGCAACTAGGTCAATGATTCGAGTTGAAAGCTTGTTTGGCTCAGTCTCAAGACGAAGTCTGGTCTGAGGGTAAAGAGGAGTTAGCTTGCCGAATTCAACACGCTTAGCTGACTCTTCTGCAGTCTGTCCGTTGATTGAATCAAAGCGAACAATTGCGTTGAACTTCTGACGGCCCTGGTCGCCTTCGCGTGGTTGACGAATTGCACCAACAACTGCGTCACCCTTACGAAGTGAATACTTCTTTACCTGGCCAAGAGAGACATAAACATCGTTAGGGCCAGCAAGGTAACCAGTGGTTCTTACGAATGCGTAGTTGTCCAGGATGTCTAGAATTCCAGCAACTGAAACTAGAACATCATCCGGAGAAATCTCTGGCTCTGCTTCTTCACGGTCGTTGTTAGGGCCACGACGACGGTCACGGTCGCGGAAGCGATCGTTTCCACGGTTGCGGTTACGGTTACGGTTGCGGTTCTGGCCCTGGCGATCGTTACGCTCTGGTCTCTCGCTATCAACTTCACGATCACGCTGAGGTGATTCGCTGCGCTCTGAGCTCTCCTGAGGAGCTGATTCAGAGTTTGCTGAACGGTTACGGTTTCCTCTGTTTTCAGAAGGTGCTGACTCTGCTGGCTTTGATTCAGCTGCAGGAGCGTCTTCGCTCTTACGAGATCTAGTTGGCTTCTTCGCTTCTGCAGGTGCAGCATCAGTTGCTGGCACGGCAGTTACGCGACGAGACTTCTTTGGTGTTTCTGCTTTTTGGATTTCATCCATTGGTAATAACTCTTTCTTGGTTCGCAATCGGTTTCTAAATGGAGGTTGATTGCTGTGATGCACGACCTTGTCGTGCGCTATCCGCAAGTTTTTGCGGGCTTTGGTACCAGACTCTTAGAGATAAGGTCTTAGTTTCGGTACGAGACAACAGTAGCACCTTTGAAATCAACCGCCAACATTAAAGGCAGCCATTGTGGGAACTTTTCAGCTGCCAGCTTGGCTGCGGCCAGTCTTTGTGCGGGGTCTGAGGCCAAAACCAGGACAGAAGGTCCAGCTCCTGAAACCACTGCGGCATGTCCCGCTGCTCTAAGTGCTGTGATTACTGCATCTGTTTCAGGCATTGCTGAAGCCCTATAGTTCTGGTGCAAACGGTCTTCAGTAGCAGCCAAAAGTAGTTCTGGGCTCTGGGTTAGAGCTGCAATAAGTAGTGCAGATCTAGAGACGTTGAAGACAGCATCATCATGAGGAACTGAGTCTGGTTGAAGTGATCTTGCTAACTCAGTTGACATCTTGTTCTTAGGAACAAGAACAAGTGGAGAGACACCTCTGTGCACAAAGAGCTTCTTGTGCTTAGGCCCAGCTTCATCCTGCCAAGCGATGGTAAGTCCACCAAAGAGTGCAGGAGCTACGTTATCTGGGTGCCCTTCAAGTTCGGTTGCAATCTGTAGTAGATCATTTGCTGACATCTCAACTAGTCCATCGAGTAAACCTTTAGCTGCCATGATTCCAGAAACAACAGCGGCACCTGATGAACCCATTCCCCTGCCGTGTGGAATGTAGTTCTTAGCCTTTAGGCGAAGACCTGGCATTGGTTGTCTGTAGTGCGCAAAGGTATAGGCAATTGATTTCACAACTAGGTTGTCGTCCCCTGTTGGAACATCTCCTGCTCCCTCACCAATGACTTCAACAACTGAATCTGTTGTGTCAACGGCTTCGACTTCTAATTCGTCATAGTAAGAAAGCGCCATACCCAAAGTGTCAAAGCCAGGACCTAGGTTTGCAGAGGTTGCCGGAACCTTTACAACTACCTTTCTTCCGATGATGGAATTGACCTCATCCAAACGCATTAGTTTTTCTCCAAGCCAAGAATTTCAGCAACTTCTGCAGCATCTTTAGAACAAGAGGTAGGGCTAACTTCGTTACCGTCTTCATCCTTTAGAGCCCAACCAACATCCTTTAGACCATGGCCGGTGACAGTAACAACGATCTTTGCATCGTGTGGAACCTTACCCAGCTTTGAGTTCTTGAATAGACCAGCTGCACCAGTTGCAGAAGAAGGTTCAACAAAGACACCAACTTCATTAGATAGGAATCTGTGCATCCAAAGAATTTCGGAATCAGATACTGCACCGAACTCACCGTAACTGCAACCCTGTGCACTCAGCGCTAGATCCCAAGAAGCAGGGTTACCGATACGAATTGCGGTTGCAATGGTCTCAGGGTTTTCAATTGGGTGACCGGCAACGAAAGGCGCTGAACCTTCAGCCTGGAAACCCCAGAGCTTTGGAACTTCCGTGATGATTCCCTCATTGAATTCCTCTAGGTAACCCTTGAAGTATGCAGAGTAGTTTCCAGCATTACCTACCGGCATGACGTGGAAGTCAGGTGCAAAACCTAGGTTCTCAACTACCTCAAAGCTTGCAGTCTTCTGACCTTCAATACGGTCAGGGTTTACCGAGTTCACCAAGTGCACTGCGTAGTTCTCCGACAAATCACGAGCCAAAACTAGACAGTCATCAAAGTTACCTCTGACCTGAAGAATTGAAGCCTTGTGAGCGATAGCTTGAGCTAGCTTTCCAAGTGTGATCTTTCCCTCAGGGATAAGAACTACAGACTTGATGCCTGCGGCTGCTGCGTATGCTGCAGCACTTGCTGAAGTGTTTCCCGTTGAAGCACAGATAACCGCTTTAGCTCCGTGAGCAACTGCCTTGGTTACAGCCATTGTCATTCCACGGTCTTTGAATGAACCGGTTGGGTTCATTCCTTCAACCTTTAGCCAAACATCTGCAGCCCCAACTAGCTTGGCTAGTGCTGGTGCGTGAACAAGTGGAGTTCCACCTTCACCTAGAGTGATGACCTTGGTGCCAGGAGCGACATCTAGACGATCAAAGTATTCGTTGATAACTCCACGCCATTGATGTGCCATCTTTACTCTCCCTCAACTCGGATAACTGAAGTGATTTGCTCAACTGCTTCACTGGCGGCAAGTTCTGCAACAACTGCAGCTAAGTCTTTATCGGTAGCTAGGTGAGTTCCAATTTCAAGCCAAGCAACCGTCTCGGCTTCAATCATCTTTGCTGACTGCTCAACTGTTTCAATCGAAACGTTGTATTTAGCGAAGACGTTGGCAATCTGTGCAAGCACACCTGGTTGGTCACTGACTTCCAAAGTGATTTGGTATCTAGTTCTAATTCTTGAAATAGGAAGAACTTCAAGGTCTGCGTGAACTGAATCAGCAAGACCTGGTCCACCTGCTACGTGTCGCTTTGCAGCAGAAACAAGGTCACCCATCACTGCAGATGCAGTTTGCACTCCACCGGCACCAGCACCGTAGAACATCAAAGAACCAGCTGCTTCTGCTTCAACGAAGACAGCATTGAATGCTCCTCTAACAGATGCAAGCGGATGTTCAAGTGGAACCATTGCTGGATACACGCGAACTGAAATACCCTCTTCACCGTTGGTACCATCTGCCGGAATTGCTTCACAGATCGCAAGAAGTTTGATTACATAGCCATCACGCTTCGCTGCAGCCATCTGCTCTCTGGTGACCTTGGTAATACCTTCACGGTAGACCTTCTCCAGAGGCACTTCTGTGTGGAAAGCAAGAGATGCCAGGATTGCTGCCTTTTGAGCTGCGTCATAACCTTCAACATCGAGCGATGGATCTGCCTCTAGGTAACCAAGGTTGGTAGCTTCTGTCATAGCTTGCTCAAGAGTAAGCCCTGCTGAGTCCATACGGTCAAGAATGTAGTTGGTTGAACCGTTAACGATTCCCATGATTCGCTTTACTTTGTCTCCAGCAAGAGATTCACGCAGAGGTCTAATGATTGGAATTGCTCCTGCAACAGCAGCCTCAAAATACAGCTGAGCACCGACTTGCTCAGCAGCATCAAATAGTTCTGTTCCATGGGTTGCTAGCAACGCTTTGTTAGCGGTAATAACATCACTACCTGAGTTCAATGCCTGAAGGATAAGAGTTCTAGCTGGCTCAATCCCACCCATTACTTCAATCACAATATCTGCACCCAGAATTAGAGCATCTGATTCAGTAGTTAGCAGTTCTTGAGGAATGTTGTAATTTCTCGCTGACTTCTTATCTCTGACAAACACTCCAGCAAGTTCAAGCTCTGCACCGACTCGGGCAGCAAGTTCTGCTTTGTTTTCAATAATCAGTCTGGCCACCTGAGAACCAACTGATCCAGCACCTAGGAGTGCTATACGTAATGGGCGATATTCAATCATTTGAGAACCTTTGTCTCTGTTGTGTTAAGTCTGGCATCTCTAGCCAGCAAATCAGTTTCTGTTTCTGCTCTAACCAAAAGTGTGGTTTGGCCATCCTTGACTGCAACAACTGCAGGCCTAGCCAGGTAGTTGTAATTGCTAGCAAGTGAGAAACAGTATGCGCCGGTGACTGCAACAGCCAGTAGGTCATTAGGGCTAACATCCTCAGGTAGGAAAGCATCTCTAACTACGATGTCTCCAGACTCACAGTGCTTACCAACAACTCTTGAGATAACTGGCTCTGACGTTGATTCTCTAGATGCAAGAGCGACTGAGTAATCAGCTTCATAGAGAGCAGGTCTAGCGTTATCGCTCATACCGCCATCGATGCTCACGTATTTCCTTGATGCTGTCTCTTCAACCTTCACATCTTTGGTGGTGCCAACGTTATAGATAGTGATACCTGCTGGGCCAACAATGTATCGACCCGGTTCAAAAGCTAAAGCAGGAACATCAATTCCACGCTTCTTACATTCAGCTTCAACGGTTTCAGTAATTGCGTATGCAATTTCTTCGATCAGTGCAGGCTTATCCTGTTCGGTGTATGCAACTCCAAAACCACCACCGAGATTTAGTTCTGGAACGGGACCAGTCTTGAGTAGTTCTGCGTGCAATTCGACTAATCTCTTAGCAGCTTCAATGAATCCCTCAACCGCAAAGATTTGTGAACCAATGTGTGAGTGCAACCCTAGGAACTGAAGGTGCTTGTGTGAACGGATGTTGGCGACAATCTGCGGAACATCAGAGATAGCGATACCAAACTTCTGATCTTCACGAGCTGTTGCAAGATATTCGTGAGTATGAGCGTGAACACCGGTGTTCACTCTCAAGCGAACTGGTTGAATACGGTCCTGTGCGCCAGCAGCAGAAGCAATTCTTTCAACTTCAATTTCACTGTCAATAACAATGACACCAACACCTGCAGCAACTGCTCTACCGATTTCACTGTGTGACTTGTTGTTACCGTGCAAACCGATTCTCGAAGGATCAATTCCTCCGGCTAGAGCAACTGCAAGTTCTCCACCACTTGAAACATCTAAATACAAACCAAGTTCATCCACCCAGCGAACAATCTCAGTGCAGAGTAGCGCTTTACCTGCGTAATACTGCTTCGCTGTTGTTCCGAAGCGAGTAGCGGCAGCTGAGAACGCTTCTCTGATGTGCCTTGCTCTGTCGAAGAAATCAGCCTGGTCCAAGACAAAAAGCGGAGTTCCGAAATCACCAGCAAGATCACCAACAGATACGCCACCAATTGAAAGTTGACCTTCGCTCTCGCGCTTAGCACTTGCCGGCCAAATATCTTTGGCTAGGTCATTCACGTTTGCTGGCTTGGTTAGCCAATCTGGTGCAAGCATCTCTCCCACGTTTACATCCGCTCCGGTGCAGAGACACCTAGGACTCTAAGTCCATTGGCAAGGACAACAGATGCTGCGTTGTTTAGCCAAAGTCTGGTTCTGTGCTCAGGTTCTACCGGTTGTTCAGAAAGAGGAGTAACGCGACAGTTGTCGTACCAACGGTGATAGGCACCAGCAACTTCTTCTAGGTATCTAGCAACTAGGTGCGGTGCACGCTCTGTTGCTGAGTGAGCCATCACCTTAGGTAACTGAGCTAATTTGCCAAGTAGTTCTGATTCACTTGCATGAGTTAGAAGTGCTGGATCAAAGGAACTGTCGTCGACACCAAGTTGCGCAGCATTGTTGGCAACCTGCTTAGTTCTTGCGTGAGCATACTGAACGTAGAACACTGGGTTGTCGTTGGTCTTCTTAGATAGTTGATCTAGGTCAATATCCAGCATCGAGTTGATTGAAGATCTAGTAAGCGCATAACGAGCAGCATCAACACCAACAGCCTCAACAAGGTCTTCCATTGTTACAACTGTTCCAGCACGCTTAGACATACGCACAGGTTCACCATCTTTCACTAGGTTCACTAGTTGACCGATAAGAATCTCAAGGTTCACACCCGGCTCATCACCAAAGGCAGCACAGAGTGCCATCATTCTTGGGACATATCCGTGGTGGTCAGCACCGAGCATATAGATTGCTCTATCAAAACCACGTTCACGTTTGTCTAGGTAGTAAGCGAGATCACCTGCGATGTATGCAGCCTCACCATCGCTCTTGATTACTACGCGGTCACGGTCATCACCGAAGGTTGTTGAACGAAGCCA
>Ga0209444_10001111_pt1 | contig 14914 bp, 13 predicted proteins | sample LauGreFaBDMM15DN_2_FD_188215 | JGI IMG/M metagenome (GOLD analysis project Ga0209444, IMG submission 188215) | Freshwater lake microbial communities from Lake Michigan, USA - Fa13.BD.MM15.DN (SPAdes) (version 2) | ecosystem: Environmental > Aquatic > Freshwater > Lake | place: Lake Michigan...
TATCCTCACCAGTTTTCGCTTCTTTCGCATATAACGATGCTATGGTCAATGCTGGGGCAGTATTACGCCCAGCTGGCTCCAACAGTAAAGTTGCCTGAACACCATCCATCTCACGCAGTTGATCCAGCACCAAAAAGCGATGGTCTTCGTTGGTAACGATAATCGTTTCGCCCAGTAGCAAAGAATCAGCATGGATCTGATTTAATCGAGCTACCGCCTCCTGAAACAAGGTTTTGTTTTTTCGATCTCCCGATAAAGCTAAAAACTGCTTCGGATAGGCGGTCCTCGATAGTGGCCAAAGCCTTGTTCCGGAGCCACCAGATAAAACTACTGGAATTACTATTGTCATTAAATGGAGGAGTATTAAAGCTTTGTATGAAATTGTGCATTCATTTTAAATGTCCTGACCCCAAATTCCAATTAAGTATCGACTTTAGATCACATATTGTTAGTGAATGCTAACTTTATTAAAGATTACTCATGTTGGCTTTATTGCCCCCAGTGCTTGCTCCACTTCCTCGGCTAAAGGACTCTTTTTATAGTCACCCACATTTGCAATCGCTTTACCCCAATAGCCCTCAGTCTTCCATCTGGGAGAATCGCAATAGATTTCCACGGTGGGCTTACCTAATACTGCAGATAAATGGGTTAACCCAGTATCTACACCAATAGTGAGGGCTGCATGCGCTACCAAGGAATATGCCTCCTCCATCGAAAATGCCCTGGGAACAATCGCGCCCGGTATTTGATTTGCTATATGTGCGCTGACTTTCATCTCCTCAGGGTTGCCCCACGGGAAGATCAATTGATAACCTTGGCTTGATAAAACCTGGCCCAGCTCAACCCAATGTTCATTGGGCCAGCGTTTGGCTGCCCTTGCCGTTGCATGAAAGCAAAGTACATAGGGGGCTGGATCTCCCTGCGCTGTTTTCTTGAGACCCTCCAATAGCAGGGGTGGTAACTGCGTGACAAAGTCATTCGGGTAAAACAGCGGCGGCTCCTCATTGCGATTGAGCGGGGGCCAGTCAAAGGCAGCGCACATCACCAATCGCGAGCGATCAATCGCATGGCACTTTAGGGGCACATGAACTGATTGGGTATAAAACAGCCTAGCCATCGGCTCATATCCCGAATGCTCGGTTGCATTGCCAAGGCCAGCCACAATAGCACTGTTAGATTTTTTAGCCAGTGCGCATACTAAAGCAGATTTCAATAAACCCTGGGTCTCGAGTACGATATCGTAAGTCGTGGCTTGCAATTGTTTACGCATCGCAAAAAACTCATGCCACGTTCTAATCGAGAATAGGTTCTTACGCCAGCGCCGAAATGCCACCGGAATAATGTGATCAATCCCCTTGAATGTATCTGTTGTTCTAAGGGGCTCCAGCAAATGCACATAAGCTTCTTCCACAATCCAATCAATTTGGGCATGGGGCAAGCGCTTACGTAAATCCCACACGATGGGCAAGTTGTGCAACACATCCCCCAAGGAAGAAAGTTTCACCAATAAGACCTTGGGTGATTTAGCGGCTTGGGTTAACTCTGGCGCATGGATTTGATGCTGACTAGTCATACCTGAATTATCGTATTGTTTGCATGCACTCGGGCTTTGACCTCAACCCTAATAAAAAAGGCCAGTCGACTGAGTCATTGACTAATCGACTTCAGGGGTTAGAACTTTGGGGCTTGATCCCAGGACAGTCCAGCAGTATCTTTGGCATTCAGCAAGGCCTGCTTGCCAAGCGGAATGGGCCAATCAATCTTGATGCTTGGGTCACACCACGATAAACAGACTTCGCTTTGGGGGTCGTAGTAATCAGTCGTTTTATACAAGAACTCAGCGGTCTCCGAAAGGACTAAGAAACCGTGTGCAAAGCCGGGCGGAATCCATAATTGCTTGTGGTTTTCAGCGCTGAGCTCAACGCCTTCCCATTTGCCGAATGTAACAGAATCTTTTCTTAAATCGACTGCCACATCAAATACCGAACCCGCTGTGACTCGAACCAATTTACCTTGGGTATGTTTGAGCTGATAATGCAATCCCCGCAAAGTCCACTGCCGCGAGAAAGAATGGTTATCTTGCACAAACTCGATATTGAGATTCGTTGCCCTTGCAAAATCATGGGCATTAAACGATTCAGTAAACCAACCCCGGTCATCACCAAATACCCTGGGCTCCAAAATAAGCACATCTGGGATGGTCGTTGGTGTCGTCTGTAATTTAGAGTCAGTCATTACTTATCTCTTGCTCGATAAAGAAATAGGCTGAGGGCTACTACCAAACTCAAGTAGGATTTTGTTGAGGTATTGGCCATAACTATTTTTACTCAACTGGCTTGCGACCTTCTGAACGGTTTCTGCACTAATCCAGCCTTGACGATAGGCAATCTCTTCAGGGCAAGCTACCATCAGGCCTTGACGCTTTTGTAGTGTGGCAATAAAGCCTGCCGCATCGAGTAAAGAGTCATGCGTACCCGTATCTAGCCAAGCAAAGCCACGGCCCATAATTTCAACGCTCAGTTCGTTCTTTTCAAGATAGGCGCGATTGATATCGGTAATCTCGAGCTCACCCCGTGCACTCGGCTTAATTGCAGCGGCAATATCGCAGACCTGATTGTCATAAAAATAGAGGCCCGTTACTGCGTAGTTGCTACGAGGCTTAAGCGGCTTTTCTTCAATGGAGAGTGCTTTGTAATCTTTGTCGAATTCTACGACGCCGTAGCGCTCTGGGTCATTCACATGATATGCAAATACAGTAGCACCACTACTCCGATCATTCGCGCTATGCAGCTGCTCTACTAGCTCATGGCCATAAAAAATATTATCCCCCAGCACTAAAGCACTTGGGCTACTGCCAACAAACGATTTACCCAAGGTAAACGCTTGCGCTAAGCCATCGGGTGAAGGCTGCACGCAGTACTCGATGCTCAGACCCCACTGCGAACCATCGCCTAATAACTCCGTAAAGCGTGGTGTGTCGTGCGGGGTGGAGATCAGCAAGATATCCCGAATGCCGGCTAACATTAGCGTGCTTAATGGGTAGTACACCATGGGCTTGTCGTACACCGGCATGAGCTGTTTAGAAACAGCCTGCGTCACGGGATAAAGGCGTGTTCCAGACCCCCCCGCCAAGATGATGCCCTTGCGTTTAATCGGGTTACTTTGATTTGTTGCCATAAATGAATGCCCTTAAATACCTTTGGGTGCCTTTAAATGCGTTAAATGAGCTTGCGGCGCACCAAGTCTTGGACATATGCTGCGACCTGCGGCTCCCACGACTGCTGCAATAACTGTAATTTTGGCACATTGGCGAAGCCATCCAGCCTATCAGTAAGAAAAGCCTCCAAGGTTCCTCGCGCCATACGGGAGTTCATCGGTCGCGGTGCTGGTAGGGGGTATTCCATTGCGGGGATCGCTTCAATTGCATCGGGGCTAAGTTGAAGCGCTGCTCCCGCATCCAGCGCTGCCTTTACGGCATGACACGCTAAGGCATGCCAGGTCGTTTCTCCAGAGGGCACTGCGTGGTAAATCCCAGAGGAAAATTGCCTGATTTGATTGTTCTTGTCGAGCACCAAGGCAAGACTAACTTCTGCTAACCATCTTGCGCTACTTGGCACTCCATATTGATCGGCAATCACCTTGAGGGTTTGGCGCTCTTTGGCTAAACGCAAAATTGTACGAATGAAGTTTCCTCCCTCACCGTACACCCAGCTAGTTCGCAAAATAGCGTATTGCGCCTTAAATTCAGCACCACTCACTTGTGAAGCATACTGTTGTTTGCTTTGAAAAGCCTGCTCAATCACCTCTTCCCCGGCCGCTTTACTTTTGCCATATACGCCTAATGGATTGCGTGCATCTGTTGCTTCATATGGGCCTGTTTTAGATCCATCAAACACATAGTCGGTGGAGTAGTGCAAAAAAGTAGCGCCATGGCCTTTTGCATAATGCGCCATGATTTCTGGGGCTTTGGCATTAATGGCATAAGCCAAGTCGACCTCTGTTTCAGCTTGATCGACTGCTGTATAGGCTGCTGCATTAATAATGAAGTCTGGCTTGATTTTATTGAGAAGCGCTGTAATGGCATCGGGATTAGCCAGATCGCATTCAGTACGGCCAACATAGCTGATGCGATACAGTTTTTCTAGCTTACGTTCATCAAAGACGGCTTTAAAGGCTTTGCCCAGTTGGCCATCTTTACCAAAAACGAGAATGTTCATCTGGGCTATTGGTGCGCAAGAAGCATTGCTTAGTTGTATTGCTTTTGTAACCAGTCGCGGTAGGAGCCGCTGACCACGCCCTCCACCCACACTGGGTTATCCAGATACCACTGCACCGTTTTTTGAATACCACTATCAAACGTTTCCTTAGGTTTCCAACCAAGCTCGCTCGCAATCTTGCTGGCGTCAATCGCATAGCGACGATCGTGCCCTGGGCGATCTTTTACAAACGTAATTTGCTCTGCGTAAGATTTGCCGTCTGTACGAGGTCGCAGTCCATCTAAAATCTGGCAAATGATTTTGACAACATCAATATTTGCTTTTTCATTCCAGCCGCCAATGTTGTAGGTTTCACCCGGTTTGCCATTGGCAAGCACTTCACGAATCGCAGAACAGTGATCGCCGACATAGAGCCAATCGCGTACTTGCTGGCCGTCGCCATAAATAGGTAGCGATTTACCATTGATCGCGTTGAGAATCACCAGCGGAATGAGTTTTTCTGGGAAGTGGTACGGACCATAATTATTAGAACAATTACTGGTCAGCACTGGAAAACCATAGGTATGAAACCATGCCCGTACCAAATGGTCTGATGCCGCCTTAGAAGCCGAATAGGGGCTATTGGGTTCATAGGGATTGGTCTCCGTAAAAGCAGGATCGCTTACTGATAAAGAGCCGTAGACTTCATCGGTAGAAACATGGTGAAAGCGAAATGCTTTCTTTTTAGATACATCTAGCTCATTCCAATATGCTCTTGCGCACTCCAGCAGATTAAATGTGCCGACGATATTCGTTTGCACAAACTCAGCTGGGCCGTGGATGGAGCGATCGACATGGCTTTCCGCAGCGAAATTGATAATCGCTCGCGGTTGATGCTCTTTTAATAATCGCGTGACGAGTGCAAGGTCGCCAATATCGCCCTGAACAAACACATGGCGCGGATCATTCCGAACGAATTCGAGCGTGGCCAAATTGCCTGCATAAGTTAATTTATCGAGATTGACAATACCCTCGGCTTTTGGCTCTTTTAGCCAGTCGAGAACAAAATTGCCGCCAATAAAACCAGCGCCGCCAGTGACCAAAATCATATCGATGCGTTATTGAGGTAGAAAACAAGGTCATTATGGCTTAAACAAGACCGCAATTGTCCCTAAACCCTGACTTATACTTGCTACCATGAACCCCGCTAAGTATAGCCTTACCTTTGCTTGCTATAACTCGGTTGAGTACACCAAAAAGTGTATTGACAGCATGGTGGTACACGGCACCCCCCTAGATCGTCTGGTTGTAGTGGATAACCAGTCAACCGACTCTACCCGAGATTATCTGATGACCCTCCCCCTGGGCGGCCGGATCTTCAATCAACACAATTTAGGTTGTGGCGCAGCCTGGAACCAAGGCGCCTTAGCACTTCAATCGGAGTGGAGCATCATCATGAACAACGATGTGCTGGTATCCCCCCACTGGATCGAAAACTTGATTCAAACTGCCGAGAGATTAAATCTGAAAGTGATTAGTCCGGCGCTGATTGAAGGGCCTCTGGATTACGACTTTGACTCTTTTAGTGCCAATGCCAGCCAAACCATGAAAAATGTCAACCGCTTAGGTAGCAAGCATGCTGTTTGCCTTGCCGTACATGAATCGGTTTGGATGGATGTGGGCTACTTTCAGCCCATACCCAAACTCTTGGGTTACGAAGATACGCTGTTCTTTCATGAGCTAAAGAAGGCCGGTATACAAACTGCCATAACAGGCTCATCCTGGTTGCACCACTTTGGCTCGATTACCCAGACCGCTATGAAGCTAGAACGTGGCCTGAGTCAAAAAGACGGTCTAGCTAATCGCTATAACTACAAGTTACTAAATCAAAACTGGCTTGCCCGCAAGCTCAATAAACGCAAAACAAAACAACATCAAATTACCCGTAGTCAAGCGGAGCTGCGCGAGTATGGCATGTCCGTACACGGTCTTCGAGAAAATCACCAATTTGTGTGGATTTAGGACTACATTGCTTCTGCGCTAGCCATAACTTTGCAATTATCTAAGCTTGTATTAGCTTGATTAGCTCAACAGTATTACGCTCCATTGAGAATTTCGCAGTTACAAAAGCCTTACCGCCCTCTGCCATCTGCTTTGCTTCTGTTGGATGCTGCAGAACCCAGCAAATGGCGTCAGCCCATGCGCGCACTTTGCCCGGCTCCACCATTAAGCCCGTCTCCTCATGCAGGATGGTTTCTGGAATACCGCCCACACGGCTGGCAATGGTGGGCACCCCCAAATATTGCGCCTCAATCTGAAACATACCCAAGGGCTCAATGAGAGAAGGCAGTACCGCGAGCGTACTTGCAATTAAGAGCGGTGCAATCTCATGCAAAATCCCCGTTAGATAAACGTGGTCATCAAGACCAAGGGTCTTAATCTCGGCCTCAAGCAATGGCCTATCCTGACCCTCGCCGGCAATTAAGTAACGCACGTTTGGAAACGACTTTTTTACTTCCACCAAGGCATTCAAAATAACGCGATGGCCTTTTTCACCCCGCAGAATGGCTCCGTGCGAAATCACGGGACCCGGGTGAGCGTCAAGCCAATGACGTACATGCTCTGGTAATACGCCATTTGCCTGACCTAAACCAGAAAAATCAATGCCCGGGTACAGTACCTCAATTTTGTTTGGCTTGATCGACCGATTGACCAAAAAAAGTGAGCGCAAATGGTGACTGGGTGTCAGCGTTTTGCTAAAGAGGTGGTTATAAGCAAATGACAATGGATAGCCATGCTGAAAGGTTTTAACCCTTAAAACGGGTATACGCCTTCCACCTAAAAGAGTGGCCCATCGACTCACCATTACAGAAAGCAAAGCATCATGGCTACCATGGGAAACGATCGCTATAGGGTCTTTATTCCGCACGAGGTGCAGTAGCTGCCGAAAACTAGGAATATGAAAGGCATTACGAAAGCGTGTTGGGGTCGCCGCCAATCCCAATGAATTTGCCCGCTGCAGGATTGCACTGTTTGGCTTACACAGCAGCAAGGTTTTAAACCCGGCCGCCTGCAAGGCGGACATTTGCTGCAAAGCCTGCAGCTCTTGACCACCGATGTTCATTGATGAGTCTGTAAAAAAAATTGTCTTGGGGCTAGCCATGCATCGGCGCTTTATTTGCTTTAGTGCTGGAATGGGCGAAAGGCTGGCTCGATCCGTCTGCGGAGGCTTGCAGCACTTGTGCAAGCAAGGTCGCCGTCATTAAGCCATAAAAAGTACAGAGGTACTTTAACGAGAGCTGCTCGTTGGAAAGGCCCGCAATAAAGACGCCCGTAATGTAATACATGCCCATACGTGCTGCGCGCTTTTTGTCCGTGAGCAATGAATTTCGATGGCTATAGAAAAAATAGAAAGGGACAAAAAGTAAGCAGAGGTAGGCCAAAAGACCAAACAATCCCGAAGAAAGTAATTTACTCAAAGTATCGCTGTGCGGGCCAGTCAAAGCCATGGTGTTAATTGCGATTTCATTAGCAGGTATATTGAGCGGGCTATTACTCATGAGCTGCATCATATTTTTTTCTTCTCCATAGCCAAACAGAAGGTTTTCTCCCGCGAACTGAAATGAAAATTTCCAAATACTCAAGCGGGTTCCTGCAGAGCTATCTAAATTTTCTCCAGTAAACCAATTACGAATCTCATGGTAGCCGCTGATGACTCGGCTCGATACCGCATCCGAAAAATATAAGGCAAGGAAAAAAATAATAATCGAAGCAATCACAATTGCACTGGTTTGTAAGGTAATGCGGAATCGCTCGGCTCCTTGCGCTCGGCAAAAGTCACCAAACCGAATCAATAAGAATAGTAAAAAAATAAATGGGCCGGCCAACCAAGCGCCACGCGATCCAGAATAGATTGACACATAAATACCTGCCGCGCCGCCGATTAGCTTGAGTAATAGAAGCCAGCGAGATTCACCTTGCCCAGAAGTAATCGACAAAAACACAATCAAAGCCAAGATAAAGGTTTGACTTCCTAAGGTATTGGGATCAACAAAATAGGTGGCAAAGCGATCGCCCCAATAAGCTCCAGGATTAAGCGTTACCGCAGTCAGCACACAGAGTAGGCCAACTGGGATCGCTACATCCAAAATCTTGATGTAGGCTATTTGGCGGCTCTTGAGTAATAAATAGACAAAGCCGGCAAACAAAATTCGGGAAGGGCCATCAAATGCCGCCATGTGTATTTTTGAGCGAAACAGCTGCCCCAATAAGACGGCAAGGATTAGCCCGCAAAAAGACAGAACAACAATGAGATCTGTTTTATCTTCAAAACGAAAATGCGTATGTTTATTTTGAAAAAATACAATAAGCGCAATCAGCAATAGTGCGAATAGAGATACATGCACACCATGCCGAACCGTCATAAAGGTAATGGGAAACATAAAAACCGCAAGCAGAATGCAATTTGATATCGAAAAAATACTACTAGTGCGTTTAGATTGCGTCATAGGCGGTTTATTGCAGATTGAAATGGCTTAATTGAGCCTACTTTTGTAGAATGGCATATTCATATGCAATTTATATAATGAGTGATAACAGAATACCATCCACCATCTGCCCAGCTTTGAACTTCCGAGATTAATCGATGAAGACTATTTTAGTCACTGGCGGGGCTGGTTACATCGGCTCCCATACAGTCGTAAAGCTTCTAGAACAGGGGTATGGCGCGGTTATTGTTGATAATTTATGCAATAGCAAGGTCAATGCCATTCACCAAATCGAATCGATTACAGGGCGTAAGCCCGTTTTTTATGAGGGTGATGTGCGAGATCGCACCCTCTTGGCTGGTATTTTTAAAGCCCATCCTATTCAAGGCGTGATTCATTTTGCTGGACTCAAGGCCGTTGCAGAATCACAAACCAAACCCTTGCTGTATTACGACAACAACGTGGCTGGAAGTATTACCCTACTAGAAGAAGCACTTAAGGCAAATGTGCATACCGTTGTTTTCTCCTCATCGGCAACGGTTTACGGCGAACCAGGCATAACCCAATACGACGAGACGCTGCCAACCAAACCAATTAATGTGTACGGCAGAAGTAAGTTGATGGTAGAAAACATACTGACTGATTTGGTGCACGCAAACCCTGCATTGAGGGTTGCTTGTCTGCGCTACTTTAATCCCGTTGGAGCCCATAGCTCAGGGCTGATTGGCGAGGACCCTTTGGGCATTCCAAATAATCTGATGCCCTACCTCGGGCAAGTAGCTTTAGGTAAATTACCCAGCCTGAATGTGTACGGCAATGACTATCCGACACCCGATGGCACCGGTTTGCGAGACTATATCCATGTCGAGGATTTGGCTGAGGGGCATTGCTTAGCCCTGCACTACCTTGATACACATGCAGGTGTTCTCACAGTAAACCTAGGTACTGAAAGGCCTCACAGCGTACTTGAAGTCATCGCTGCATTTGAGCGTGCCAGCGGCATTACCGTACCCTATGAATTTGTAGGTCGTCGCGCTGGCGATCTGGCGGAGTATTTTGCCAACGCCCAATTGGCAAAACGCAGATTAGGTTGGGTTGCCCAATATGACCTAGACCGGATGTGCCAGGATACTTGGCGTTTTTATCAGCGCTCGCGTGACAGCGTCTCGTAATCAATTGATGTACTAATTTTTTGGAATGAGCTGAATGCAACACTATAAAAAAATTCTGGTGGTATGCCCTGCTGGAGCAGTGACTGGTGGGCCTGAGGCATTACACCAGCTCACGGCACACATGAACACACTAGGCCTATCGGCTTACATGTGCTATCTACCCTTTTCAGAGTCCGCCATCGCACCTGCCGCCTATGCGCGCTACAAGACTCAATCGGTACCTTACGAAGATGCCCCAGGCAATCTGATTATTTTCCCTGAGGTATATCCCATGCTAGCTCTCAAGGTTAAACAGGCACAGGCGGGATTGTGGTGGCTTTCTCTCGAGAATTTTTTAGAGCGCCGTCATATTTGGGGTTTGCACGATAAAGTGCGCTACCTTAAGCGCGTGATACAAAGGCGCAGGCCATGGGGCGGCGCCAAGAGTCTCAAGCAAATTCTGCACTTTTCCCAAACGGAGCACTCCTCTGGCTATTTACGATCCTGCGGTATTGAGCCCATTCCACTGATTGATTCCATCAATGAGGATTTTTTAACCGATCGCTTTCTTGATCAGATCGACCATAAACAAAACACCATTCTGTACAACCCCACCAAAGGCTGGAAGGTGACGGAGAGACTGATCAAAGCGTATCCCGAGTGGCACTTTGAACCCTTGAAGGGATTAAACCGCGAGCAACTTTCTGAAAAGCTCTATCAAGCCAAGCTATACATTGACTTTGGTCATCATCCCGGTAGAGATCGGATGCCGCGCGAAGCCGCCATGCATGGCTGCTGCCTGATGACTGGCAAATTGGGTTCTGCTGGAAACCCGGTTGATTTACCAATACCACCTCAATACAAATTGGATAGCAATGCAAATGGCTTTGTTGAACAATTTGGACTCTTGGCAGCCAACATCATGGGTGGTTTTCCAAAGCACTTTGCTGTCTTCGAGCCCTATCGAAAGTGGCTTCAAGATGAACCCAGAATCTTTAAAGAGCAAATTGCTGCTTATTTTTTGCGATCCAATTAGGATGCTGATACCTAATCTTAGGAATTAAAAACACTCCAGAACGATTTTTTCTTTACTGCGGAACTTGTCGCATTTAATGCAATTAATTCACAGCGCCGCCTATAGCCCTCGATCGCTGCAGTACAACTTAAATCTGCATTGAGCGGGAATTGAAATGACATTGAGTATGCCAGCTGACTTAAGTATGTATCACTAGAAGTATTGCGACTTGTTTTTACAAACATAGCCTCATACGGATGAACAGTTCGGCCAAAGTAAGAGTACTCAAACCCACTATCGCCCTCCCGAGCAGATGGATTAATTTCATGGTTTAGGGAGCGGTAGTCAGGTTTGTTGTATTCGGGGAGCAGACACTTTAAATTTAAACCTTGAGCCAAGAGAATTTGCGAGAGGCGCATTTCATAATCGCGAACGGTTTCATCTTTTGATAGCGACTCATGCACATCATAGAATCCGTCCTTAATTAAAGAGCACAAAACCGACTGTGACAATACATAACAGGTGGATTGAACATGCGCTAGGATATTTTTATTTCGCTCAGCATAGCCATACTTTTCATGATACATCTTGCAAATCGCATGATGGGATGGGGTAAGGCTAATTGCCGTTCCTACAATACCTATGTTATCTGAGTAGAGGTCGAATAAATGATTGGCCCAGTTTTTTTTGGAATGAACTGGCAAAAATGGGCCGCGCACTGAGGAATTAACAAAAATGAAATTTGCGTAATTTGTTTCAAATTTGAGATCTTTAATTACCTGAGCATAGCCGCCGTAATCATAGTTTTGATTTTTTGCATAGAAGTAAGTAATGTTGCTTGCCTGAGGAAGCTCAATTGAAGCAATTCCTGCAATAACAATTAAATAATTCAACTCAGGGCGATAGGCAAACTGAATAAAGTGTAAAAAATTATCGATGTAACTTTGGTCTTTTTCGTAGTAGTGATAAATCACTAAAACGGTATCATTCACTTGAATCAATGGGATTACTCCTTCGCCTGCTCTGCTTTATGTCTTTTGCAACACCGTCAAGAGGTGGGTAGCAAATAAAACTTGCTGCCGAACACGAAAAGAGCCTTTAAAGCCATATATCGCGCCCCATTTTCGCTGATCATCAAAATATAATGAGAAAGTTTCGCTGGTCACCGGATTGACGTGGGTTGGATCAGTAAAGCATGCTGAAAATGGATAAACAGGAGTCTGTGCCAAAAAAATACCCCCTGGTTTTAGTACGCGATGAATTTCATTCATCAATTCTATAAATGAGAATCGGATACTGGGTAAATAAATGACGCGTGGCACATGCTCGATAAAATCGAATGCGGTGATGTAATCCATAGAGCCATTTTCAAACGGAATCGGAGACTGACTAAGATCTGATTGCACTATATTGGAAATACCAACGTCGTTAATGTCAACGCCGAATACCGTATGGGCAGAAAAAGGATTGCGTGGCTTTGTACCGCAACCCAAATCCAAGGTCTTGGATCCCAAAGCCGATGGATATCGTACCCGCTGTTCCTGATAAAAAGCATCGATATCTTTAATTTCCTCCATATCAACCAAATGACTGATCGATCGATATAGGATTTTGACTGCCTTAAAGTATTTAATTAGTCGCATGTTTAAGTTACGCAATGAGATATTGGCATTGTAAACTCCATTAAATATTGATTTCTGACTAATTCATCCTATGCGTCGCATTCTTATCGTCTATCAATCCAAGCCGACAATCGTTTCAGGGCTTAAGAAAGGTTTTGAAAGCCATGGCATTGAGGTTCTAACATTCTTAGCAGACGATTATCAGCTGTGGATTGATAGATACGTATTTCGCGTAATTAATAAACTTGCTCATAATCTTCGGATTTTAAAAAAAGAGTCGTTTTTATTTACCAAAAATAAATTAAGCCACTGGAATTACCTCAACACTAAACTAGTTGACTTTTGTAATCAAAATAAGCCGGATGGAGTTTTTTTTATTCATGGCATTCACTATTCTGACGAAACCATGAGTCAAATTACATGCTCAAAAGTAGGGTGGTTAGTAGATCCTGTTTTGAATCCCGCGCGCTTACAGACATTTACTTCAAAAATGGATTGGTACTTTTCTTATAGTCAGAAGGCTATAAAAATAGTAAATCAATTTGGTTTTTCTAACACCAGTTTCCTGCCACATGCTGTTGATCATCGGCAGTTTTATATTATCCCTAATCATCCCAAATCCATTGATCTATGCTTTGTGGGTAAGCATAGCGTTCATCGTGAAAAGTACATCTTAGCGGCCCTGGATCTTACTAAGTGCGTACATATTTATGGCTCTCGATGGCGTACTCCGGCTTTATCAAAGCCTGCGCTTTTGCGCTCCATTAAAGGAACAGAGTGTTTTGGGGAAAAATTAAACACGCTTTACAACTCAGCCAAAATCGTACTTAGCATCATTGCAAAACCGCAAGGCTCAAATAATCTTCAAAGCGGTATCAATATGAGGCCCTATGAAATATTGGCCTCTGGCTCATTACTTCTCTCTGATAAGTATGAAGAGCTTAATTCGGGGCTGGTAGATAAAAAGAATATTGTTCTTTTTGATACCCTTGATCAATTTAAAGCTACTCTTGCTGGGTTACTAAAGAATGATTCTTTGATAGAGTCCATCTCATCGTCCGGAATTCAATTCATTCAAGGTCGTTTTTCCTATGATCAAATGGCTCAAAAAATCATAGAGAAATTTCAGGAGCTCCAACGCACCCATACTTAACATTTGCAAATACTGGGGCTTGTTTTAATTCAAAGCATCAGTTATGAATCGCCAGCATTGCTTTTTTAATTACCCGCCACAATTGACATTACTGCCATACGCACTGCAATCCCAAAGGTAACTTGCTTGAGGATTACCGATTGTGCGCCATCGGCGACTGCCGAATCAATTTCCACACCGCGGTTCATTGGGCCTGGGTGCATCACAATAGCATCGGATTTAGCAAGGGCTAAACGCTCGGGCGTTAAACCAAATTGAGCAAAAAACGCTGCGCCTTCGGGAACCTTGCCAGCTTCCATACGTTCTTTCTGAATGCGCAAGGTCATCACCACATCTACACCACCCAAACCCTCCTCCATGCTGTGAAAGACCGTTACGCCAAGCATATCTAAATCGGTTGGCAATAAGCTCTCTGGGCCAATCACTCGAATATCGGTACAGCCGAGCGCTGTGAGCGCATGAATATTGGATTTTGCGACGCGACTATGAACAATATCGCCCACAATCGCTACCTTCAACTTTGTGAAGTCTTGCTTAAAGTGACGCATGGTGAACATATCGAGCAAGCCTTGTGTCGGATGCTGGTGACTACCGTCACCCGCATTAATCACATGCACATAGGGCGGTACATGATTAGCAATCTCAATGGGTGCACGCGAGACGCTGTGTCTCACCACAAAAATATCAGCCTGCATCGCAATCAGGTTATCAATGGTATCGATAAGGCTCTCACCCTTGGTAGTCGACGAGGTGGAAATATCTAAATTAATGACATCGGCCGATAAGCGTTTGGCAGCGATTTCAAAGGTGGTACGTGTGCGCGTGGAGTTTTCAAAAAAGAGATTAAAGACACTCTTGCCACGAAGCAGTGGTACTTTTTTGACTTCACGCGCGGGATCAGTGACGCTCACAAACTGCTGCGCCGTATCCAAAATATGTAGGATCTGCTCTTTTGGCATTCCCTCTAAGGTCAGCAAATGGGTGAGTTCGCCAGCGCTGTTGGTCTGACAGATCCGATTGGTTTCTTTGGGCTGAACGCTCATACTCGCTCCTCACGAACAAAGCGAAATATTTCTGCATCGCCTTTAGAAACCTTTTCCAAAGCTAGTATTTGCGAATCGGGCAGACTGACATGCTCACCTACAAAGTCAGCGGCGATCGGTAACTCACGCTTGCCCCGATCAGCCAAGACCATCAGCTCGACAGTAGCGGGCCTACCAAAATCAAATAACTCATTGAGGGCAGCGCGCACGGTTCTGCCAGTAAAGAGCACGTCATCAATTAAGACAA
>Ga0209444_10001113_pt1 | contig 14907 bp, 16 predicted proteins | sample LauGreFaBDMM15DN_2_FD_188215 | JGI IMG/M metagenome (GOLD analysis project Ga0209444, IMG submission 188215) | Freshwater lake microbial communities from Lake Michigan, USA - Fa13.BD.MM15.DN (SPAdes) (version 2) | ecosystem: Environmental > Aquatic > Freshwater > Lake | place: Lake Michigan...
ATATACCGCAATCGGTATGAGAGAAGACCTTTCGGATGTTATCTACTCGATTTCACCAACAGATGTTCCATTTATGTCTTCCATTGGCAAGACTAAAGCTACTGCTGTTCTACATGAGTGGCAGACTGACTCACTTTCCGCTGCGGTTTTAACAAATTACGCAGTTGAAGGCGACACCGCTTCTGATGCCACTATGTCTCCTACGACTCGTGTTGGCAATCGTTGCCAAATTGCACAGAAGACTGTAAAGATTTCTGGCACTCTGCAAGCTGTTGACAAAGCAGGTCGTAAGTCTGAAAAGGCTTATCAATTGGCTAAAGCATCTAGCGAAATCAAGCGTGACATGGAAACTACCTTGTTGAGCAACCAAACTGCTGCTAACGGCAATTCTTCTACTGCTCGTAAATTGGGTGGTCTGCAAGCATGGTTGAATTCTAACTATGATGGTGGTACTTCTGGTGTTGCTGGCGACTTGGGTACAACTGCTCGTACAGATGGCACAAACCGCACTTTCACAGAGACTATCTTGAAGACTGTTATCAAAGAAGTTTACGCTTCTGGTGGTAATCCTAAAGTGTTGATGGTGAACCCTGCTCACAAGCAATTGGTATCTGCTTTTGCTGGTATCGCTGCACAGCGTTTCATGGCCCCTAGCAATGCGCCTACAACCATCGTCAGCGCAGCAGACGTTTATTTGAGCGATTTCGGTGCAATCTCAATTGTTCCCAACCGCTTTATGACATCTACCAACAACTGCGATGAGACAGCATTTATCCTTGACCCCGATATGGCTGCTATTGCTTATTTGCGTCCTTTCCAGACCAACGAGTTGGCTGTAACTGGCGACAACGAAAGCACACAGTTGTTGGCTGAGTTCACCTTGGAAGTTAAAAACCAAGGCGCACACGGCATCGTTGCTGACTTGACACCTTAATCTAAGGTAACCCAAAGATGCCTCAGACTTCAAACTCTGGGGCATTTTCTTTTCTACTCAAACTGATAGAATTAGGCTATGCAAAATCCTAACAATTTCCGTGAAACTGCTGTCCATGCTGATGGTGAGGGCGGTATCGTTATTCAGACTCGCCAAGATGTTACTGACATTGTTGAGCAGAATAAAAAAGAATATAACTCGTATGACGAGAGAGCAAGATGGTCTGACCAATTGTTTGGTAACAAGGTTGCATCTATTCCAATGACAGTCATTGATGACTTAAACAAAGTTGGAATCATGCGTGGCTTTGCTATTCTAGATGACAAGCGTTTTGCTGCTTGGTTAAATGACCCAATGAATCGTGCATGGCGCACTAGGACAGGAGTTGTATGAGTTTTGCTACCTACTCTGATTTACAGACTTCAATAGCTAATTATTTGGCTAGGTCTGACCTGACAAGCATCATTCCAGACTTCATTACTTTGGCTGAGAATCGTTTGCGTAGAGAACTGCGTATTCGTCAGATGCTCAAGTCTGTAACAACTGTAACTGTTGCCTCAGACGCTACTGTTGAGATACCTAGCGACTTCTTACAAGCTAGAGACTTTGTGGCGATGACTAACCCAATACAACCATTGAGTTACTCTAGTCCGTCATCGTTATCTAATGACCAAAGAACATCACAAGTTGGTGTTCCAAAGAGTTACACAATCTTAGCAAGTGAGTTTCAAGTAGCACCTGCACCTGATGGTGTATATACGCTTAAATTGTTGTACTACGCTGCGCCAGCGTATCTGTCTTCTAATAATACAACAAACGTATTTCTGACTACAGCACCTGATGGTTTGCTGTATGGTGCATTGGTTGAGGCAGAGCCTTATCTAATGAACGATGCTCGTATCAATACATGGGGTTCTATGTACGACAGGGCAATCTCCTCACTCATCAAGTCTGACGAAGAAGGTCAATACTCTGGTGTTCCGTTAGCAATGAAATTAACTGCAAGGTGAAAATATGGCTGAAATGAGCAACTATCTTGAGAACGCTTTAATTAACGTAACTCTACGAGCAACAAGCTACACAGCACCAACAACTGTGTATTTGGCTTTATACACAACTGACCCAACAGATGCGGATACTGGAACTGAATGTTCTGGTACTAACTATGTTCGTCAGGCTGTTACTTTCGGTGCGCCTAGTAATGGTGTTTCAACAAACTCTGCTGTGATAGATTTTCCTCAAGCTGGTAGCGCATGGGGAACAATCACACACATTGGAATTCGTGATGCTTTGACAGTAGGTAACTTGTTGTATCACACACCACTAGACGCTTCTAAGACCATTGCATCTGGTGATGTGTTCCGAGTTGCTTCTGCTTCATTGAGTGTTACTTTGGCGTGAGTGATTTACTACCTCCGTGGACAATCGACTCGCTAGACAATTTAAAGTCTAGCATTGATGACTTAACACTCACACTCGATAGTCCACTCTACACAACCTCAGTAACCCTATGGGATGCTTATGGGTCTGTGTCTGCGTCTGCAAGCGTTACAGCAGATGCTATAAGGGTTCAGAATGGTGTAGGGGCGGTAGATGGTACAGCGACAGTAACGGCAGATGGCACAAGAATACAAGGCGCAAGTGCAAGCATTGATTGCTCTGCTAGTTTTGTAGCTGATGCAACTAGAATTCAGTTTGCTTCTGGTTCTATTGATGCAAATGCTACTGTAACTGCTGACGCAATAAGAATTCAGTTAGATAGTGGCAGTATTACTGTTAACGCTGATGTGGTGGCTAATGCTGTAGCAATTCTCTCAGGAGTTGCATCAGTAACAGGAACTGCAACTATTGTTGCTAAAGGGGTTATTCTTGGGGATAATTGGACACCAATTCCTCAAGACGCAAATACATGGACACCAGTTGCGAGTGACACAAATACTTGGACACCTATCAATGGTGACACAAATACTTGGTCACTTGTGTCTGCAAACAGCAACACATGGGCTATACAGGCGCAAGGAAATAACACATGGCTACAACAAAACTAACTTTTGGTGAGTGGATGCCTGACCAGCCAAGCGTGTCGGGTGCGTTGACTGACGCTAAGAACGTGGTTTCTCAGGCTATTGGTTATGGCCCATTCCCTGCGCCAGTAACATTCTCATCCAGTAACGCTGCCGAGGACTTAACTGCTCTTTATGCTGCCAAACAACCTAATGGTGATACCGCCTTGTTTGCTGCTGGCTCTACCAAGATTTATACAGTAAGTGGTGTTGGTGCTATCACTCAAGTTAAAACAGGCATGACAACTGGTGCTAACGATAGGGTTCGTTTTACTCAGTTTGGTAAGACTGTAATCTCTACAAACAATGCTGAAAAACTACAAGCATGGACGCTAGGAACATCTACATCGTTTGCTGACTTATCGGCTACTGCGCCTATTGCTAAGTTCATTACTGTGGTGCGTGACTTTGTTGTGTGTGCAAATACGCTAGAAACTACTCAGCAACAATATCGTGTTCGTTGGTCAGCATTAAATGACGAGACAGATTGGACAGAGAACGTAAACACTCAGTCTGATTATCAGGACATTCCTGATGGTGGACAGATTATGGGAATTCGTGGTGGTGAGTTTGGTCTTGTCTTTTTAGAGCGAGCCATTCACCGAATGAGTTATGTTGGTACTCCGTTTATTTTCCAGTTTGATAACATCTCTCGTGGTAAGGGTTGCATGGTATCTGGCTCTATTGCTCAGTACCAAGGCGTAACATTCTTCTTATCTGACGATGGTTTTTATATGTGTGACGGACAAAATGTCACATCTATAGGCGCAGAAAAAGTTGACCGATTCTTTATTGATGACGCTTCAGACTCCGACTATGGAACTATGTCTGCTGCCGTTGACCCTATCCGCAAACTTGTAATCTGGAATTACAAGACTGTTAACGGAAACAGAAGCGTACTGATTTATAACTTTAAGACTCAGAAGTGGACTTATGGTGATGCGGGTACAGACTACTTGTCTGAAGCCTCTACATCGTCTGTAACGCTTGAGCAACTAGATAGTATTTCTGCCTCTATTGATGCCTTAACAACTTCTTTAGATTCTCGCTTGTTTGTTGGCGGTAAATACTTCTTGGGTGGTACTTTAGCCACTCGTGTGATGAGTTTTACAGGTGCTAGTCAGACTGCCGTGATTTCTACTGGAGACTTGGACATTGGTGCTAACTCAGTAGTAACCCTCGCTAGACCTATTGTTGACAATGGCTCTGCAACTGTGGCTATTGCTTCTCGTACATTGCTAAACCAAGGTGTGAGTTTTAATACTGCTGTGGCGGCTAGTACGGAGAATAGAGTACCACTTAGAAGTGCAGGTAGATACCACAGGCTAAAGGTCACTCCAACTGGTGATAACTGGAATAACGCTATCTCTGTGGATGTGGATGTAACTCCACAAGGGGTTCGCTGATGTTTAGAAGCCTACCTGCATTTGGTGGTGACCAGAGGGCTGTGGCTGAAGTAGTCCGTGGCATCATGGACGGAAAGACCAATAACACAGGGACTTTGACTCTGGCAACTGGTGGGGCTTTAACCACCACTTTGACAGACAGAAGGATTGGCCCAGATAGCGTGATTGTCTTTGTCCCTGCCTCTGCTGCTGCTTTTGCTGATTCTGCACCTTATGGGGCTTTTCAAGACGGAACAGACCAGACTGCTGCTAGTACGACTGTTGCTTATCCTATTACCTTTGATACAACCGACTTCTCTAATGGAATTACGTTATCAAATAGTTCTAGGTTAAATGTAAAAAACGCAGGACTCTACAACTTACAGTTTTCCATTCAGTTTAAGAACACCACAAACGATGGTCAAGATGTGGATGTTTGGTTTCGTAAGAATGGAACAAATATCGCAAACTCAAACAGTAGATTTCACCCTCCTCCGAGGAAAAGTTCTGGTGACCCAAGTCATATCATTGCTGCATTGAATTTCTTTATTGACATGGCTGCTAATGATTATGTTGAGATTGTGTGGAGAACTGAAAATACTGGTGTAAGTATTGAGCATTTTGGGACAAGCACAAGCCCGACAAGACCTGCTGTGCCATCAGTCATAGCTACTATGAATTTAGTAGGCGGTGGTGCTACTTTTAATGGTATTTACGCTAGTTCCCAAGGACAGGGAACGGCTACGATTACCCACTTTGCCAATTCAACTGCAAATAAGACGTATAGATATGCAATTATTGGTTGATTTTGATTATTTATGTATAATGTGTTCCGTGGATGACCCATCTCGGAATCCGAAACTCTAGGAGTAAAGATGGCTACTACCACTACGTCACAAATTGACCCAACAATCCAACCTTATCTAGGTTATGGATTACAGCAAGCACAGCAGTTGTATCAGGGCGGTGGCCCACAGTATTATGGTGGCCCTACCTTTGTAAGCCCTACAACTACCACTCAAACAGGATTACAGGCTTTAGAGGCTCGTGCTTCTTTGGGTAATCCACTACTACAGTCTGCACAGAATCAATTGCAGAACACAGTTTCTGGTGGCTTCTTGGGTGGTAACCCATTCTTTCAAGGTGCGTTCCAACCTGCTGCTCGTGCTGCTGAGACACAATTTAAAACAACTCTAGGCGACATTGCATCTAAGTCAAGCCTAGCAGGGCGTTATGGCTCTGGTGCGATGGGTTCTTTGCAAGACAGGGCTACTGGTGCATTTGGTCAACAGTTGGCTAATACTGCTGGACAGTTGGCTTATCAGAACTACGCTGATGAAAGAGCAAGACAGCAAGCGGCTACGATGGCTGCGCCTCAGATGGCTGCTGCTGATTACCAAGACATTCAGAATATGTTGCAAGCTGGTCAAATCCGTGAGGGTTACCAAGGTCAGCAAATGCAAGGTGATATTGCTAAGTTTAACTTCTTGCAAAACCAGCCACAACAAAACTTGCAGAACTACCTATCGTTGGTATATGGCAACCCATTAGGACGAGTGGCTTCTTCTACTACTAGCGGTGCTGCTGACACATCTACGTTGCAGAAGTTGTTAGGTACTGCTGCTGTTGGTGGTGGCTTGTATAAAAATCTAGGTTCACCTGATTTAAGTTACATAAATCCATTTAGTTCAAGTTTCCTTGGTGGTTCATTTAATTCACAACCTTCATTTGGTTACACAAACCCTGACCCTAACCTGTTCATGGGGCCTTAAGGAATAACATGGCTGGACTATTAGACATTTTTGGTACAGGCGGTGCAGACACAATGGGTCTGTTGGGTATGTCACAAGCTGACATTGCTCGTAATCGTGACGATGCACAAGCACAAGCCCTCTACGCATTAGCTGGCAGACTATTCCAAGGTGGGAATACTGGTCAATCTATTGCTGAAGGCTTACAGCGTGGTCAGCAAGCATATCGTGGTGGTATGCAAGAGACATTGCAAAACCAGTTACAGAATGTTCAACTGCAAGACATGATTCGTAAGCGTCAGTTAGAGCAACAACAATTAGCTGAACAACAACGAATTCAAGGTGTTATCCAAGGTGGCGTAACTAAGCCTCAAGAGATTTATGGTGAGGACATGATGGGTCAGCGAGTAGGCGAAGGAATGACTGCGCCTAGCTTTGATTTGGCTCGTGTTGCGCCTCAATTGATGGGTTCTGTTGAAGGACGTAAAGCCTTGAGTGAGTTGGTTGCATCGCAAAAAGCAATGCGCCCAGAAGGTTATACGCTTGGAGAAGGTCAGATTCGTTATGAGATTGGCCCAGATGGTAAGCCAATATCTGTGGCTCAAGGCGCAACAAAGCGAGATACTGTAACAGTTGGAAATACTGTTCTTGACAAAAATACAATGGCTGTTCTTTATACAGCACCTGATGCACCTGCTGCTTCAATCAAAGAGTTTCAAGACTTTATGAAGTTGCCCAAAAATCAACAGGCAGCATATATTCAATTACAAGACCAAAAACGTCCAAGCACAACAATCAATATGCCATCGGAAGGTGAGCGTAAATCAGCCGTTCTTGCAAGCAGATTGAACTTCAGCGTTGGACAAATGAATGAGGCTATCGGTGCTGAGCCTAAAGCGGCTTTACCAAATACTGCGGCTGAAGTTGCTCGTTTTGTTTCACGCACAGATTTCTTGCCAAACAAGATTAACACTGAACAGCGTCAAATTGTTGAGGCAGCACAAGAGGATATTCTTGATGCGGCTTTGACATTGGGAACTGGTGCAGCATATAGCCGTGAGCAGTTGGCTGGTTATAAAAAGTCTTTCTTTCCACAAATGGGTGATAGTGCAGCAACAGTTAAAACAAAGCAAGAGCGTCTTACAAACTTGCTTAAATCTGCTGAAGTTGCTTCTGGTCGTGCAGCAAAAGAAATTACTGCACCAATACCTAAATTGCCAACTGCCCCTGCTACAACCGGTGGATTGCCAAGTCAAGATGCTATTCAAGCAGAAATTGAAAGACGCAAAAAAGGCGGTGGATAATGGACTTAACTCAATTATCTGATAGTGACCTCTTGGCTTTGCAAGCAGGAGACTTAACTAAAGTCTCTGATGCTGGTTTAACTATTCTTAATCAAGGTCAACCTAAGTCTCCAACACTCAGAGAATCATTTGAGCGTGGCGCAGGTTTAGTCTATCGTGCTGTTGCGCCTACATTAGCTGGCGCACAGATTGGTTCGTATGGTGGCGGATTAGGTGCTGTTTTGGGTGCAACGGCTGTCCCTGCTGCTGATGCCGTTAATGCGCTATTAAATGTTCTTGCTTCTCCATTTACTGATAAGCGATTGATTCCAGCATCTCAAGCTATTCAAAACTTGATGACTCGTTCTGGTGTACCCGCTGCACCAGAGACACAAACACCAACTGAGCGAGTTGTTGGTGGTGGATTAGAAGCAATGACAGGAGTGGCTAGAACTATCCCTGCTTTGATTAAAGCCTCTACAACTGCTGCATCTCCTGTTACTCGTGGAGTTACAGAGCAACTTGCTGTAGCACCTAAGACACAAGCGATTGTGACTCCTACTGCTGTTATGTCTGGACAAACAGTCACAGAAGCTACTGGAAATCCTTTGTATGGTGCAGCTACTACATTGGCAACAGGTGCTGCTGGTAGCGTTAAGCGTCCTCAAAAACAAGAGGCTTTATCTACACAAGCATTAGACAGAATTGCAACAGACAGGTATGACCAACTTCAACAGTCTGGTGTGCAGTTAAAAACTGATGAGTTTGTTAATGCAATGGATGATATTGCAAAAGGTTTGAGACAAGAAGGATATACGCCTAAAGCGTTTCCTAAAGTTGCAGGTGCTATTGAAGAATTAACTTCTACTGCTCAACCTAAAGATTGGACTGAAATACAAGCATTACGCAAGATGATTCGTTCTGGTCAAAAGAGTATTGAGCCAGAAGAAAGACGGATGGCATCTATTCTTTTGGATGACTACGATAACTACTTGATGACTGTCCCTAAAGAATCTATTGCTTCTGGTGATATGAAAAACGCAGGTCAGTTATGGTCAGAGGCTCGTAACGCTTATTCAAAAATGAAAAAAGCAGAAGTCTTTGAGGATATGCTTAATGAAGCTAAACTAGACAAGAGTAAGTTTACTCAGTCTGGTGAAGAAAACTCACTCGCTAAACAATTGCGTCAACTTGCTAAGAATGACAAGAAAATGCGATTGTTTACTAAGACTGAACAGGATGCTATTGAGCAAGCTGCCAAGGGTGGTAATGTTCAAAATATGTTGAAGTTCTTTGGACGCTTTGCACCTACTGGTGTTGTGCCAGTTGGTCTTAGTGTTGGAACTACTGCATTAGCACCGATGATTGGAATTCCTTTAACTATTGGTGCTGCTGGCTCTCGTGGATTGGCTACAAATATGCGTAGAGGTAGCGTAGAGGACTTAACTAATATAATGCGTACTGGTGGCATCCCACAGACAATTGGTAGTCCATTTAGGGCTGTTACTCCAACAACTGCAAGGGGTCTATTGTCTATTGAAGACTTAGACCAAGAACAGCGTAATCTCTTAGGTATCCAATAAGGACTGATATGCCAAAAACAAAGATTAGTGAATTTAGCGCAACCCCTGCTAATAACACAGACATTGACTCGATTAACATTGCTGAAGGATGCGCCCCTTCTGGCATTAACGATGCTATCCGTGAGTTAATGGCTCAACTGAAGGACTTTCAGACAGGTGCTGTTGGCGATTCGTTTAACGGCCCTATCGGTACATCTACGGCTGCTGCTGGTGCGTTTACCACTCTGTCAGCATCTAGCACTGCTACGCTGTCTGGTTTAACTGCATCGACTGCTTTGGCATTGGATGCAAGTAAGAACATAGTCTCTGTTACTAATACAGGAACTGGTAGCAATGTGTTGGCTACCTCTCCTACTCTGGTCACTCCCGCTTTAGGCACTCCATCTGCTTTGGTAGGCACAAACATCACAGGCACTGCTTCTGGTCTGACAGCGGGTAATGTCACAACTAACGCTAACTTAACAGGTGCAGTCACTTCTGTTGGCAATGCAACATCTTTAGGTTCATTCACTTCATCTCAATTAGCGGGTGCTTTGACAGATGAAACTGGTAGTGGTTCAGCAGTATTTGCTACCTCTCCTACCCTAGTAACTCCTATCCTTGGAACACCTACTAGCGCAACCTTAACAAACGCTACAGGTCTTCCTATTAGCACAGGTGTATCAGGTCTAGGAACTGGCATTGCTACGGCTCTAGCGGTTAATACAGGCTCTGCTGGTGCGCCAGTATTGTTCAATGGTGCATTAGGTACACCCTCTAGCGGTACTGTAACTAACCTAACAGGTACAGCATCTATCAACATCAATGGTACTGTTGGTGCTACTACTGCTACTACTGGTGCGTTTACTTCAGTTACAGCATCTACAACTCTTGGAGTAACTGGTGTATCTACCTTAACTGGTGGCGCAGTTGTTCAAGGTCTGACTGTTGGTCGTGGTGGCGGTGCTGTGGCTACCAATACTGCGGTGGGTGCTAGTGCTTTATCGGTTAATACAAGTGGCGCAAATAGCACCGCAGTAGGGTATCAAGCACTCCAAGCCAGTATTACTTCAAATAATAACACCGCTGTAGGTTATAGGGCTCTTTACCTCAACACAACAAATTACAACACCGCTATAGGTTATCAGGCGGGAACTGCAAATACGTCAGGTCGTATTGACGCCTTTGGTGGGGCTGTTCTTGCGGCTAACACAACAGGTTTAGCAAACGTAGGTATGGGCGGCAGTTATAGTGACACCACTAGCGCCGCTTTGGGAGCAAACACAACGGGTAGTTTTAACGTTGGTATTGGGCAAGCCGCACTTGGCGCAAACACCACAGCATCAAACAACACTGCTGTAGGTTATCAGGCGGGATATAGCAATATAACGGGCGCAGGTGTAACTGCTTTTGGATATGGCGCTGGATATTCTGCCACTACAGTATCAATCCATGCTTTTGGATACCTAGCAGGTTATTTTGTCACTGGTGCTAATAATATGTTTATTGGCAACCAAGCAGGTTATGGCGCGTCTGGAACTTCTACTGGTCAGTCCAATACCGCATTGGGTCTTCAAGCTCTTTTTAGCTTTACCAGCGGCGGCGTTAATACTGCCGTTGGCCGTGATGCTCTTAAACTTACTACTACAGGCTCTAACAATAGCTCATTAGGTTATGCCGCTTTAGGTGCAAATACAACTGGAGATGCTAATACTGCATTAGGCACACAAGCCCTCCAAGCCAACACAACAGCATCTAACAATACTGCTGTAGGTTTTCAGGCTGGTTATACAAATACAACAGGTACAGCATTAACTGCTATAGGTAAATATGCTTTATATGGTAATACGACTGGAGTTGCTAACACTGCTGTTGGCGCTGATTATGCAGGTACTGCAGTAGGCCCTTTGTACTCAAACACTACAGGCTCAAACAACACAGGCGTAGGCGTAGGCGCATTAGCATTAAATACCACAGCATCTAACAACACCGCTGTTGGTTACCAAGCCGCATATGCAAACACAACTGGTACTGCATTAGTTGCCGTTGGTTATCAAGCATTAGATTCAAATACAACAGGAAATAATAACGTAGCAGTAGGCTCACAAGTCCTCCAAGCTAATACAACGGGTGCTAACAACACTGCTGTTGGACATCAGGCTGGATTTGCCAACACGACTAACGCAAGTAGCGTTTTTATTGGTTATTTGGCAGGAACTGCCACTACAACCGCTTCTGGCGTAGGCGTAACTTTTGTTGGGGCAAATGCGGGGGCGGCTAATACAACTGGCTACAACGATGCTTTTGGTATTGCCGCGCTACAATCTGTTACTACAGGAAACTCTAATGCCGCCTTTGGCTATGCTTCCTTGGCATCTACTACTTCTAGCTCAAACTCTGGATTTGGTTTTGCCGCATTAAATGGCAATACAACAGGCAGTTTTAATACTGCTATGGGCGAATCAGCACTTCGTGTAAGCACTACAGGCAGTAATAACACCGCAGTTGGTAGAGAAGCTTTACGCGCTAACACCACAGCATCTAACAATACTGCTGTAGGTTATCAGGCGGGGTATAGCAATACGACTGGAGCAAATAATGATGCTTTTGGCTACACTGCATTAAACAAAAATACAACAGGCTCAGAAAACGTAGCCCTTGGTTTGCAGACGCTTTTTACAAATACAACAGGTGTTAGAAACCTTGCGTCAGGCACTGCGGCTTTATATTACAACACTACAGGTTCAAACAATGTTGGATTAGGCTACACGGCTTTATTTAACAACACTACTGGTGGAAACAACGTAGCAGTAGGCCTTGATGCTTTACGTTCAAACACCACAGCATCTGGCAACACTGCTGTTGGTCATCAGGCGGGGTATGTAAACACAACTGGTGCTTCTAACTCTGCTTTAGGTTATCAAGCCCTTTATTCCAACACCACAGCATCAGAAAACACTGCTGTAGGTTATCAGGCGCTTTACTCAAACACAACTGGTTCTCGTAATACTGCTGTAGGTATTGGGACAGGCTACTCAAACACAACGGGTACTATGAACGTTGGGGTTGGGCATAACGTTTTATATCAAAATACTACTGGCAACTACAACACGGCAGTAGGTAGCGGAGTGTTATCTGTAACTGCCTCTGCACTAGCAAATCTCACCACAGGTTCATATAACACTGCACTGGGTAACTCAGCAATGCAGGCAGCCGTAACGGGCAACTATAACGTGGCTGTAGGTTATGTTGCTGGTAAAGTTATTACGTCAGGCGCACAAAACGTTTATGTTGGTTCGGGTGCAGGCGCGGCGGCTACTTCTAGCAGTGACAATACTGGAGTAGGTAACAACGCCTTGGTTTCTACAACCACTGGCGCTTACAACGTGGCAGTGGGTTCTGGTGCTCTTAACGGCAACACCACAGGTACAGACAACACCGCAATTGGTTATCAGGCTGGCTATAGCCAAACTTCTGGGCAATACAATACGCACCTTGGTCGTATGGCTGGTTACTCAGCAACTACAGGTTCTCAAAATACTTTTGTTGGTGTGGGTTCAGGCTACTTTGTTTCTACTGGCGCAAAGAACACTGTACTTGGCGGCTTCAACGGCAACCAATTTAGCCTAGACATTCGCACAGCAAGCAACCAAATCGTGCTGTCTGACGGAGATGGAAATCCACGGGCTTATCACGATGCAACTAACTGGTATTTACCTTCAGTTGATACCCAAACTACTGGTAGTGCCGTTAACGTCAACGTAGGCACTGGCGGGGTACTGCGAAAATCAACCTCGTCATTAAAATATAAACGTGATGTACAAAATGCCACTCATGGCCTTGCAGAAGTAATGCAACTTCGCTCTGTAACATATAAAAGCAAATCTACGCTTGATGGCGATACAACATACGGAGGCTTAATTGCCGAAGAAATTGATGCCGCAGGCTTATCAGAATTTGTTATGTATGCTACTGATGGGACACCAGACGGCCTTGCGTATGGAAATATGGTTTCTTTGGCGTTTAAGGCTATTCAGGAACAACAAGCAATCATTGAATCACTCAAGGCACGTTTGGATGCCGCTAATCTTTGAGGACTAACATGAATGAAGCCTTAAAACTTGCATTAGAAACCTTGGAAAAGATTGCCAATGTAAATGCAATGGACTATGAGTATCAGCAATGGGCAAGAGAAGCCCTTAAACAATTTAATCAACTGAAAGGTAAATTATGACGACTTTTACAACAACCATTACAGCAATGTACACCCTGCAACAGCCTGACCCTAACTATGTGGTCAACGCTTTGTGGGAAGTCACTGGCGTAGATGGCACTAACACCGCCTCTATCGGTGGCAATACGCAGTTCAACTCTGCTGACCAAGTGGGTGCAATAACACCTTATGCAAGTCTCACAGAAGCAATCGTCATTGGTTGGATTCCTGAGTCTGCTATTGCAAGCGCACAGCAGTGTGTGCAGGGACAAATCGACAGCATGATTACACCGCCTGTCAGCCCCTCAAATACTGACCTTCCTTGGGCTTAATCAGGAAGCCACTACCTGACCTTAGTGGCACATTAGGAGAAACACATGGGCAACAACACAAAAAACCCTGTGACGATTGACGGAGTTGAGTACATCTTTGAGGACATGACACTTGAGCAGCAAACCCTGCTGAATCATGTGGTTGACTTAGAGAGGAAACTTAATTCTGCTAAATTTAATGTTGACCAGCTTCAAGTTGGTAGAGATGCTTTCTTTACGATGCTAAAGAAATCCCTTGAAACTGTTACGGATGTGACACCGAAAGAGTAATCATGCAAGATGAAGTAACCCACAAGCAAATCTACGACAGGCTCGTTGAAGTAGAGACTAAGGTAGATAGCATAGACAAGAACACTAAAGGGCTTGTAGAGGCTTTTGATGCCTTGCAGGGTGCTTTTAAAGTCTTGGGATGGGTTGCCTCTGCTGCCAAGCCTATTCTGTGGGTGGCGGGTCTAATCATGGCGGCTGGTGCTGTTTGGCAGACTTGGATTAAAAAATGATGGATTGGCTAGAAGCTATTGTGGCTCTAGCCTTTCTTTTTTGTTTTGTCATGTTCTGTGGTCATGTCATTCTTTGGGCGATGCCGTGAAATGGCTAATGGTGCTTTCAATTCTTTTTACATTGGTGGCATCTAGTAAAGAAAAAACTGAATATCGCTGTGTCAGGTGGGCATGGACAGGCGATGTTTACAACCGAAAAGTTGTATGTCTTGAATGGCAAAAGGTAGATAAGAGATGATAGACCCTCTAACAGCCCTAGCAGGGATACAACAAGCTATTTCGATGGTCAAGAAGGCTAGTAAGGTAGCCAATGACCTAGGCTCTCTTGCGCCCATGATTGGCAAGATGTTCGATGCCAAGTCAACTGCTACTAAAGCATTGATTGAAGCAAAGAAGGGCAAAGGCTCAAACATGGGGACTGCTCTCCAGATTGAGATGGCTTTAGAGCAAGCCAGAGCGTTTGAGGACGAGTTAAAACTGCTTTTTATGACTACTGGCAAGGTGGACGTTTGGAACAAGATTAAAGCCCGTCAAGACCAGATGGACATTGATGACGCAAGAGAACTTCGTGCTTTAGATAAGGCAGAGAAGAAGGCTAAACAAAAAGAGCAAGAGATGAATGAGTTAGCCATCATTATTGGTGGCTCATTCTTTGTTTTGTTCTTGGTGTTTGTTGGTATCTATGAACTCATGGAGTTTTGCGATACCACTAAAAGGTGTGGTCGGTGAATGAGTACCAGAAGACCTTTGACCTTTGCCTCAAGATATTCGTTTACGGATGTGTGGCTCTGTGGTTTCTTGGTTTCTTGAAGTTCTTGCCTGACGATTTGTCGGACAAAATTGTTAATCTCCTACTTGGAAGGATTGGACTGTAATGCTATCTT
>Ga0209444_10001118_pt1 | contig 14864 bp, 13 predicted proteins | sample LauGreFaBDMM15DN_2_FD_188215 | JGI IMG/M metagenome (GOLD analysis project Ga0209444, IMG submission 188215) | Freshwater lake microbial communities from Lake Michigan, USA - Fa13.BD.MM15.DN (SPAdes) (version 2) | ecosystem: Environmental > Aquatic > Freshwater > Lake | place: Lake Michigan...
AATGAAGAAGGCGTGCAAGATTCCTATACCGCCAAAGATCTAGCCGTACTAGAGGGCCTTGACGCAGTTCGTAAGCGCCCTGGTATGTATATCGGTTCAACAGATTCACGTGGCTTAATGCACTGTCTCTGGGAAATTATTGATAACGCAGTAGATGAGTCCCTTGCTGGTTATTGCAAGAAAATTGATATCAATCTTGAATCAGATGGTTCGGTTGAAGTTCACGATGATGGTCGCGGTATTCCAGTTGATAAAGAACCTAAGACTGGCTTAACTGGCGTTGAAGTAGTTCTCACAAAATTACATGCTGGCGGAAAATTCGGTGGCGGTTCATATGCAGCTTCTGGCGGTCTCCACGGTGTTGGTGCCTCAGTTGTTAACGCGCTAGCTGAACGCCTTGATGCTGAAGTAGATCGCAACGGCAAGATTTACTGGATGTCATTTAAGCGCGGCGTTGCCGGCATCTTCGAAGGTGATGGACCGAAGGCAACATTCACACCGGCATCAGGTTTGCGCACAATCGGTAAAGTTTCAGTAAAAGTAACTGGTACTCGCATTAAGTGGTGGAGTGATCGACAGATCTTCTTGAAGGATGCCGAACTAGATATCGAGGAAATCTATGCTCGTGCTCGCCAAACTTCTTATCTAGTGCCTGGTTTAACTTTAATTGTTAATGACAATCGCAGTAAGACAAAAACAACTGAAACTTTTTATCACAAAGGCGGAATCTCCGAATACTGCGAATTCATGCAACCTGATCAAGGGATTGGCGAAGTAATTCGCTTAACTGGCCAAGGTCACTATCAAGAGACTGTGCCAGTTCTAGATGATCAAGGCCATATGGTTTCAACTGATGTTGAGCGCGATATGCAGGTTGATATCGCACTTAAGTGGGGCAGCGAGTTTGCTAACACCAATCGCTCATTTGTAAACATAATTGCCACGCCAAAGGGCGGAACCCACATGACTGGCTTTGAAAAGGCGCTCACCAAGGCCTTTAACGAGACGCTGCGCAGCACTGGCACGCTTAAAAAGAACGAAGCCGATGTTATTAAAGATGACATCCTCGAAGGCCTGACATCGGTTGTGACAGTTCGGATGTCAGAACCACAGTTTGAGGGACAGACTAAGGAAGTTCTGGGCACAGCAGCAGCCGCTCGAATCGTCGGTGATGTGGTGGCCGAAGAGTTAAAGAAATTCTTTGCAACGACTAAGCGCATTGATAAAGCAAATGGCCGTTTGATCCTTGAAAAAGTTGCGGGGGCATCTCGTACTCGTATTTCAGCTCGCGCGCATAAAGATCTGCAGCGCCGTAAGAATGCCCTTGAATCTTCTTCACTTCCAACCAAGCTTTCTGATTGCCGCTCTGAAGATGTAAATCGCACTGAACTATTTATCGTAGAAGGTGATTCCGCACTCGGAACTACCAAGGCTGCGCGAAATTCAGAATTCCAGGCGATCTTGCCGATTCGCGGAAAGATTCTCAACGTTCAAAAGGCATCACTTTCCCAGATGCTCGATGACAAAGAATGCGGCTCAATCATTCAGGTAATTGGCGCTGGTTCTGGTCGTTCATTTGAATTAGATGATGCTCGCTACGGCCGCATTATCTTGATGTCAGATGCTGATGTTGACGGTGCACACATTCGTTGCTTACTTCTTACTCTGCTCTATCGCTATATGCGCCCACTAATTGATGCCGGTCGCGTATTTGCAGCAATCCCGCCACTGCACCGCATTGAAACTATGGGTGGCGGCGGTAAAAAGGGTGAATACATCTATACCTATTCAGATGATGAAATGAAGAAGGTAACGGCTGAACTGACCAAGGGCGGCAAGAAGTGGAAAGAACCAATCCAGCGCTATAAAGGTCTTGGCGAAATGGATGCAGATCAACTGCGCGAAACCACCATGGATCCAGATGCTCGCACCTTGCGTCGCATTACAGTGACCGATGGCGCTGCAGCTGAGGCAATGTTTGAACTGCTAATGGGAAGCGATGTTGCCCCACGTAAAGATTTCATTGCTAATGCTGAGATAGATCGCGACAGCATCGACGCTTAATTAATCGATTGCCACCAAATCGAAGTAATCCTCTTTCCAAAGATCTTCATCGCCATCAGGTAGCAAGATAACGCGCTCCGGCTTCAGTGCTTGCACTGCACCTTCATCGTGGGAAACCATGATTACCGCTCCTTGATATTCGCCAAGTGCGCCCAGGATCTCTGCACGAGATGCGGGGTCAAGGTTGTTGGTTGGCTCATCAAGTAGTAAAACGTTTGCAGCTGAGACAACCAAGGTTGCCAAAGCTAAACGAGTTCGCTCACCACCAGATAGGACTTTAACTGGCTTATGGACATCGTCGCCGACGAACAAGAATGATCCAAGGACGTTACGAGCTTCAGGTTCACGTAGATCATCTTTAGAAGACATCATATTTTCTAAGACAGTGCGTTCGAAATCAAGGGACTCGTGCTCTTGGGCGTAGTAGCCGATCTTTAAGCCATGGCCGGCTTCAACTGTGCCAGTATCTGATTCAAGTTCGCCAGCCAAGATGCGAAGCAGAGTTGTTTTGCCAGCGCCGTTAAGACCAAGGATTACAACGCGAGAACCCTTATCAATTACACAACTAACGTCGGTAAAGATTTCAAGTGAACCATATGACTTAGAAAGTTCTTCACCCGATAGGGGAGTCTTGCCACAAGGTGCAGGTGTTGGGAAACGTAGCTTTGCGACCTTGTCGGCAATGCGCACATCTTCCAGGCCAGAACGTAATTTCTCGGCGCGACGTAACATGCCTTGGGCCGCAGTTGCTTTAGAAGCTTTAGCGCGCATTTTCTCGCCTTGCTTCTGCAAAATCTCAGCTCGCTTTTCAGCATTAGCGCGTTCTTTCTTACGGCGATGTTCATCTTGTTCGCGCTGTAGTAAATAAGCTTTCCAACCTAAGTTATAAACATCGATGACGTTGCGATTGGCATCTAGATAGAAAACTTTATTTACAACAGTTTCGATCAAGTTAACATCGTGTGAAATGATTACTAGGCCGCCGGAGTATTTGGATAGATAATCACGTAACCAGATGATTGAATCAGCATCTAAGTGGTTAGTTGGCTCATCGAGTAGAAGAGTTTCGGCGCCACTGAAAAGAATCCGAGCCAGTTCAATCCGGCGACGTTGGCCACCAGATAACGTGGCAAGTTCGTGATCAAAAACTGCTTGGGTAACGCCAAGGGATGTGGCAATTGCTTCGGCTTCAGCAGTTGCGGCATAACCACCGGCTGCGCTGAATTCGTGCTCAACGCGGGTGTAGCGATCCATCGCTTTTTCAAGTGCTTCACCTTCAGAAGTTGCCATCTCTTCTTCAACAACGCGCATACGATGGGAAATTTGATCAAGATTACGAGCGGATAAAATGCGCTCGATTACGCTGCCAGCTTCTTCGCCAACGCGGGGGTCTTGGGGCAGGTAACCAATTTTGCCGGTGCGATTTACGGCGCCCCCGGCTGGCATATTTTCACCAGCTAATACTTTGGCCAGAGTTGATTTACCAGCGCCGTTACGACCAACAAAACCGATTCGATCGCCATTGTTAATGCGCACGGTTACGCCCTTTACTAGCAGGCGTGCACCCGCGCGCAGTTCAAGGGCTTGAGTTGAAATCACGTCGCAGTCTAACTGAAGTTTAGGCAGCTGAAATACGAGATTTACGAGGGGTAGCAAATGCTTTGCTGACCTCGGTTAACTCGAGTGAAACTTGAGCTTTGATGGTCTCTTCGGACTTTAATAGCGCTGTTAATTCAGCAATAGTCTTCTTAAGTTCCTTGCTTTCAGTTTCTAATTCAATTTTGCTCATCTTGGTTAGACGACGAAGTGGCATATCTAGAATATATGTGACCTGTTCGTCATTTAATTTGAAATCTTTGATCAACTTCTCTTTGGCAGCAGCTGCATCATCACTGCCACGAATGATCTTAATTACCTTATCGATATCGATAATTGCCTTCAATAAGCCATCGACCAGAGTCAAACGAGAGGTTGCCTTGGCTTTGCGGAATTCGGAACGACGACGCACGACTTCGATGCGGTGCTCGATAAATACTTCCAACAACTTCTTTAGCCCCAGAGTTTGTGGGCGACCATTTACCAGGGCTACGTTATTTATCGCGAAAGCATCTTCCATCGGCGTTAACTTAAATAGTTGTTCCAGCACCTTTTCAGGTTCGAAACCATTCTTGATTTCAATAACCACATTGGTGCCAGTCTGGCCATCAGTTAAATCGATGATGTCTGAAATACCTTGAATCTTCTTGGCTTTAGCCAGATCTGCAATGCGCTCAACAACTTTTTCCGGGCCAATGTTAAAAGGTAGTTCCTTAATTGTGATACCCATCTTGCGGGTGGTTACCTTGCTAATCTCAACGCTAGCGCGCACCTTTACCGAACCTTTGCCAGTTTCGTAGGCATCTTGAATTCCTTCAATGCCGACAATTTCGCCACCGGTTGGAAAATCAGGGCCGGGTACAAACTTCATTAACTGCTTAAGGGTGGCCTTTGGGTTTTCAATTAAATATTTAGTTGCCGCAATTACTTCACCTAAGTTATGTGGCGCCATATTGGTAGCCATACCAACTGCGATACCGGAACCACCATTAACCAAAAGGTTTGGGTAGGCCGCGGGCAGAACCAGCGGCTCTTGTAGTTGGCCATCGTAGTTAGGGCCAAAATCAACGGTGTCTTCATCGGTCTCAGCCACCATCGCCATGGCAGCGGCGCCTAAGCGAGATTCGGTGTAGCGCATGGCAGCTGGGCCAGAATCGAGGGAACCAAAGTTTCCGTGACCATCGATTAACGGCAAACGCATTGAGAAACTTTGTGCCATGCGAACTAGGGCGTCATAAATTGCGCTGTCACCGTGCGGGTGCAACTTACCCATTACTTCACCAACTACCCGAGCACTCTTTACATGACCACGTTCTGGCCGCAGACCCATTTCAGACATCTGATGCAGGATGCGACGGTGCACTGGCTTTAAACCATCGCGGGCATCAGGAAGTGCGCGTGAATAAATTACCGAATATGCGTATTCCAGAAATGATTCTGACATTTCAGATGAAACATCAACGTCAACAATCTTGCCGGGATACTCGCCAGCTTTAGGACCAACTGGTTTTTTCGTTTTTGCGGCGCTCTTAGAGGGTGTCTTTGCCGTAGCCATGGCGGTGATTCTGCCAATAAGTTGGGCTAAACCTGCGCATCTAGGGCTGGGCGCGCCCCCACGATTGCAACACACTTTGCAGCAATGGTCAGAGCAGCACCTAGTGATTGCGTGAAATCAAGTCCGGCTTGGTCGGCAGCGATAAATCCAGCCGCAAAACTATCGCCAGCGCCAGTTGTATCAATTACTTGAGCAGAAATTGCCGACAATGAAATTGAAGCAGAGCCACGATTAGCAGCAATAACGCCATGTGATCCTCGTTTGACCACGATGGTGGGGCAGATTTGCAGCAAATCAGTAATTGCTAACTCAAGATCAGTTGTTGACGATAAATATTTTGCTTCATCTTCATTGAGTAATAAGCAGTGCACTTGGTTGATCCAGGCTCTAATTTCGGCAATTGGCACACCAGTCATGCCACCAACAGTGGCCGGGTCCAAATAAATCTTTAGCCCAGCTGCTTTTATTTTGCCGATCATCTGCAGAATTGCCTGGCGAGATTTTGGATCAAGTAGCGCGTAACCTGAAATATAGGCAGCATTAAAGGAATTAAGTTCAGGTAGATCAGCCAAAGTTAAACCGCTATTTGCGCCGTTGTCCGGAAACATGCTGCGTTCGCCATCTTTATCAACGATGACAACCACAATTCCGGTGGGGGCACCATGAACATCTATTTCGGAATAACTAACGCCTAGTCGATCAAATTCACTGCGCACAGCAACGCCCGCGGCATCTTTGCCAATGCGCGCCAGCATATGACTTTGAGCGCCAGCAATTCGCAACCAAGCAGCAACATTGCCACCTGCGCCACCACCGTGGGTTGACACTTTTGCCGCAGTATCACTGCCGTAATTGATATCGCTAGAAATAATGGCAACTACATCGAGGTTTACTTCACCAATGCAGAGTATTTTCGACATCTTCAGTTACTTACTCTAGGACTTACTAGCAACTGCAATATCAGCAGCAAGTGCGCTATTTGATTTAATGATTTCAATATTGACCGAAAGTGATTCACCATGTGAAGTGGTATGGAAATGCTCTAGTAAGAAGGGTGTGACATCTTTACCAGTTACATGAGCAGCATCTGCCTTAGCTAAGCCAGTGGCTAAAATTTGATCATGCTTAGCCCGGTTCATCTCCTTCACAACTGGGTTGGCAACAAGTAGGGCTGCGTTATTAGTGCCAACCGATTCGCGCGCTTTGATTACCGTGGCAATCTCAGCTGCTGAATCAACGCGGTGCTCAATTACGAAACCAGAATCTGTTAAATAGAAACCAGGAAATGCCGTAGTTTTATAACCAACTAACCCAATTGCCAGCGTCTCTAGCCGTTCAAGCGTTGCGCCAACATCAAGAATTGATTTAACCCCAGCACAAACAACTGTGATGTCTAGCTTGGAGAGCGCAGTTAAGTCAGCAGATTCATCGAATGATTCGTCAGCGCCACGGTGGACACCACCTAGACCGCCAGTTGCAAAAACTTTAATGCCAGCTTGCGCGGCTAAGTGAGCAGTGGCGGCAACAGTGGTTGCAGCTGATTTCTTACTTGCCACCAATACGGCTAAATCACGGCTAGATGCTTTGCTGATGTCATCACGGTTTGCGATTGCTACCAGTTGCTCATCAGTTAATCCGATATGAACGACGCCATCTAGGATCGCAATGGTTGCTGGAGTTGCACCATGTTCGCGCACGATTGCTTCAACTTCACGGGCCACATTTAAATTCGATGGACGCGGCAATCCGTGGCTAATAATCGTTGATTCGAGGGCAACAATCGGTGAATTACTCGCAAGCGCTGCTGCAACCTCAGGCGAAAAGACAAGGTCGGATTTCATGCCCTAACCTTAACGCATGCATCTTCACCAAATTTTGCCGGCAATTGTTGCTGGCTTAGGGGTACTAGATGCGCGTGATGAAATTGCAGCTGGTGAATCGCCGAGTGGCCGCGAAGTACTTTTCTTAATAGATGGTTTAGGCGATGAAGTAATCGATAAATACGCTGAATATATTCCGACGCTCTTAACCTTTACCCGAAGTGGGAGAGTGCAAACTGCTTTTCCTTCAACTACGGCTACCTCTCTGGCAACACTTACCACCGGAACTTTGCCAGGAGCACATGGCATGCTCGGTTACACCGTGCGAGTGCCACGTAGCAATGGCCGAATTCTAAATGCTTTGAAATGGGATGATCGGGTTGATCCAAATTATTGGCAACCAGTACCAACTTTATTTGAGCGAGCAACTGCAGTTGGTGTGAGCGTTTCACATGTGGCAGCTAAACGTTATGAAAATACCGGATTCACTCAAGCCGTCTTTCGCGGTGCCACATATCGCGGCGCAAATTTAGTTGATGAATTAGTTGCCCAAACTAAATTAGCCCTGGCTAAATCACCAGCCCTGGTTTATCTCTATATGAATGATCTTGATTCGGCCGGCCATAACGATGGCGTTGGTTCGGATAAATGGTTAGCGGCGCTAACCATGCTTGATCACATGGCTAAGCAATTAATTATCGAACTTCCAAAAGGCACTCGAATTTGGCTCACTGCCGACCACGGCATGGTTAATGTGGAAGAGAAAATTGTGATGGGTCGCGACAATCAATTACTAACTGGCATCGCCACAATTGCGGGGGAGCCACGCGCCCGCCATCTATATCTAGATGAAGCACTTGATTCAGTAGCTGCTCGCGCCGAAGTTAAATCTCGTTGGGAAGAATACTTAACGGATCGCGCCGATATCTATACCCGCGAAGATGCACTTACTGCTGGCCTATTTGGCCCAAATCCGAGTGCTGATACCTTCGATCGGATGGGTGAAATTATTGCGATTGCAAAAGGTGGCGTAATTTTAATTGAGCAAGAGCGCGAAAGCTTAGAAGGCTCGATGGTTGGCCATCACGGCGCGCTTACCGAATTTGAGAATTACGTGCCGTTATTGCAAAAGACGATTAATTAATCTTCGTCTTTCTTCCCAAACATAATTTCATCCCAACTTGGCACCTTTGCCCGACCTTGCACGCCATCTTTAGCAGATTCTGAATCAGCATCGGTGCGGATTGAAACTAGCCGAGGTGTTTCGCGAATGGCTTCAGTTGTGCGGGGAGTGCGATCAACTTGCTCGGTATAGATCAAACCTGGCTCAAGAGGGGCACGAGGCGCTGGAGTTTCTTCGCCAAGTAACCAGCGTGCATTGTCATCGAGTGCGTTTAGTGCTCGACGAGTTGGATCGTATTCCCATTGGCCAATTCCCCGACCATCAGAAGTTGGGTAAGAAACTTGAATGGTCCAGACACCGGTTTCAATTCGCCAACAGGTGTAATTAATTTGCGTGATATCAACACCGCGTGGTGCCAGGCGTAGAACAATTGCATCGCCGAAATCAACTGGTTCGCGCCCTGGTTCTTTGCGCACGATTACTGTGGCAGCTTGGTCAATGATAAATTGACGTTCCTGCAAAATTGGCCCGCTAAAGCGTTCTACTTTTTCAACGGTGATATTGCCATCTCGGGCAATTGATTCTGGTGATTCACCATTACGCAGGCGACGTTGAATTTCTTTAACTGAAATTGGCGCAGCTTCTTCATCTTGCACGGACATTAAACGCGGCTGATTAACAGTTGAGCGCAAGGTGTCACTAATTCGAACGCTGAATTCTTTGCCATCGCCATCTAATAGAGTCAGATATAGGCCATCTTCAGACTTGCCGTTTACGCGCAGTTCGCTCATAGTTTTCAGAGCCTAACCGATGAGCCGTGACATTAGCGGGATTTCGAAGGTAGTAGAATTGCGTAATGACTGATGCAAAGTTGATCGCTGAACTTCTGGAATTAGCGAAACGAGTAGGGCGCGAAGCGGGCGAATTACTACAAAACCGCCCAGCAGCTTTTGAGGTTACCTCCAAATCCACTGCAATCGATGTGGTCACACAGATGGATTCCCAGAGTGAAAACCACATCGTTTCCGAAATTCTAAAAGCCCGCCCAGACGATGGCATCATCGGTGAAGAAGGATCGCAGCGAACCTCAAAATCAGGTATTACTTGGGTAATTGATCCACTCGATGGCACCGTGAATTATTTATATGGCCTGCCTGGTTGGAATGTGAGTATTGCGGCAAAAGATTCCACTGGCGTCGTAGTGGGCGTAGTTGTTGCGCCAACGATTAATTCGACTTGGTCTGCTAGCCGTGGTGGTGGAGCATTCCTAAATGATCAAGCAATTACTTGCAATGAAGGCGTCGAACTAAGTCGCGCACTGGTGGGAACGGGATTTGCCTACGATCTTGATGCTCGGCCAGCCCAATTAGCCCAGCTCTCCGAGTTGCTCACCAGAATTCGCGATATCCGCCGAAATGGGGCAGCAGCTGTTGACCTCTGCTTTGTTGCCATGGGGGCCCTTGATGGCTACTTTGAAAAAGGCTTGCAGGAGTGGGATCTAGCAGCTGGCGGATTGATCGCAACTGAGGCTGGCGCTAAGGTTACAACGCTTGCGGGCACCACGATTGCCGCAGCCCCAACCCTGCATGCAACGCTCTCGTTTCGGCTGAGTCAATAGCTGCTGGGTCAGGCTCAGGCTCGATTTACGCTTAAGCGGTGACCTATGGCAAGATACGCAGTCTGCCGTGGTTATTTAAGCCGCGACTAGATCTAGATAAAGAGGACGAAAATGAACATTCTTGACGCCGTTGATGCAGCATCCCTGCGCAAAGACATCCCGCAATTCCGTGCCGGCGATGAGCTCAAGATTTCTGTTCGCGTTATCGAAGGCAACAAGAGCCGTCTTCAGGTTTTCCAGGGAATCGTAATCCGTCGCCAAGGCGATGGTGTTCGCGAAACTTTCACCATCCGCAAGGTTTCATACGGCGTTGGTGTTGAGCGTACTTTCCCAGTACACACTCCAGTTATTGAAAAGATTGAACTAGTAAAGAAGGGCGATGTTCGTCGCGCCAAGCTTTATTACTTGCGCGATCTACGCGGTAAGGCTGCCAAGATTCGCGAAAAGCGCGATGGCGTTGAAGGTTACGGCGATGGAATTCTTTCAACTCCAGAACCTGTCGTTATTCCAGAGCCAGTTGTTGAAGCCGTTGTTGAAGCACCAGTAGAAGCTGTTGTTGAAACTCCAGTGGTTGAGACTCCTGCAGTAGAAGAAGCAGTAGTTGAAGCTGCGGCCCCAGAAGCAGTGGCTGAAGAAGTAGTTGCAGAAGCAGCTGCTGAAGATAAGCCAGCCGAATAACTTCTAAAGTTAAACGCGGTTTGCGCAGATGAGACGCAAGCGGTCTTTCTTAAAAGAATTTCCATTTCTAATTGTTGTCGCACTCGTCGTATCACTTTTTATTAAGACCTTTATAGTTCAGTTTTTCTTCATTCCATCAGGCTCAATGGAGAACACACTTCAGATCGATGATCGCGTAGCGGTTAATCGCATTCCGTTTATCTCAAATAACATAAAGCGCGGCGATGTAGTTGTTTTCCGTGATCCAGATAATTGGTTACCAGCAGCTGATACCGAAAGCGCACCTTTCCTAATTGCTAAAGCAAAAGCTGCTTTAGTTGCAGTTGGCGTATTGCCAAATCCAGCTAAACAGTACTTAGTTAAGCGTGTTGTTGGTGTTGCTGGCGATCGGGTAATTTGTTGCACCACTACTGGAAAAATTACGGTTAACGGCCAAGAGATGGTTGAGCCATACATCTATGCCGGCAATGTGCCAAGTGATATGAACTTTGATGTCACTGTGCCTAAAGACAAACTTTGGGTAATGGGAGATCATCGTGGTGCTAGTGCTGATTCCAGATATCACCAAGAGGATATAAATAAGGGCTTTGTGCCACTTAATCGAGTTACTGGTCGCGTGCTTGCAGTTATCTGGCCAATTAAGAATTTTTCACTGGTACCAAACGTTGATGCTTTAAATCAGCCAGCGGTAAAGACTAAAACTAAGTAATAACTATGAAGGTGATTGAGCAGCTACTAATTGATGCTGGGATCTCACCGATTGCCGGCGTTGATGAAGCTGGTCGTGGGGCATGTGCTGGTCCGTTAGTAGTGGCGGCAGTAATCTTAAAAGATCCGTTTCATCCTGATCTAGCGCCAGTGCGCGATTCCAAAGAGATCAAAGAAAACAAACGAGAGGCGCTCTTTGATTTAGTTATTGAGCACTGCCTTGCTTACAGCATCATTGAAATTCCAGCTGCTGAAGTTGATTCACGTGGCGTGCATGCGGCAAATCTTGATGGCATGCGCAGAGCAGTTCAAGCACTTAAAGTGTCACCGGCATATGTTTTAACTGATGGATATGCCATTGCGGGATTAGCGCTACCGAACTTAGCGGTTTGGAAAGGCGATCAAGTAGTCCACACAATTAGCGCAGCCTCTATTCTGGCTAAAGTTTATCGAGATCGCATCATGCGCCAACTTGATGAGCAATATCCGGCCTATGGTTTTGCTGGGCATAAGGGCTATATCACTGCCAGCCACAGTCAATTGTTAACTGCAAATGGCCCGTGTATAGAACATCGACGCTCTTTTGCAAATGTGGCAGCGTTACTTAAGTAACCACAGCTTCTTCTCGGCCACAAGGCATTGTGCGCAAGTTAGCTAAGTCAGGCTCATTCTTTACGCTCTGGCGTTATGAGCAATGATCATAAAATTCTTAAGTCCGATAACGAAATAATTTCTAGAGTACGACTCTTTAGCGCAATTGAAGGTGGATCTACTTTCTGGTCACGCGAGATTGAAAGCAAAGGCGCAGAACAGGTTTTAAATTGTGCTCTTGAAGGTGGCTATGACCCAATTAAATACGCACGCACAATAGCGAAGATACAAAAGAGCAACGCTGACCAACTTCTACAGAGTATCTGTGATGCGGGTGCCATATTTTTAATTCCCACTGATCCAAATTGGCCGCAATCTCTGCAAGATTTAGCCACACCGCCCATTGCACTCGTGGCTAAAGGTGACCCAGCTCTTCTTAGCCGAGATTCGCTAGCGATCGTTGGATCCAGAAATCCAACTCAATATGGTCTGCGTGTTGCGCAAGAATTCGCCGCAGGTTTTGTTGATCGAGAATGGGCAATAATTAGTGGCGGTGCTTACGGAATTGATGCAGCAGCACATAAAGGTGCTCTCGTTGCGGAAGGAATAACAGTTGCAGTCATTGCAACTGGAATAGATATCAACTATCCCGCTGGACATGCGCGGCTATTTGCTGAGATTGCTGAACTTGGTTGCTTAGTAAGTGAAGTGCCACCTGGCACATCTGCAGTTCCGGCCCGCTTCTTAGCGCGTAATCGAATTATTGCGGCACTCTCAAATGCCACCTTAGTTGTCGAAGCGGCATTTCGTAGCGGCTCACTTAGAACAGCTCGTGATGCGGCGGAATTAATGCGCCCAGTTATGGCGATTCCAGGGCCGATAACTTCACCAGTTAGCGAAGGCTGTCATCGTCTGATCGGTGAACGAGCTGCTGAAATTGTGACTTCAGTTGCAGATGCGGTGGAATTTCTCTCACCAATGTAATGAGATGATTAGCCAATGAGCACAGAGAATGAATTCCGATCGGGCTTCGTCGCCATTGTTGGCCGCCCAAATACTGGAAAATCAACTCTGGTAAACGCACTCGTTGGTAGCAAAGTAGTAATTACTTCACCGCATCCAAACACCACTCGTCACGCAATCCGCGGCATAGTTAACGAGCCAGACTTTCAGGCCATCTTGGTTGATACCCCTGGCGTGCACAAGCCAAAGACGTTGTTGGGCAAGCGCCTCAATGCCGTTGTTGAAGAGAGTTTAGATTCTGTTGATGTAATCATTATTTGTTTGCCAGCCGATGAAGAATCAGGTGCTGGCGATCAATACATTATTGATGAAATTGCTAAACACCCACGTAGCAAAAAGATTGCCCTTGTTACTAAAACAGATTTAATTAGCAAAGCTAATCTTGCTACTCGCTTAGCCAGCATCATGGCGATGGCTAAAGGTTTTACTTGGGATGAAATTGTGCCGGTATCGGCTGCCACTCACGAACAGATTGATTTGCTAAAGAAGTTAATTGGCCAACAGCTAAAGCCTGGTCCAGAGTTTTATCCAACCAATATGCGCAGTGATCAAAGTATTGAACAGTTAATTTGTGAGCTAATTCGCGAGGCCGCACTTCGAGATGCGCGTCAAGAGCTGCCGCACTCAATTGTGGTAACTATTGATGAAATGTCTGAGCGCGAGAAAACTGGCAGCCGACCATTTTTTGATATCCACGCCACAATTCACGTCGAACGCGATTCACAACGTGCCATTTTGCTGGGTCACCAAGGTTCGCAGTTAAAAGATATTGGTATGCGGGCTCGGGCTGATGTAGAACGCGAACTTGAGGCCCGTATCTTCCTTGGTCTACACATCAAGGTTTCGAAAGAATGGCAGCGCGATTCAAAGCTGCTCGATAAATTGGGCTTTGCTGAAAACTAGAAGCCACATAAGTTGAGTACTCTTTAGATATGACACAGCGACAGGAATACCGAGTAATTGAAACGTTTCGTGATTTTGAAATTCGTGAATATCAACCCTGTGTTATCGCTGAAGTAAAAGTTTTGGCTGAATATTCGACAGCTTCAAGCAGGGCATTTTCTTCGCTATTTGGATATATATCTCAAGGCAATAAGACTTCAGAAAAAATCTCTATGACCGCTCCAGTAATTTCGGCTCAAAAGCCAGCCGAATCAGGCCCAGACACTTGGTACGTATCATTTGTAATGCCATCAGGAAGTAGATTTGATCAGATGCCGCAGCCAAATGATTCGAAAGTTCTTCTTCGAAATCTTGATTCAGAAGTCTGCGTAGCTTCTGTGTTCCGAGGTAAAGCATCTGCTGAACTTTCCAAGAAGGTGGAGGAGCAGCTTCGTGCGGCAGGAGCAAGAGAGAATTTAACTCTGTCTAATGAAACTAGGATTTGCCGATTTGACCCGCCTTTTAAACCAGGTTTTTTGCAATATAACGAGATCGTAATTCCAATTTCTTTACCGCTTGAGAAATCACGGCTTTAATACAATTCGAATTGGATTACCGGTCTTCTTAGCTAACTTATCGATCGCTTCTGCGGCTTGATCTAAGGGGAGAATTTCAGAGATTGAATGCGATAGATCTAATTTGCCTTGTCGAGCAAATTCAATTAACTCACGCACGTGATGGGCTTCAGATCCGTAATGTCCCATGATTTGAGTGCGCATGTAGGTAAAAGCCATATCATTTGGAATCACGATTGGTTCATTTGCGATACCCACGATGATTAAACGACCTTGCTCGCCCAGTAGCGAAAGAGCTTGCTTGCGAACTGGAGTGACACCGGCAAAGTCAAAGGCGGCATGTAGCCCACGATGTTTTTTCAATTCTGGATCATCTGGTGCGAACGCAAAATCTGCACCACGAGCTAACGCATTGGCTCGGGCATCTTCACGTGGGTCAATAGCAATTACTTTGCCACAACCAATCAATCTGAGTAATTGAACTGCGTGAATTCCTAATCCGCCAACCCCAAAGACAGCCACTGATTCGCCGGCTTGAATTTTGCCAGTTGCCGAAATTGCAGCCCACGGAGTCGAAACTGCATCAGGAATGATTGCAGCTTGTTCAAAAGGTAATGAATCTGGAATCAGT
>Ga0209444_10001125_pt1 | contig 14803 bp, 16 predicted proteins | sample LauGreFaBDMM15DN_2_FD_188215 | JGI IMG/M metagenome (GOLD analysis project Ga0209444, IMG submission 188215) | Freshwater lake microbial communities from Lake Michigan, USA - Fa13.BD.MM15.DN (SPAdes) (version 2) | ecosystem: Environmental > Aquatic > Freshwater > Lake | place: Lake Michigan...
AACAAGCCATTCGTACAGCCAAGTGTTTCCGAGGCTCAAGCTACAGCTTTGGCAGGACCTCAAGCAGCTGTTCCGCCTAATCAACCCGAACCACCACCCGAAGAGAAACCTGTTGAGCGTGAAGCACCTGCGTCTGTTGACCCAATGGGTAACTACCTTGGTGAGTATGCTGCATACCTTAAAGATCAAAAAGAAGCGATAGCTAAAGACAAGGAACAGAATAAATATCTAGCTCTTTTGCAAGCTGGTCTTGGCATTATGGGCGGTACGTCGCCGTATGCCGGTGCAAACATTGGCCAAGGTGCAGGCCAAGGTGTGGCCGCTTATTTGGCTGGACAGAAGCAGTCATCTGCCGATACTCGTGCACTCCAGCAGGGCATGTTGGGACTTAGCCGTGCTGATCTTTATGACAAGATGCACAAAGCTGATCAGGCTCAGAGAAAAGAGTCAAAAGCCGAGTCACTCAAGGTTAGCTCTGCCCGCCAACAAGCATCTGAGTTTGAAGGTTTGAATAAACAACTCACTGCAATTGAAGCGCAAATTGGTAGATCTGTTGATGCGGGTGGTAAGTTGGCCGCACTTAGCGCATTGCAAATGAAGCCAGAAGAAATAGCCGCTGAACGTCAACGAATAATTAATGAAACATTAGCGGGAGATTCACCTGCAGCTCGTCGCTATAGAGCAATTACCAAATCAATTAATAAGAAACTTGGAGTTGATTTTGAGGAGCCAAGTAGTGGCGCAAGTGGCGTTTTGACTTATGATCGTAATACGAAAACGCTGCGTTAAGGATTGCCATGCCTATTGTCAATGTGCCGGGTGTTGGTCAGGTTAGATTTCCTGACGATATGTCCCAAGATGACATTGTTAATGCCATTGAAAACGACATTCTTAAGAAGACATCAAAAGAAATTGGTGTTAGCGACTACGTAAAAGACATACCAAAAGCGCTTGGCCGTGGCGCTGTGGGTTTGTTGGAAACTTCTGGCATTGGTGCCTCTGCTTTACTGCCAGAAGAGTATGAGAAAAAAGCTCGTGCTGGAATTAAACAGTTGGCAAATCCTGCTAAAGAGTACCTAGCTCCGGCTACTCCCGAATTGGGAGAAAGCGTTTCAAGCAAGCTAACGTCCGGTCTTGGATCTACTCTGCCTTTCTTTTTGGCTGGCCCCATGGGCATTGCTGGAAGAGTGGCTACTACTGCGCTTGGTGTGTCTGCTGGTGCTGGCGAGGCTCGGCAAAATGCTGAGCAAGCTGGTGTTACTGGATCAGACAGAGGTTTGGCTACGCTTTTGGGCGCACCAGTTGGCTTGCTTGATAAAATTGCCCCGCAGATTGGCCCGCTAAAGTCTTTGTTTAGCACTGCACTTGCTCGTGGCGGCGTAGAAGGTTTAACCGAAGCGGCGCAAAAGGTTGCACAGAACTATATTGCCAAGGGTATCTACAACCCCAACCAAGATGTGCTTGAAGGGTCTGGCGAAGAGGGCGCCTATGGTGCGGGTGTTGGTGCGCTTGCGAGCTTGTTGGTTGATCTTACTCTTGGGCGCAAGGCTAGAGGCAAGAATATTCCACCTCCATCGCAAAAAGAAATAGGCGGTGAAGATAAGGGTTTACCCACCCCAATGGAAACTTTACCATTGCCTAATATTTCAGCACCTCCGCAAGGGATGGATGCTAATCGTGCTTTGGCGATGAGAAAAGAGGCGATTCAAGCTGATCAGCAAAGGCGCTTAGCGCAGCAAGAAGCAGAAGAGCAACGCATGGCCTCTGCTCAGGAGCGTGCCCGTTCTATGCAAGGCTTTGCTACGCCTGCTGGTGGTAACTTGCAGATGATGGGTCAGGTTCGTGCTGATCAGCAAGCCGCAGTTAAACAGCAACAGCGTGAACAGGTTGCGGCTGAGAAAGCTCGCCAGAAGCAGATCCAAGATCAGATCAATGAGATCAATAATACTACTTACAGTACCGATCCTGTTGCCAATCAGATTACTAAGCAGCGTTTGCTAGAGCAGTTTGCACAGCAGCAACCACAACCGCAAGTCATTGAGGAAGCACCGCCCGAGGTCACGCCTGTTAAACCTACTGCCATGAGTCAGATGGCTGGCTTTGCAAGTCCTGCAACAACCAATCAGGAAATGCTTGGTGCTACTCGTAAGCGTCAGGCTGATGAGATTAAGGCGGCAGAGACGGCTAAGAAGAAGCGCATCAAAGAGATTCAGAACACTGTCTATAGTCCTGACCCCTTGGCCAATGAGCTTGCCAAGCGCAAGATTCTTGAGCAAGAGGGGCTGGTTGAGCCCGCCAAGAAAGAAGCTAAGCCTGCGGAAGTTCTTGTCGATGAGAATCTGGAGCCACCATTGGGCCCGGTGGCTTATGAGAATATTCCTGGTCAGAAGGCTAAAGCTCCAATAGATCAAGAGACTAAAGAAGAAGACCGCTTAAATATCAAAGCTCTTAAAGAACAAGAGAAAGAGATCCGCAGTCAGATCTTTCAAGCTAAGCGTAGCGGTACCAACTTGCGCAGGATCTTGGCTGGTCGTCTTGATCAGTCTGAGATATCTGAGTTTGGTGATAAGAACAGTGATGCAGACAAAAAGCTGATCAGTAATACTGGTGGTGCCAGTCTAGATGATATTGTTTCCGATGGCTTGCTCAATGAGTTCTTGCCAATTGAGTTACATCGCGGTACAGATGTTGAGGCCAATGAAGTGGCGGAAGAGTCTGCGGATAAATCGTTCCGTGCTACTGAGTACATCCGTAATTTATTGCAAACGAACCAGAACATGCCGTTTCAAAGCCAGCAGATTATTCGGCAGGCTAACTTGCGACATGATGAGGTGCTGAGACTTATTGATAGATATTTATCTACCGAAGAAATTAACATTTTGATACAGGAGGCTATAGATGAGCAAGCAAGAATTGATCAGGCTGCTGGAGAAGCTGCCACCGAAGGAGAGACTGGAACTTCTGGAAGAGGTGAAGAGACAGCGGGAACGGAAGAAGTAAAAGAAGAGAAGCCTGAAAAGCAGGCACCTGCCGAAACGCCTGCCGAACAGCCGCCTGAGCTTAAGCCTCCAGAAGGCTTTAAGACAAAAGATGGCCGTAACGAACAGGTTGTGTTGGCTGCCCGTGAATTACAAGCGGGCCGTATTACCAAAGAACAATATGATAAGTATGTAGATGCCTACATGCCTATTGGCACGATTCCAAACCCTGAGCCACCCATGTCTCAATCGGACATGAGGGATGTTTTACAGAAAAACCAGCTGCCCAAAATAAATGTGCCGATTGCTGATGGTACGCCGGTTGGTTTACGCATGGATATTAATGCGCTTAAACGTTCTAAGGCCAGGGGCCTAACGGGTAGTGTTGTTGCTATTCATCCAGAAAACGATCCCAATTCACCTATTAGTTATTCCAGTGCCGCTCGTATACAGAATGTAAAGTTTTCTATCCGTAATGAAAAGGCTGCCATGAAGGTGGCCACCCAAGCTGAGCCGACGATTAGCAAGGAAGGCAATGTAACGCCCCAAGGTAACAAATCACCCCAGCAAACGATGGAAGGTAACTGGGTCAACATTACACCTAAAGAAGCATATGCAATGGTTCAGCGCTTATTGAAAGATAAGTCATGGTCACAGGTTAGCTTTGATCCGTTGCGTCATTCATACTTCTATGACCGAGCAACCAAGCGGCCCGTGGTAGCCGCCGACGACGCCATTCAGATAGGTCGTTTTGTGTTGGCTAAGAATGTTGAGTTTGCCCCAAGGGAAGAGTTTCTTTACTCAGCCAATAAGGGTAAATCTAATATTGTCGTGACCCCTGAGGCGCGGCGCATTCAAGATGAGCTTACTGGTAAGTCATTTATAGAGATGGCTCAGTGGACTGTCAGAAACGCTCGCAATGAGGCGGAAAAGCATTTTGCTCAGAAGGGCTTGAATGTTATTCGGGCTCTTGAAAAGCAGGGTGTTGAATTTACATTTGAAGTTCAGGGCGGCGATAGCCGTAACAGCCGACTGTATAGAGCTCAAGGCGTTGCCTCATTCTTAGCGGGTAAAGATGCCAAGGGTACGCAAATCAGGATTGATCTGAATGGTGTACCTGTTTTAGACAATCAGCTGGGCTACCCATCTGGCATGAATTATGAGACTGTACTGCATGAGTTCATGCATACGGCAACACGCTTGCAGAACCGTTTCCTGCCAGCTACACATCCTGCGGTCAAAGAACTTAACAGTCTTTTTAGAACTGTTGTTGCTGAATTCAATAAACAGGTCAGAAACAAGACTTTGCCCGAGTCCATGATGAAGGTCTACAAGGATCAAACAAACAACCTTGAGAGCCCAGATGAGTTGTTGGCTTGGGGTTTAGAAGACAGAGACTTCCAAAAGTGGCTGTCTACGATTAAGGTTGGCAATAAGACTGCATTCGACAAGATTGTAGAAGTTGTTCGCAGAATGCTTGGTATCAGTCCAGAGTTTGAGTCTGCGCTTGATCGTCTGATGAAGACTACCAATGAAATTCTTGACATCGATGTTCAAGATATTGACACGACCATGCGGGCGCAAGGTGCTCAGTTGGGAGCGCCTAAACCCAAAGCTCCAGCCAAACCATCTAAACCTCAAGCGCCATTCCAAGAGTCTTTATTTAAAGGTGCTAGTACTCCAACATCTGTCGGTCAGCAGGCCATGGAGATCCTCTCCGGCATGGGTCGTGACGTTAAGCCACCAGAGCCAGGCTACAAAGAGAAGATCAGGCAGTCATGGGATAACGCCAAGGACAATCCTAAGGCTACGGCTACAGCTGCCCGTGATGGATTCCGCCGCTTCTCTGATCAGGTTCAGACATGGGCTTTCTCTAGCGATGCCGCGCTAAACAATCAGATCCGCCGTGAAGTCATGGATAGCATGCTGGGTCAAGAGGAAAAGATTGGCTTATTGCTCAACACAAGTTTGAGCCAGACATTCCACTCTGATGCTATTGCCAATTTATTCTTGCGGATGGGCAACGTCAAGTACAACAAAGAGCTGCACAAGTGGGAAGGCATTGAGGATAAGAATAACTTCATCACCTTGTCACAGAAGTTGGATGAGATCGGTGCCAAGTATGGATTAGACAAAGCTCAGATCGAGCTCGCTGCCCATACCGCATTTGAGGCTAAGCGTACCAAGTCTTTGGTTGAGTTCAATACCAACCTAGACGCTCAAGTTCAAGAGCTTCGTGATGCCGCTGCTGAGGAGCGCGCCAAGGGTAATGCCGTTAAGGCCAGTGCTCTTAGCGAGAAGGCTTCTAGCATGCGTGAGAAAGCCAAGTTCATTCACATGGATGAGTCTCAGATCCGCGGTGGCATGACTCAGTTTGAGTTAATGCCCGAGCTCAATCAGGCTGTAGAGATCTGGAACGGCATTCGTGGAAACGCTGTTGACAAGTTGGTTGAGTCTGGATTGTGGACGCCCGATGAGGCTGAGTTCCTTTTAAGCAATGCAGACTATGTGCCGTTCTTTCGTGAGGATCAGCTTGAAAATGGTAAGGGCCCAAAAGAGTTCATGCGCAGCTTGCAGGTGCAGGCTAAAGAGCGACGCCTAAAAGGATCTGATAAGCCTGTCAATGATATCTTTGACAACATGATTCGTTGGACACAATACGCTGTCAATCGTTCTGTGCGTAATCGTTCTGCTTTGTCCCTTGCTACGACGGCTGAGTCTGTTGGACTAGCTAGAAAAATCAAAGATGCAGAGAGCAAAGAAAACTTGGGAGTTGTTGGAGTAGACGGAGACAACAAGCCAATCATTGGTAAAGTTTCCGGTGGGGCAAAAGCATTTAACTCATTGAAGCAAGCTGCCGCCGCAAATAAAGAACTTGATGGCTATGAGATTGTTGATTTTAAAGATGAAGAAGGCAACACAAAGTATTTCTTAACTCCTGATGTTAGTAGAGAAAACGTTGTCAAGGTTTGGGACGGCGGTAAACAAATTGAATACAGCATGGAAGATCCCATGTTCATAGAGGCCTTCCAAGGTTTGGAGTCTGTCTCTATTCCAACGATCCGCTGGATGGCCAAGATGGCCGACATCCTGCGTAGCTCTGTGGTCTTAAATCCTTTGTTTGCTTTATCTCAGATTCCTCAGGATTCGTTTGCTGCGATGTTCTCATCCGGCTTGAAGCCTCAGTTTGCTTTAACCATTCCTTTCCGCGCCGTTAAAGAGTTCCTTCAGACCTTGCGCGGTAAGAGTACAGCCCATGAAGAACTGAAGAACTTTGGCGTGGTGGGTGTGCGTGACTTTAGCTCAGCTATGGTTCGTATTGATACTGAGATTGCCGCAGGTTTGAGGCCAGCTAAGGGTTTGTGGGGCAACGTTAAAGATAAGCTTACCCACTTTGCCATGGCATCTGATAATGCTGTACGTCAGGCCACCTACACCGCAGCTTTAGACCAAGGCCTGTCCAAGGCAGAGGCTCTTGAGAAAGCGTTTGAGATCTTTAACGTGCGCCGCCGAGGCACTAGCCAGTTTCTAAGCTTTGCCGGCCAAGTGATTCCATTCTTTAATGCATACCTTGCGGCTCAGAATGTGGCCTACCGCACCATAACTGGTGTGGGCACGTCACCTACTCAAAGAGATGCTGCTTACAAGGTTCTGTTTGGCACCACCGCTTCTGTCTTTGCTTTATCTTTCCTGTACGCAATGATGAACGGCGATGATGAGGACTATCTGACGAAGCCCACGCCTACCCGTGATCGTCTGCTGATGATTCCTGGCACTGGTATGTCCATCCCTCTGCGCGCAGATATGTATGCTTTGCCTAAGGTTGTGGCCGAGCATACCTACATGCTCTTGACAGACAAGGGTTTCTCTGATGGCGCCAAGTTCCGTGCGTCATTGAAGTCTTTGTTGGCAACTTCTATTTTGAGTCCTACGCCGGTTCCTCAGGCTGTTAAGCCTTTGGCTGAGGTTCTAACTAATTATGACTTCTTCCAGCAGAAGCCTTTGGTTGGCACGTATCAGAAGAAGAAAGAGATAGAGCGTCAGTTTGACGACAGCACATCTGAATTAGCGAAAGTCATTGGTCGTGCAGATGTAATATCGCCGATTGCAGTTGACCATCTAATCCGTGGAGTGTTTGGATCTGCCGGCGGCTTGGTGCTGTATGCGACCAATCCTTTCCTGTGGCATGTGACCAGTCCCAATACGCCTCGTCCATCCATCTCCTTGCGGGATGCGCTTGCTACGATTCCCAATGCCAGTGGATTTGTTACCAAAGAGTATGAGACTGGTTTAAAGAAAGACTTCTTTGCTTTGAAGGAAGAGGTTGATCGTGCGGCCAATACACTGACTGATCTGAAGCAGCGTAATCCTGAGGACATCAAGGACTACATTAAGGATGAAAAGGTGCGTGCTCGCTTGGGACTGGCTCCGGTGGTTAATCAAATTAACTCTCAGCTCAGCACTATCCGCAAGTCAATCAGCACGATCACCAACTCTACCCTGCCCGCAGATGTGAAAGAGGCCCGCATTAAACAACTACGGGCCACTGAAGAGAAGATGCTTAAGGGTATTAATCTTAAGAAGCTAAGAGATATGGCGCAAATATGATACCTATTAAAGAATTTATCGAATCAAATAGTTCATGCGTATTGGTTAAAACCGATTTCAAAGTTGATTTAGATTTGCTGACAGATTTTTTTGAATCTACGGTTTTAAATAATAAGAAAACATATCAAGGGGCCAAGCGCCACGGCGGGTGGAGTGTTCAGAGTAATACCGGCGACATATCAGATGGTTGGCAGGCGGGCGGAACTCCTGGTATTAGTAAAGAGCGAATGAAAAAATTGTTTGCACATGGTACAAAATTCAAAACGCCCACTGCTCTTTACCAAGGAGCTATGGAGCAATTGATTTCCGAATTAACTGCAAAACATTTTGATGCAAAACGAACTCGCTTTGCTGATTTGGAACCAAAAGCTGGATGTGAGTGGCATGTAGACGGCGGATATGAAATTAAACAGTATGGCGTTTGGAGGGGCCACATTGCATTAAAAACAAATCCGGAATGTTTGTTTATGTTTCAGTCTAGAGATAAGCAGCATGTGCTTAGTTATAACATTCCTGCTGATGGCCACCTATATTTGGCCAATATAAACTGTACTCACAGAATAGAAAACACTAGCGATGAATCTCGGATACACATCCTGACGGATAGTGAAATACCTATTTCATCTTTCCAAGCTAGTGTTGAACCCATCCTATCTTTTGAAAAAGATTTAGTAACCCATGCTTAAAAGGCGCTCAATGGTAACGTTGAGCGCGTCTATCTCGTCCATCTTTCTAATGGCCCACGCCCGCTTCTGACCGTGCCAGCCCATGAAGCTGCCCTGATGGCAGTCCTTGCACAGGGCTACGCACGTGTACTGCAAGCCCTGCTTCACATGGTGTGCATCACTAGGACCTGGTTGATCACAGACAGAGCAAGGCAAAGACTTCACCTTGGCTAGGTGATCTCTTTGCTTGGCCGTTAGTGTGTTGTTCATAGGCGTATAGATCTCTCTTTTAACATGGCTTCTGCCAGATCAAATGCTTCCTTAGCCACCTGCTGATCGTCACCCTTACCGGCTAGGGTGATTGTGAAGGCGGCGTAGAAATCTAGGAGGGTAATCTCTTCGATGGAGGGCGATTTGATCTTGGGGCGCAGGGCTTCAATTCCCTCTAGATTTTTTCGTGCCACTAGACTTCTCCTTCATTTGTAGCTTGAGCATCTTGTTGACAAGGACTGCTGTAACTTCCTTACCACCGATGATCATGCCTGATGTAGCCTTGTCTGCCTTGACAATATTGATGGCATCTTGGACGGCTTTGTTGTAGCCGCTAGCGTACAGAGGGCCACCCTCAACAATCATCGTGATGGCATCACGTACCAGTGCGGAGGCCTTGCGTTCTCCAGCAGCCGCCTTGAGCTTCTTGTAGATAGGCTCAGGCAGATGAACTGAATATGGGATTAGGCGTTTTGTTTCCATGCTTTATAAGTCTCATTGATTTGTAAAAGTAGTCGAGCTTTTTGTGGGCTCTCGCGGATCTCAGAGCGAGATTGAACAAGAAGCTTTTCACGCAACCACTCTGTGGCCGGCTCTTCTCCTAGATCAAAGACCTCACCAGACTCAACCAAGAAGCGGTGAAAGTACTTATCTTTACAGAGCATAGCGGCCAGCTTGACTGGATCAATCCCATATTCCTCACCGCGGTTCATGGGTTGTTCGTCACCATTCAGGCGTACCATGACAACCTGATAGCGGGCGCCAACGAAATCCCTGATTAACTTCTCAGGGATCTCGTCTGGGTGGATGGACACGGTCAGCATAAAGCCTGTCCTGTCCTGCTTCAATGCAACCTTAACGGCTTCGTATTGAATTGTTTCCATGATTAGAACGGAATGTCCTCGTCTTTTAATGGGGCTTCCTGCACGGGTGTACGTGGTGAAGCAGGGTCTGCCGGCTTGAAGTTGTTCCAAGACAGCTTAATCCATGCGCCGTACTGGCCATCTGCGTTATAGCCTGACAGCTTGATAACGATCTCGTCGCCATCATGCTCTTCCATAAGCTCTTTCAGGGTGCTGCGTAGCATTACGATCTCGCCTTTATGGTCTGGCTGACTGTCTTTTGTCTTGTATGAATTGACAGAAAGTTTGCCTTTGTTTGGATAAGTAGCCATTACACGTTTCCTTTCAGTGCATCTTTTTTGGTTTTAAAATCTACCATTAAATTGGCATGGTCATGGGCTGAGAGTTCTTTAAGCTTGTCAAAGATACCTCGGTTGGTTTTGAATAGATCCATTACGTCCTTCTCTGATCCTGCCTGAGCAAGACCGTGGCGGGCGGCGTCTACAACGATCCCAATCCAGTCGCCTAGGTCTGCGCCTGGCTCGGTAGTTACCTTTAGTTGCCATGGGCCATCGCCACCTTGCATCTTAACCGGCGGCTTAGGTGTAGGCTTGGGCTCGGCCTTAGGCTCTACCTTGACAGGCTTGGGTTCAGCCGCAGGAGCGGAGTCAATGGCGTCCCCTTCCACAATTTCCAAAGCGGCCATCCAAAGGTAACGGCGTTGATACGAAAGTACGGCGCCCAAATTTTGTATGGGGTGTGCGCCCTTTAGATTGGCCTCGGCCATGGGACTGGTTATAACAATGACTGTGCCGTCTTCTACGTCTGTGATACAGAGCTGCGCATACTCAGTGTTAAACGTCACTATGCCGCACAGACCAAGCTCGTTAAAGATTGATTGGATTGGCGGAATGAAGTCAGCCAACTCAAAGTATGAGTAGCCGGCGAACTTGTTAAGGCCTGACTTCTTGATCTCCATGCTCTGGAGCTTGACCCTTGCTTGCATTAGTTTCTTATGAACTGACATTTTCTTCCTCTTTGGTTAAGTAAGTTTGATACTGTTTGCAGAACTGAGACACCTGGCAGTAGCCTTTGCATCTTGTTCTTTCTCCTAGGCGAACTTCTATTGCAAATAATTCGCTCTTCTTTGCTGCACCGGTGGCTTTCGCCAGTGCTTCTTCTGCTTCCACCAGTGTTTGATGAACGCTGGTTGCTCTGACGTTTGCATTCTTCTTCAATGCATACGTTGTCTTCTTTTCCCACATCTCTTCGGGTGTGCAGTCAGGCATCTCTCCGTCTGTCTCCATCTCAAAGAGAGCTATTCCGTGCTCATCGATGCGCTTGGAAATGTATGCCTCACGCTCTTCGAATGACCAGAGTGGGATATCGATGGTGGCCACTGGTGATTGTGGATAACCTTCCTTGGTGCCGGCATCACGAGCAGACCAATCACGAATGATGGCAATGATCTGTAGCTTACCGACTGGTACCTTCTTGACCTTCTCTACCATCCACGCATAGATGTTGAGCTGGCGGTGCCAATCGTCCTTCTCATTCATTACTGCCCATGCACCAGTAACTTTGTAGTCACTGACTGTAATCGTGCCGTTGGGTTCTACTTCCTGTAGATCAATAGCACCAGAGATTTTCCAACCCTCAAACTCTAGGTGCAGACGTTCTTCAACAATGTGATGATCGTCCTTGCCGTGTTCCAAGATGTTGTGAACAGCAGAGCCAAACAGCGACCATACCATCTCGCTTGCGTCTTGCTCAATCTCTTCCCAGTGTTTCTTTTTCAACTGGACAATACGTGGAGAGTTAATGATCTCTGTAGCAGAGATGTGTGCTTTACCTTTTGAGTACGTGGGTCGTTGGATTACATTGACAAACGTCTGAGGCAGATTAAATTTGTTAGTGAGTTTCATTGTTCTTTCCAAGGTGCTCGAAATAATAGTTCTTTTCCGTAGGCCTGAATCATTTGCTCCATGCCTGACATTCGTTCATGTAGATTTTCAACTTGCATCTGCAATAGTTTTATTTTTTTTTCTACCTTCTGATTGTTCTCATACTGTACGCATGTGTGCCAGTCATCGGGGTTTGGGATGCCGCAATCAGGACAGTTCAACATCACTACCATCCTTTTCAATTTTCTTGGTGTGTTTGTAAATTGATAAAACTAGCTCCAAGCAATCGTGCAGCTTTATGCTTTCAGCTACACAAAATGTTGCATAAGCTATGGCCATTCCTGTTACGGCAGCGCCAACTTTTTCATCTCCGTTTTGCACAACCTCAATAATTTTTGTAGCTAATTCTCTGCCCCCTTCTATGTCTAATTGTATTTTTTTATCTTGTATCATTTGCGCTCCTTTTGGTTTGGGAAAAGAAATATACCACACATATTGCAAGTGTCAACAACTACCTGTTATAATATTTTTCATGAGATACGCAGCCCGAATAGATGACAATCAAAATGAGATAGTTAGCGCCCTCCGCAAGGCCGGCGCCACTGTCCGTGTGGTAACCCAAGGCGGAGGTTTGCCTGACCTTCTGGTTGGCTATCAGGGAAAGACAATCCTGATGGAAGTCAAGGATGGAAATAAGGTGCCATCGGCTAGGAAGTTGACTGGCGCGGAGGAGAAGTTCTTCATGGAGTGGACTGGTGGGCCCTTGGTTATTGTTAATTCGGTTGAAGAGGCGGTTGTTTTTTTAAATAAACTCTGATAGGATGTTTTTACGGTGATTGCAGTTGCCGTGATTTCCTTTGTTAGGGTTGAGTTTGCGGGGGCTGAGGCTCCCGCTTTTTTTCAAAGGAACTAAATGAATCCCTTCCACATAGACGAGCCTACGGTCATATCCTTTTCGGGTGGCCGCACCTCCGCCTTCATGCTTTATAAAGTCTTGGAGGCTCACGACATGAGCCTGCCCGAGGAGGCTGTTGTCTGTTTTGCCAACACCGGCAAAGAGGATGAGGCCACATTACAATTTGTTAATGATTGCGCTAAGGCCTGGAACGTCAAGATCCATTGGCTTGAATATCAGCCGGCGGAACTGACCAAAGATCGCTGGAAAGAGGTGGACTTCGAGACAGCCAGTCGGGATGGTGAGCCGTTCTCAGCCCTAATTAACAAGCGTAGCTACCTGCCAAACCCTGTCGCGCGCTTCTGTACGTCTGACCTGAAGGTTATCCCCATCCAGAAATACATGTTGTCTAGGGGCGTAGAAGAGTTTGAGCAGATGCTTGGGATCAGGGCGGATGAAAAGCGCAGGGCTGCCAAGCTCAGGCAGGGTAACCGCACCCCTTTGATTGATGCAAACTTTAGCCAGTTGGATGTACAAGAATTCTGGAAGGCCAACTCATTTGACCTGGGGCTTAAGTTTCAGTCTGGTGTTACCAACCTTGGCAACTGTGATCTTTGCTTTCTCAAGGGGCCCAACCAAGTGCTTAGCATCATTCGGGATAACCCAGATCGAGCCCTGTGGTGGGCAAAGCAGGAGCATGCCATAGGCGGCACGTTCCGTAGTGATCGCCCTAGCTATTCGCAGATGATGAAGTTTGCCACTGAGCAAAGGGATATGTTTGACCCTGCTGAGGAAACTATTTCCTGCTTCTGCGGCGACTAATTTACATGGTAATATTTCCATGTATAGGTATTTACCCTAATACTGTCACCTAGTTGACAGGTAAATTTATTCTGTGATATAAACACGTTGTTGCCGTAGGAAGCAATGATTGAGGCTGTTTAGATGTGCGTTCCGCTTTTCCTAATGCTTTCGGGCGAGAGACATTAGGCAAGGTTCCTACCGGACGCACTTCTAAACAGCCTTTTTGTTTTTGAGACTGGGACTGGTGATGGGTTAGCGCCTTCACATTGTCCTTTCTATGTTGACGAAACACTGCTTTATGTGAGCAGTCTCAGTCTCACCTCCTACGACAACTAGCAGCAGAACTCTATCGGGTTTTGGGTTGGCATGAGGGAAGCGTTAGAGGCCGTAAGGCGTAGACCGCAGTCCACCAATCCTACGACGTTCTTATCTGTTGTGAAGTTGCGCAAAGAAGATGCAAGCGCATATGGGGGAATTGCCTTTGTTGCCCGTGGGTTCAAGTCCTGCGGCTTACAGTGAAGGTTCGAGCGGCCATGCTAGACACAACTAAGTTGTGCAAAGTGCTCGATGCTGATTGGACTTAGAAGAAGATCAGCCCACAAGATACTCAGCCAGTGGCTCCGGGAATGTGGAAGTATGCCAAAGGGAGAACGCCTCTCCCCTAGGCAGAACCATGTCCACAGAGCCTAGCAGTCCACCAAGAATGTAGCACCTACATTTATTTTCATATACCTGTTGACGGCGCACTTTTTTGCAGTAATATACGTATCCCAACTTAAAGGAGATTTTATGCGATATATGTTTGTAAGAGCTGATGTAGAACTTGATTGCACGCTGGATTACTTGCCGCCTGAGATTGGTTCTACTGAGAACGGATTAAAGATTGAGCCAGACATTCCTGAGGCGATGGAGCTGGTGTCTGTTACGCACAAGGACATAGAGATGATTGGATTCCTGGCTGACTATGTTGTGCGTGATATCCAGAACGAAGCGTTAGATAAATTCCTTGGTCGATAGAAAGTTTGTATGAGAAAAAACTGTACGCAAGAGATTCGAGATTTACTCAGAGCGAGTAGTGATGGCATGACGATGGAGCAGCTCGTGTGGGCTGTAAAGCGTGACAAGGGGAATGTAAAAAAGAATGTTCACGCTATGCCTGATGCTTACATCGATAGATGGGAAGCTGTCCCTAGAAGACAGTATGCAGCTGTGTGGTGCGTAGTTGTACCACCAGAAAATTGTCCTAAACCGGAGAAAATAAATGACATGGCCATTTCCGCCGTTTCCAAACCCAAAAGACAAAGGCACACAAGTGCCCAAGTTCAACCCTGATAACCATCAAGAAAGTCCACTATGAATGAAGAGAGAAACCAAATTGCTGATGCAATTATTAAAGCCGCCTGTTATTTAGGTAATGGTGATGCAATGACTTCTATGGGTGCTATTGAAGCACTTGGCGTTGTGCATAAAGAGGGCATGCAAGAAATTGCAGAAGTACATAGAGAAGGTTTAGAGAGCATTGCTGATGCACTCAATAACATTTCTGTATCGATTGATAGCTTGGCTAGAGCTATTGAGAAAAGCAATGACACAAAATGAAATCATTGAACTGGCTAAACAGTCTGGGTTCTATGTCAAAGATGATGAAGCCTATAGCCCGTCCACTCAGGAAGACCATGAGTTAACCGAACACCTCGGACGTTTTGCCAAGCTAGTCCTGCAGCATTACCGCAAGGCTACGCTTGACACCATCGATGCTTTGTTTGATTCAGAAGATCCCAATCCAATGTATCAGACGGCCTATAACCATGCGCTGATTCATATGCAAGAGTTCATT